>Ga0265297_10009349_pt1 | contig 12672 bp, 12 predicted proteins | sample Munlanlwell13791_FD_192502 | JGI IMG/M metagenome (GOLD analysis project Ga0265297, IMG submission 192502) | Leachate microbial communities from a municipal landfill in Southern Ontario, Canada - Leachate well 137-91 | ecosystem: Engineered > Solid waste > Landfill > Unclassified | place...
GAATCAGTGTTAAAAGACCAGAGAAGGGAAGTGCGCATTACCAAGAACGTCAAATGCTCAAGGTGCGAAGGCACGGGAGCAGAACCCGGAAGCGGGGTAAAAGAATGTTTTACCTGCCGAGGCAAGGGAAGGGTCCAGCAAATAAAGAAAACCATTTTCGGAACCTTTACCCAATACGCGGTCTGCCCCGAATGCCAGGGAGAAGGCGTCAAGCCCGAGAAACTCTGCAATGTCTGCCAAGGAGAAGGCAGAATACGAAAGGAAGAAACCCTGGTTATCGAGATACCAGCAGGTGTTGACAATAACCAGACAATTAAGGTAAAAGGAAGGGGTGAAGCCGGGAAAAGAGGCGGAAAACCGGGCGACTTGTACGTCAGGATACTTATCAAGCCCCATCGATTTTTCAAAAGAAAGGGCGATGACGTTTTTTTCAAAGCAGGCATCACTTTTTCCCAGGCCGTCTTGGGAGACAAGATTAAAATCCCCACTTTGGAGGGCAATGACCTTGTCATGAAAGTGCCCCAGGGAGTTGAATCGGGCAAGACGTTGAAGGTTTCCAGAAAAGGAATCCCTCATTTCCATGGAATGGGAAGAGGGGATTTGTACGTCCAGTTGAACGTTGAAACTCCCCAGAAACTTACAAGAAAACAGAAAGAATTATTGGAAAGATTGAGAGAAGAAGGCATTTAGCCCCAATAGCTCAGCTGGTAGAGCAACAACCTTTTAAGTTGAAGGTCACAGGTTCGAATCCTGTTTGGGGCACTGCAAAGTTCTTTTAAAACGAGTCGCAGACAGCTTTTTGGCCGCCCAGGGTTGCTGAAAAGCTGCTTGCGACCGATGTTGCGACAGCAGGAAATTGTTATGGAGAGAAAGCAAAGGGGTTTAGTGGAACTGGCTGCCGGCTTTCTGTGCTACGCGACGGGATTTATTATATTACTGCCGTACGCGACGGTCTCGCACCGCACAATCTGGCTGCCCATAATTCCAATAATCGCCGGGGTCATTCTAATACTCGCGGGCATGGTAGACTGCTCGTCATAAAAGAGGAAAAAACAGGAGGATTATCATGGAGACAAAGCTAAAATCTCTGATAGAGACAAGTACCGGAGGCCTCTTCTACGTACTGGGACTTTTTGTATTGATGCCGCTGACGGTTTTTCTGGACCACTCGCTGCTGCTGCCGGCCATAATCTTAATGGTCGCAGGATTCATCTTAATAATCGACGGCCGGAGCGACAAAATGTCCGCTAAAGCGAAAGAAGGAGCATGAACACATACTCACCACGAATCTGGTGAGTCTTTTTATTTCGTTAAGAAATATTTTAACGGCCTAAAATTTCATTGATTTTGGCTCCGGTGCTTTTACCGACAAAGCCGGTTCCCTTGGTCAGCCCCCAGGGAGCCAGAATATCCCCGGCATATTTTTCCTGAAAGCGAATTACCGCTTTCTTGGTCAAAGGGCCGAACCAGCCAGAGACTATCCCTTCCGGATATATTTCAATTCCCTGCGATTTAAGAAATTCTTGCAAGAAGATAACGTCAGGGCCTGTTTGTCCGTACTTAATGGTGGTCGTGATGGCGGCAGCAATCTCTTTGTGAGCAGCGGTCTCATAAATAATCTTGCTCGAAATCACGTCTGAACTCTTTCCCCAGGGCGCGTAAAACTTAACATAAACAGTATATTCGCCTTCAGGGCAGGAAATCAGCCCCTGGCACAGGTTCCAAATCTTGGTTTGAGCATACGGTTCTTGTCCGATGTTTATGAAATCAGGGGTATTAGAAATCGCCATCTTTTCGGTATTCGAACCGCCCCGTAAATTAAGGGTGACTATGGGGCTGGCAGTAGACAATGCCCCGCTATTATTGACCGAAACGGCAAATCCTTCCGCGGGCGGGGTGGGCTGACTGCTCCAGCTCGGCAGCATCACGCTGCCTCCCGGTGGCGCGACCTCAACAACGACGGCGGTATCATTGTCGGTGTTGGTGGCTGAAACATCGTCGGCGTTCAAGGCGTTGTAGTTAGCGTCGGCGCTAACGGCAGCAGCCGTAAGAATGTTATAAGCGATATCTCCATCGTCAGCAGCATCATCTGCCCCGGTCACGGTCACCGTCTGGGGCGTATTCCAGTTGGCGGCGGTAAAAGTCAGGGAAGCGGGGAGAACAGTGCCTTCAATAATGTCTGAGCTGGATATGCCTATGGAAACGTCTGCGGTTGGCTTGGAGTCCAAAACCACGGTAAAAGTGTCTGTTGCTCCGGCTTCGCTGGTAACAAGGCCGACAGTGGGATTGACAGTGATACCGGCTGTATCATTGTCCTGAATAGTGTATGTGTGAACTGTATTGGCCCCCAAAACAGCATTGGTCGGGCTGGAAATAGTTACAATAATGGTCTCGTTTGATTCATCAACGGGGTCGTTGACGATAACCGCATCAATGGTGGTGGTGAGGTTGCCGGCAGTAATGGTGGCCGTGCCGTTGGCCAGAGTGTAATCAGTGCCGCCGCCGACAGCCGTGCCGCCGGTAACCGCATAATTTACAGTAACGTTTTCTTCAAAAACGGCTGACAAGGTTAATTCCAATTGAGCCGGGGTTGTCGATTCCGCCCCGCTGGAACTGGTCAGGGTGAATTGAATGTTGGACATTCCCACCTGGCTTCCGACGTTAGCAGCCGGTTCGGTTGAAACGAATTTTCTGACGCGAATGTCGTCATACCATATGCTCCTCTCCGCGGCCGCGCTATTGTATCTCCCCAGACCTATTTTTCCGGTAAACCCGACCGGGTCTGTTGCCGAAAGAGAGCCCAGCTCCGTTGTCCAGTTATATGTGCCTGACGGACCTTCCGCCCACTTGAACCAATACCAGGTATTGTTGGCTGGCGCGATTGCTATGCCCGTATCGGTCGTATATACCGCTCCTTCTAACACGGCGATGCGCTGGCTTACGCCATACTGGTAGCTTCCGAACACGCAATTGTTTGCTATGTCAACGAATCTGGAATAAACGGCTATCATCGGACTGGTAATAACGTCTCCTTTCCATTTCCCTTCTATTATGCCCGTGGCCGGCAAGGCAAAGTTCTTAGCTATTAAGTCAAGGAAGCCGGCATTGGTTCGGGAAGCTTTCAATGTTCCTGTATCAATCCTCCAGGTCCCTGTCGCTCCTCCAAAATTCCATTTTCCGGTATCAATTTCGTTTTCTTCAACTCCTGCCCAGGTTTTTGCCAAACCGACTGCATAATTGGGAGCCGCGGCTTGCTGGCGGGAATAGTAAAACCAGGCCTTTCCGTCTATTGTCACGCCGTTGCCGGAGCCGTCTCTCAGCAGTCCGCCCGCATAAAGATTGGTTCCTTCCCACGCTTCTCTCCTTATTAAAACAGGATTGTCCGCGCTTTCCGTCCAGGTTGTTTTGTCCGAGGATTTTATAAGGTCTATGTGAGGATAAGCTGCGCCGTCGTATCTGATAAAATATATGTAGTATTGACTGTTGAAATATGCCACGATAGAATGCCAAACTCCGCTGGCGAGCACGCTTGAATATACGGGATTTCCCGCATACTTTGTCCAGCTTTTTCCATCCAGGGATTCTGCCAGACAAAGCTTATACTTCCCGTCAGTATGCTTTGACGTGTACCACATCCAAAATTTGGTTCCGTCGTGATAAACCGTCGGTCCCAGCACCATGTCTCCAGCTTCTGACGGCAGAGCGATATTGGGCTCCAAAACTTTGCTGGTTCCCCCGATTCCATCCGCTATTTTTGTCCAGGTTTTTCCGTCCGCTGACGTGGCCAATCCGATTCTGTGACTGGCGGCGGCGTTCACTCCCGTGTAGTATAAATACCAGGTGCTTCCGACTTTGAGTACGGAAGGGTCTGCCACCATATAATCATCCCAGGCACCGCCAGCTCCTTTGGCTATAATCGGATTAGATATGCCCGTGTCCACGAATGTAACTCCGTCAGAAGCAGACCTGACAAGACTTATGGCTTCAGTGGCAGCAGGCACGGTGTCCACAAGCTCGTAAAACAGCCAAAAATTGTAGCCGTCTTCCCCGCTCGGGAAGTACAGACCATTGGGATGGACAGCGCCCTGATTGTAATCATAAATGGGAAGGTTCAACGGATTAGAGGCATATTTTTCAAACCCTTCGGCCAACGAATTGACGTGGGGAGAAAAATTATCAAAATAATCAAAAGTGTCTGATCCTCTTGAAACAGAAGAGGCCAAAGCGTTGCCGTAGTACATGTAGATTGTCTTGCTGCTGTCCGCGAGTATGGCTTCCGGAATCTTTACCCAAATCTTGCTGTCTCCGGCATTGTTCCAGCTCTCAACCCAATGACTTAACAGGGTCGTCCCGTCAGTGTTGGTAAAACGTATGTCCGAGCCGTCAGCATTAACGTTGGCGTAAGGATTGCCCATGCCAGCAGTGGTGAGGGTGACCAAAACCTGATAATCGGCTGGCGTGGCCGACGCTCCTGCCGTGCTTACTTCAATCGCCCGGCGATAACCCCAGGAAGCGTTGTACCAGTTGGCCGCAAAAGTTTCCTGGACGGGCGAAGGAAAAAACACGCTGCTCACCAACCCCAAAAGGATTATCAAAATCAATCCAACAATTATATTTTTCGCTTTTTTATTCATTGATGGGTCTGGTTTCTTTTATTCCTGTTTGTTTTTTAACTCTTTCATTTTACCATCTTCTTTAACTTCTTTCAAGCCAAATGCTTTTGTGGTATAATCAAAACATAAAAATAAAAATAAAATAATGAAAAACAAAGTTGCAATCATTGTTTTGATTGTCGTAATCGTCATAGTGGCGATATTGATCGGTTATCGCTTCCTTCCAAAGAACAATCAGGCCGGAGGAAACAATCAGGAAGACGCCGGACAATCGCAGAACAAACTGGTAACCGATGATTTTGAAATCAGCCTTCCTGTCGGCTGGCAGCAAGCCACGCCCCCGGTGGGAGCTTCGGCCATGGCTGTTGACAACAACGAAGAAATCAGCGACCCGGCAGCGCAAAAAATCAATTTTAAAACCTACGTGGCCGTAAGCTACGACACCTTGCAGGGAAAAAGCTTGAGCGAATACCTGCAAAGCATCAAAAGCCAGCTGCAGCAAGCGCTTCCGGGCACGGTTTTCAGCCAAGAACATGACGCCGTGATAAACAGCAGAGCGGCCCGGGCGTTTGAGGTTGACTTGACCCAGCAGGGAGCGAGCTTCAAGATTTTAATAGTGGCGATTAAGGGCGAAGGCGACGATGTCTGGACAATGTCATTCAACACTCTCCAAAGCAGCTGGATGGCTTACCAGGAAACGTTCTCCGGCATCGCCGATAGCTTCAAATTGAAAATATAGTTTTTCGTGATATAATCAAAGCATAATAATAATTAATAATTGCTTATGAAAGGATACGTCATAAACATAGAAAAAGCCTCTATTGATAACGACAACTTCAGAAAGGTTCTGTATACCGCTCCGCACAGCCAGCTAGTTTTGATGAGCCTTCTTCCCGGAGAAGACATCGGGGAGGAAACCCACACTCTTGACCAGTTTTTCAGGGTTGAGAAGGGGATCGGCAAGTCTGTCTTGAACGGGGTTGAATATCCCATTGAAGACGGCTCGGCCATTGTCATTCCGGCAGGAGTAAAGCACAACATAATCAACACTTCGACCGAAGAGCCGATGAAGTTGTACACCATTTACAGCCCGCCCAACCACAGGGACGGAGTGATTCATCCCACCAGAGAAGAGGCCGAGGCAGACAGCGAAGAGTTTGACGGCAAGACAACGGAAGAATAAGTCTCGTTTGTTATGGAAAATCTGGCGCCCAATGCCGGCAAACAATTAGCCATTGAGGTTCAAGGAAGCAAATACGCCCGCTATCCCGTTAAAACTCACATCATTTCCAAGGACGATGACATCGTTGATGTTTGCGTTAAATACGCTTCTCCCTTTTTAAGGCCGGATGATATTCTTTTCATCAGCGAGAAAATCGTGGCCATTTCCCAGAACAGAGCTTTTCCCATAAAGGACATAAAGCCGTCTCTTTTGGCCAGGATTCTGGTCAAGTTCGTGCACAAGTCTCCTTACGGCATCGGTTTGGGCAGTCCCTGGACAATGGAGCTGGCTATCAGGGAAGCCGGAGCTCTCAGAATCTTGCTCGCTTCTTTCGTCGCCCTGCTTACCAAGCCCTTCGGCATCAAGGGCCTGTTTTACAAAATAGTGGGAAACAACATCAACGCCATTGACGGACCCTGCGACTACACCTTGCCTCCTTACAACCAATATGCTAAATTGGGGCCCAAAGATCCGGACAAGACAGCCCTTAAAATCAAAGAAAAAATCAACAACGAGGTAATAATCATTGACGCCAATGATTTGGGAGTCAATGTTCTGGGAAAGTCAGACAAGAACATTCTCGATGATTTCTGCGAGAAAGTTTTCAAAGACAATCCCTTGGGACAGGCTTCGGAGCAGACGCCTTTATGCATCGTGAGAAAAATGGAATAGGCGAGATTGGTACAGTGGCAGCACGTCTGCTTCCCAAGCAGAAGACGCCGGTTCGATTCCGGTATCTCGCTCCGTTAAAATGAAAAAATACCACATAGAAACCTTCGGCTGCAAGCTGAACCAGACCGATTCCGAGAGAATCAAATCAAATCTTGACAAAGAATACAAACAATCTTCTCTGAGAGAAGCTGATTTCGTCGTCCTGAACACCTGCGGCGTGGTGGAAAAAACAGAAAGGAAGATATTTAAAGAAATCAATCAGTTGAGAAAAGCAAAGAAAATCGTCATCCTGGCCGGCTGCCTGCCCTTGATTTCCGAAGAGTGCCGATTGATTGCTCACGGAGTCATCAGCCCCCAGAGCATTGATTCCATCAATAAGGTAGTCAAGCAAACGCTCCGGAGAAAGCACATTGTTCTCTTAAAAGACAATTCGATCAAGAAACCCATAGCGTTAATCAAGCAGGGAAGCGCCATTATTCCCGTTGCCGAAGGATGCCTGGGCCAATGCACGTATTGCACGGCCAGACTGGCCAGGAAAGAGCTCAAATCTTTTGAAATCAATGACATACTGGAATCAGTCAAAGAAGCTCTTAATCAGGGGGTCAAGGAGATTCAATTGACTTCCCAGGACTTGGCTGTTTACGGCCTGGACAGAAAAAAACAAGAATTAGTAAAATTATTAAAAGAAATAATCAAAACCAAAGGAGAATTCAAAGTCAAGCTCGGCATGATGAACCCCGGCCAGACCAAAAAAATACTGAAGCCGCTTTTGAAATTGTACGAATCGAACAAGATGTACAAATTCATTCACATTCCTCTGCAGTCGGGAGACAATGATGTTTTGAAGAAAATGAAAAGGAATTACAAGGTTGAAGACTTTATTCAAATTTCCAGAGCTTTCAGGAAGAAATTCAAAGACAGCGTTCTGGCCACGGACGTAATCGTCGGCCATCCCCACGAGAGCGAACAAGCTTTCAACAACACGATTAAAATAATTAAAAGAACGAGGCCGGACATAATCCACATCTTCAAGTTTTCCAAGAGAAAAAACACTCCTGATTACGCCTTAAAAGACCTGCCGGACAGGATAAAAAAGCAAAGGTCAAGGATGCTAACCAAACTATTTAAAGGAATAAACGAGGAAAGGAACCGAAAGATGAAAGGAAAAACTTTTAAAGTGCTGATAATTGAAAAAAATGGGCTGGGACGGACAAATTCGGGCCGGGCCGTTGTTCTGGACAAAGGAAAGCCCGGATTTTCGGTCAAAGCAAAGATAATTGATGCCAAATGGAACTATCTTTTGGGCAAAGTTGTTCAAAAAGGAAAAATATGATATCCTATTACCATGAATAAATACATCTCTAAAAACGTAATCGTTGCTGTCCTCATAGGCCTTTCTTTCTTCGGCGGATTCTTTTTTGATAAATACATCAATGAGAAAGCGTACAAGGCCGCGTACAATCTGGACGGCATGGACTTGACGCTCCTTAAAGAGGTTTACGAAAAGACCGTGTTCAATTTCGTGGACCCGTCCCAGATAGACAAGCAAAAGCTGACCTATGGAGCTGTTTCCGGAATGATTGAAGCCATTGGCGACCCTTACACCGTATTCTTCGACCCGACCCAATCCAAGGACTTTGAGGAAGATTTATCAGGCACTTTCGAGGGCGTGGGCATCCAAATAGGCATCCAGGACGATCAAATCAAAGTAATCGCTCCTCTTAAAGGGACTCCGGCTGAAGCAGCCGGCATTCTGGCCGGCGACGCCATTATCGAGGTGGACGGCCAATCAACCGCGGAAATGTCCGCTGACGAGGTCGTCAGCAAAATCAAGGGAGAAAAGGGAACCAAGGTGGTTCTGGTCATTTCCCGAGACAGAAAAGGGGAAACTCCGGAGACCAAAACCTTTGAGATTGTCAGGGACGTCATCAAGGTCCCTACCATTGAATGGAAAATGATGGAGAAAGACGGGAAAAAGATAGCGTATCTGACGATTTATCATTTCTCCGAATACGTTTTTGAAGATTTCAAAAAGGCCGGTTATGAAATTCTTGGCAACAACTTTGACGGCATTATCCTTGATTTGAGAAACAACCCGGGCGGGCTCTTGAACAGGACCGTGGACATTGCCGGCTGGTTCCTGGAAAAAGGAAAGGTTGTGCTGACCGAACAAAACAAAGACCTGGAAAAGACCAGCTACAAAGCCGACGGTCCGGCAAGCTTTGCCAACACTCCCGTGGTCATCCTGATTAACGAAGGAACCGCTTCTTCGGCCGAGATACTGACCGGAGCGCTGAAAGACAACCGGGGCGTTTTGGTTATGGGGGAGACCTCTTTCGGCAAAGGACTGGTCCAGAGGGTGGTCACCCTGGACGACGGCTCGGCCTTGAAAGTCACCACTGCCAAATGGTATACTCCAAACGGAGAGATAATCCAGGATATAGGGATAAAACCGGACATTGAGGTGGAGATGACCGAAGAAGACTACAATAACGACAAAGACCCGCAACTGGACAGGGCCTTGGAAGAAATGGTGAAAATAATCAATCAACAGCTATGAAGGTAATACTTTTGCAAAACGTAGACAATCTGGGAAAAAAAGATGAGGTAAAGGACATTCCGGCCGGTTTCGCCAGGAATTTCCTCATTCCCAAAGGCCTGGTTCTGGCGGCCACGGAAGAAAACCTGAAAAAACTGGAAGAGCAGAAAAAGCTGGATGAAGAAAAAGCGGCCCATGACCTTGAAGAACAAGAAAAAGCGGCTTCCCAGCTGGACGGAAGGGAAGTGATGATTGAAGTCGCGGTCGGGAAAGAAGGGCAGCTTTTCGAATCCATAAACAAACAGAAAATATCCGAGCATTTGAAAGAAATGGGGTTCAGCGTTGACAAGAACCAAATCAGTTTGAAAAGCCCCATCAAGGAAACGGGAGAGTTTCCGGTCAGGCTCGAGCTTGACCATAACTTGGAAGCGGAAATCAAAATCATCGTTTCCGAAAAACAAGAGAATAAAGAATAGCGTATGCCCCAATACATTTTTGTCGGAGGCGGGGTAATGTCGAGCGTAGGCAAAGGCGTTGCCACTGCTTCCATCGGAAAAATACTTCAAAGCAAGGGTTTTAAGGTAAGCGCAGTCAAAATCGACCCGTACATCAATGTTGACGCCGGGACAATGAACCCCATAGAGCACGGAGAGGTTTTCGTGACCGATGACGGAACCGAATGCGACCAAGACCTTGGAAACTACGAAAGATTCCTGAACGAGAATTTGTCAACCGAAAACTACATTACCACGGGCCGGGTCTACCAAACAGTGATTGAAAAAGAAAGAAACCTTGATTTCCAGGGAAAATGCGTCGAGGTGGTGCCGGACATTCCCAATGAAGTGATTTCCAGGATTGAAAGAGTGGCCAGAAAAACAAAAGCCGACTTCGTGACGATTGAAATAGGGGGAACGGTGGGGGAATACCAGAACCTTCTTTTCCTGGAAGCGGCCAGAATGATGAAGCTTAGAAATCCAAAGAAAACCCTTTTTGCCCTGGTAACCTTTTTGCCGACCATCAAGACCATCGGCGAAATGAAGACCAAGCCCACCCAAACCTCGGCCAGACTGCTTAATGAAGCGGGTATACAGCCGGATTTCATCCTGGGCAGGGCCTCGGTTCCTCTTGACGCGCCGAGAAAGAGGAAGATATCCGTATTCTGCAATCTCGACCCCAGGGACGTGATTTCCGCTCCTGATGTCGATTCCATTTACGAGATTCCCCTCAATTTCGAAAAAGAGGGGCTGGGCGACAGGATACTCAAAAAAACAGGACTCAAGGCGAGAAAAAAAGATTTGAAAGAATGGAAAGCCTTGGTTGAGAGAATCAAAAGAAAGAAAAAACCCGTTAAAATAGGCATTGTGGGCAAGTATTTCGAGACAGGAAGCTTTTCCTTGATGGATTCGTACATTTCCGTCATTGAGGCAATAAAGCACGCTTGCTGGAGCCAGAACAGGCATCCGGAGATACACTGGCTGTCGGCCCAAAAATTTGAGAAGGATTCCAGAGCTCTTAAAGAATTAAAAAACTATGACGGCATAATCGTTCCCGGAGGATTCGGCACCAGGGGAACGGAAGGGAAAATAAGGGTAATCGGATACTTGAGAAAGAACAAAATTCCTTTCCTGGGATTGTGCCTGGGCATGCAATTGGCCACGATTGAGTTCGCCAGAAACGTCTGCGGGCTCAAAAAAGCCACCTCGACCGAGTTCGAGCCCGATTCAAAACAGCCGGTGATTGACTTCATGCCCGAACAAAAAGAATTGATAAAGAAAAAGAAATACGGGGCGACGATGAGACTGGGCGCCTGGGACTGCAAAGTCATGCCTAAAACCATTGCCGAAAAAGCTTACGGAAAGAAAATGATTTCAGAAAGGCACAGGCACAGATACGAGCTGAACAACGATTACCGGGACTTATTGATTTCAAAAGGGCTGGTTGTTTCGGGAGTCAATCCTGAAAAGGGCTTGGTGGAAATCATTGAGCTGAAGAATCATCCGTTTTTCGTGGCGGTTCAGTTCCACCCGGAGTTGAAATCAAGACCGCTCAGCCCTCATCCTTTGTTCAGGGAGTTTATCAAAGCTTCGGCAAAGAAAAAATGAACAAATCTTTCACCTTAATAGAGATACTAGTGGTGATTGTCATAATCGGAATCCTTTCCGGGTTTATTATTGTTTCAGTATCTGGAGTTTCGGACAAGGCCAGAGTTGCTAAGGGCCAGGCGTTTGCCAATTCTTTAAAGAATTCTTTAATGATGAATCTGGTGGCAGAATATAAATTCAACGGTTCAGGAATTTCAGATGGCCAGCCCGCAACAACCGATTACACCAAAGACACCTGGGGAAATAACAACGGCACGATTGGCGGATCGCCCTTGGTAAGAAGCGGCTCTAACTGTCTGGCTGATTCCTGCCTTGAGTTCAACGGATCAACTGACTACGTCAACGCAGGAACAGGGACGACCATAACTAATCTTTCGGAAAAAACAGTAATCTTTTGGATTAAAACATCGGACGGACTGGCTGGCGGCTGCGCTTGGTATGCGGGATACTGGGACAGCCCTTACGGAGACATGGCTTACGGATATACCAACGACAACAAGATGACTGTTTATTTAAAGAACACTGCCGGAACAGCAGTAAGTTGGTATAAGGTGATAGAGCTGTCGTCTAACAAATGGAAGCAAATGGGCTACACCTGGAACGGCTCAACGGCCAGGCTGATTGATGACGGCAATTTCGTCTCAACCACTTTGTCGCTTAACGGAACAATAGGTTCCACTGTCGCAAACAGCATCGGCTCGGGCAACGGATATTTCAAAGGCCTGATTGACGAATTAAGGATATATAGCAAAGCAGTCAGCTCTTGGGAAATTAAACAGGATTATTATGCCGGATTAAATAAGCTTATGGCCAAGGATGAAATGGAAAAACAAGAATACTCCCAGAAGATGAATCAGCTTGCTTCAAACTAAAAACCAGGGTCTCGGCCCCGGTTTTTGATTACTCCACGCTTACTGTTTTAACGATTCTCTGTGAACCGTCAAAAAGCTTTTTTCTTTTGGTGGAAAAGGAAACAAGTCCTTCTTTTATGGCGTAAAGGGTGTTGTCTTTGCCCATTTTGACGTTCTTGCCGGCAACAATCCTGCTTCCCCTTTGGCGCACTATAATCGAGCCCTTCTTGGCTTTCTGACCGGCGAAAAGCTTGACTCCCAGGTATTTGGGTCTGGCATCCCTGCCCAAACGGCTTGTCCCTGCGGCTTTGGTTTTTGACATTTTGACGTTTTGCTGATTTTAGGATAATATATACCTTGTCAGCTTGTTATTAATCTAATAGAGCAATGTTAGCAAAAATACGGAAATTTGTCAAAGAGAACAGGGCTGAATTAATCTTGTTTTTAACGGTCGTTTTGATTTCTCTTCTTTCTTTTTCCTGGGGCTACATTACGGCCAAGGTTGAAGGGAAAAAAAGCATAATTATCGACTATCAAAATGAAAAACACTCCTTGCCATATAGCTCTCATTCCTGACGGCAACCGGCGCTGGGCAAAAAAGAGGGGACTGCCCGCCTTTGTCGGCCACGACAGGGGAGCAGGGGCTTTGGAAAAAATACTGCACAAGTCTTTG
>Ga0265297_10009350_pt1 | contig 12672 bp, 23 predicted proteins | sample Munlanlwell13791_FD_192502 | JGI IMG/M metagenome (GOLD analysis project Ga0265297, IMG submission 192502) | Leachate microbial communities from a municipal landfill in Southern Ontario, Canada - Leachate well 137-91 | ecosystem: Engineered > Solid waste > Landfill > Unclassified | place...
GAAATTTTCTTGACGAAATGCCGTAAAAATATCTGGACGTGTAGTTCTTTAACTCTTTCTTCTTATGAAGAGAGAATAAATCAATATTCCTATGGAAGACACCCCTATGGATACTCCTATGAACACTATTTGGGTGAAAGTTCTTTCTTATATAATATGGAAGATTTTGCAGATACAATTGTAGATAATATTGACAAATGGGAATCCTGTTGGTATGATGTTGTCAAAACGGTTAAGTAAGGAAGTTTGTTTGTGAATTTACTTGAAGAAGTTAAGACCAGCGGGCAGGATTTTGAGTGGTATCCTACAACGGATGAAATGATTTCGGTCGTGGCTAAAAAGCTGTGTGAAATTTATGACCACAGCAAATTTTCATGCCTTGATGTCGGGGCTGGCGATGGACGTGTATTGTCTAAAATACATGAAGAATTTATTCGGGATTATGAAGAGTATTCAAAAGGGTATTACGGAATCAGCCAGAAATTCGCGATTGAAAAGTCATCCGTTCTGCTTCAGAACCTACCGGAAGACGTGATTATATTGGGAACTGAATTTAATAATCAGACGCTGATCGACAAAAATGTTGATGTCATTTTTTCGAATCCTCCGTATAGCGAATTTGAGTCATGGGCGAGCCGTATCATTCTAGAATCAAATTGTAACAATATCTTTCTTATTATTCCCCAGAGATGGAAAGACAGTGTTAAAATTAAGTTGGCTCTTGAAAAGAGAAATTCAGAAGCGGAAATTCTTTTTAGCGGAGATTTTCAGGACGCAGAAAGAAAGGCTCGCGCAAATATCGATATTCTTTACATTAACCTGAACGGGGGAAAATCTAGGGATCATGTTGACCCTTTTGATCTTTGGTTTAACGAAACATTTAAATTTTCTACCCCCGAAGTCATCAAAGAAGAAAAGAAAAAAGACAAGAAAGACGAACTCGTAGGAGGTAGGAATCAAATCGAAGTTCTGGTTGAACTCTATCTGAATGGGTTGTCAAAGCTTATTGAAAATTATCAGAATGTCAGCAAGATCGATCCTGAAATTCTTCGAGAAATCGGAGTTAATGTTTCCAATGTCAAAATAGCACTGAAAGAAAAAGTTAACGGTTTGAAGAAACATTACTGGGAGGAACTTTTTTCCCGTTTGGAATCTGTCACAAAGCGTTTGACTTCCAAGACCCGCAATGAAATGCTCTATAAAATGAATCAGTATACCGGCATCGATTTCACGACAGAAAACGTTTATGCTATTGTCATGTGGGCTCTTAAAAACGCCAACAAGTATATTGATTCTCAGCTTCTCGATGTTTATAAGGATATGACACGGGAAGAGAATGCACAGGCTTATAAAAGCAATGTTCATATGACCAAAGACACTTGGCGTTATTGCCGCAGTGGCGACGAAAGGGCGTCTCATTATAGTCTTGATTACCGCATTGTTCTTTGTCATTGGAGCGCACTTGAAAGTTATAGCCATCAGAGGCGTCTTTCCACTCGTACCGCCGGTATGATCAATGACATCTTCACGATTGCAAATAATCTTGGTTTCGATGTTATCAACGATAGTTACGAACGGGATTGGGAATATGGGCAGCTTGAAACCTTTTATTTCAAAACAGAAAAAAAAGACAAAGACTTCAAACAAGAAGTTTTCTGCACCATCCGAATTTATAAGAACGGAAATATTCATTTGAAATTCAATCAGAAGTTCATGAAAGCTATGAATATTGAGGCCGGTAGGCTTTTGGGCTGGTTGAAATCTTCGAAACAAGCAAGTGAAGAAATGAGAATTGACGAAGAAGAAGCAGAATCCCTGTTCTTGACAAATATCCAAATCAAGACCCTTCCTCTCCTAACTGCATAAAGGACAGTATGACAAAAGAAAAACTTCAAGAGGTTCTCCGAAGCGTCGAGGCACAAAAAAAGACGAGGAATTGCTAAAGACAGATTCCATCTATTGTTGTCAGAAACTTATGGAACATTATCAAGAAGCCTTAAGCTTTTTTGAAATCATGAAGGAATGTGGAAAATTTTCAGAAAAGGAAATTGAAGAAGAGAAGAAAATCCTTTCTGAAGTAGAAGATGCTATCATGTTCTATGGGTTCCGTTTTTTGCCTAAAGGGGATGGACAATGACGGAGTAGTTAGGTATATTGGAAACATGAAAACAAGCTACCAAGTCATCAGGACACTTACAGCAACGCTTGATTTGCCTCTTGGTCATTATGCCAAAAAAGAAGCAGAAGAACGTGTTTCCGAGATTTATTCCAAAGCGAGAGAAAATGAAAAGATTATTCGTCGGAAAATGAAGAAAGAACGGATTCCTCTTTATTTCGAAAAGCCTGAATATTTTGACATCTGCCAATATGTCTGTAAAACACTGTTTGTCAGAGGTATTAAGAAACTTGTTTTTAGAAGCCCGGATGTAGACCAGAGTGCAAGTGCCCATTATTTTAGGGGTGAAATCCATGTCAAGGATTGTAACGCCTGTCTGACGACAATTATTCATGAACTTACCCACCATATTGAAAGGTGTGAACATGCAAGGGGAGATCATGGCGATGCTTTTGTTGAATTCGAAAATCTTGTCTTTGAATCTTTTCTGTCTTGGTATTATTCCAACTCTCTTGACAAGATTCAAAAATTTTGGTAATGTATCAGTATTGAAAGCAACGAAAGGAATTTTTGACATGGACTATTATGAGAAGGTTGTAAACGCCATCCAAGAAATTAAAAAAATAGGGATGCAAACCATTTGCAAAGAAGTCATCTCCTTTAAGACTGGCGGTTCTACGGTTCAGGAAATGAATATTGTGAAAGTCTCTAAAAAATACGGATTGTCGATTTCAGCAATCGTTGACATTGTTCAGGATCTCGCGGTTTCTGGTTTGTCCTGTGGTTTATATGAAGAAAAGAATAACTAACAGTATAATACACTTTGATGGATAAAAATATGAACGTTTCAGATATTGACATTGGAGATTATTTTATTACTTCCGCCCTTCCTGCAAAACGGGCGTTTCGATACGGAATCCTTTGTAAAGAAAAGGAAGACCTTAAGATCATTTTTGAACGCTACACTAGCGGAGAAGAATTTGCACTGTTTATCAAAGACGGGCAAGTCGATACTGGAAACTGGGTAAAGACAAGCCTTAATGGTGAAGAGAAAGTAAAGGCGGTAATTTTTCGTCTTGATCACGCTCAAGAGACAGAAGAGCGTCTTCAGTGGGAAATTGATTCCGTGACTAATGACATCCACGATAATAAGAAAACCACAAATGATATTTTAAAGTCATTTATTGAAAGGGAATTGTAAAAATCCGATTCATATTCACAATGGCGGAAATCACGAATAAAAGGAATAATAATGCTAAATATTAAATTCGATAAAGTAGTAGAAACTCGTCTAGTTAAAACTGTTAATCGGTTTCCTTGTCTTGGACAAAATATTATTACAGGAGCTATTGTCGCTTTTTTTAGCGAAAGCAATGGAATTGTTGTTCAATTAGGCAATGATTTAATTTTCCATGTCGGAGATGTTCGTACTGATTGGCTTCCAGGATATTTTAGATACATGGATTCTGGAACATCATTAAATCTTACTATTACAAACGAATAAGGAGAATGAAAATGATTAGTGTTAAGACGAATGTTCAAGATGATGAGAATATTACTGTTGAAGATAAAAACAAATTTCCATGTATAGGTGTACTTATAAGTAATAGTGGTAAACGTATAGTAATGTTTATTACTGACACCGTAGGAATTGTTATAAAAGCTGATACTAATGTTTTAAAAGAAGGAGAGGTAAGAACAGATTGGCGTTCATCAGCATTCACATATATGCCAACAAATACTTCTGCAACAATCACTGTTACTAATGAGTAACAATCGAATTCGAATACAAGGAACAAAATGAATCCAATTCTCGTTAAGCTCGCAAAAATAAGCCCTAAAACATATGCAAAGCAAATTTTAGGGCGAAATTCTGAACTTCTTAAAAAGCTTATGCTTCTTAAGCCATATGTTGGAAATGGCAAAGAGATTCCTGATGATATTGCAAAGAAGGTTATCATGGAATCTAATTATGGTTGTCCTCACTGTGATCCTCGTGGTTGTACAGAGGTATGTCTTTGGAGAAAAGTTTCAGATGATATGTTCAGTGAATGTTTTCATATTCATTTTTCTTATGGAAAGCGAAAGGGAATTACACTTAGGGAAGTAAAAAGACTTGAATCAATATGTGTCAAATATTGGGATACTTCTGAAGAAATTGAACTTCATTCTGAGCACATCTCTCGCGAAGATTTCAATAAATGTGTTGATTTTGTAAAAGCACATATTGAATGGGCAAAGCTTCCAATTTGGGGTAGTGAATACAAAAAGGAATACGATGTGGAAAAAGTTCAAACTGTTATTAAATAACAGGAATAAAGAAACAACATCAGAAGAACAAATTAAGAAAGCACTTCGACAAGCAATATTATCGACGACAAGAATCAAAGCGGAATGCACAGAATTTGATTCTTCAGGTTCAACATTCGAAATAGATTGGTTGCCAGAAGTAAAAGAATGGGCAAAATTGTCTGACCTCGATTTGTCAAAATATGATCCGGAATCATATGTCCGTTTATAAGCTGTTGATGCAGGTATTCGGTCCTAAATATATGAAGCGTCAGATATAAGGACAGAAGAACTTTGGTTAATCTTTTGGAGAATAAAATGAAAGTTGATGAAGTAAAGAAATTGGATAATGATGTTTTAATCGGTCGTATCATTGAACTTGAATGTGCTGTCAAATGGCTGGTTAATGAAAAACTTAAGCTTTTCGGAGACCTGCAATATGGCAAAGGACAGATGCGCAATATTCTCGAAAAGGGTAGTCTTCCTGTAATCGAGACTTAGGAAAAATCGTAAATGAAAAATTTCTATTTGTTGTTCCTTGCCTGTGTGGCGATGGTATTTATCGTGGTTTTCGGGATAGGAATTGCTACGACTTATAATTCCCTTAAAGATCATGACCGTGTTTCTTCTTCAACACTTTCACAAACGCTTAAAACATTGGAACAAAACAGCAATGGGAAAACCAGTTGCGATGTCAAATGGGAAGACAAAAAGATGATTATCATATTCCATTTCGACGATATTACTAATTCCTTTTTTCGGGACTAAAGAGCCGACAATGAAAGTGAAATATTTTTGTGGATGTTACACCGATTCTTTTCCCCTATTTGGAGAACCAGATGAATGTTTTTCAGAAGGGGAAATAGAAGTAGATGAAGAAGAGTGGAAAGACGGATCTGTTACATTTAGATGTCCGTCTTGCGGACATCTGCTTTGTCAATTCGAAGGTCATTTCTATAAAGGTTAAAGGTTCTTTTCAAATAAATGAAAGCTTACAAACTCATAAGAATCAGGAAAGATGGAAGTTTTGGTCCTCTGTTCATCAATAGGAAACAGATAATTCAATTTGGAAAGTGGATGCCTTCGCAATGTATCCCAACAAAAGGATTTGCAGTAAGACCCGGTTGGCATTGCACATATAAACCCTATGCCCCGCATCTTAAAATGGTTTTAAAGACCGGTGAACGACGCGTTTGGTGTAGGGTTGAAATCAAAGGCATGACGGAAATCAAAAGGCCTATCAGCGAAGGAGGGACTCGGTATCTTGCTAAAAAGATCAAGTTCTTGAATTTGCTATAAGGTTTCCTGAAAAATTAAAAACGGTTGTCTATATCAGGACTGTACGTAAGTATAAGGTTAGGCTATTACCTTGATAACATAATGGCTAGTGTACCCTCTGGACATCGTAAACCCCTCTTAAACAGGGTCTAGGCGAGCCACAGGCGAAGGTCCGGAGCAAGACAGTGGATAACACCCCCTTGCTTAAAGATTGACAGAAACGCATTTTTGAAGCAATGTGGTTCATATGATAAAACATGTGAAACTAAAAAGGTTTGAAAAATACGGCATTGCCCGCGATGATAGATTTGAGACACTTCTATTGTGGGGATCTGTCAGGACTATTTCCAGGCCACTTTAGTCAGCCAAGTCTAGGCGCGAACGGGGTTTCGCCGGAGGACGAGGGAAATAGGGAATGTTGTGAAATTCAACATTCAGCTTGTGACACGACGGAACTGAGTAGACCTCTGCATCCCTGCTTTATTTTCGGGATAAATACCTGAACTAGCATAGGACATTGTTGAAAACCTTCCCCTAAGCTTATACGAATTAAGTATCTAAGCATGTGTCATATTCTGTTTTTTCAGAATATAGGAAAATAGGGTTTCATTCTTTATCTTTGCTTTAGATAAGGGGTGGAACCGTGTTCTCCAACTTCTCCTTGCTTGCCGAATGTCAATATCAGACTGGGAAATGATGATTCTCTTCCTTTTTTTTCTTTCGGCAATATATTTCTTATTCTTTTTTGGGGATATCGGTTTTAAAGCTTCTTTCTTATTGTCTTCTGATTTAGGTATTCCTTAAATACAGTAGGAAAGGATTAAAAAATAAGAAATGGAAAAGATATAAAACATATATACAGGAAGGAGAAAAGATAATGATCGAAGAATATGTCATCGCAAAAATATTAGAAATCAGAGAGAAAGAAGGAAACACATCTAGAAGCATTGTCAATCTTTGTGTAGAAGGAAGAACAGAAACTTCGGAACATTTCAAGAAATATGCAGATATGTTCAAGTCCGGGGATGAAGTAATTTGTGTTTGGAGACCTGAATTTAAGAAGATAACCCAAATGTGGTTTCCGAATTTATGGGTAAAGATAGCCAAACAGATAGAACCATATCCAACGGTTTTGTTAAAGACAACAAGTAAAAAAGGAAAAACATATTGGAGAAAAGCAAGGAAAGATTTGTTAGAAAAGAAGGAACAGAAGAAGATAAAAGTCAGTAATCTTATCATGTATTGATTTTTCATACGGACTTGACAAAACAAATTGGAAGCATTAAGCTTTATCTATGTTTCAAAAAAGGGAAGAAATGACAACAGAAAATGAACTTAAGATTTTAAGACACAGTTTAGGAACGGATTGGGAAGGAAATCTTACTTGGCATAGGAATTTTTATGATCCGGCGGGAGAAGATATCTCAATTTGTGAAAGTTTGCTTGCCAAAGGGTATATGACAAAGGAGAAGACCCCAACGGCGTTTATCGGGAACAACTTGTTTTATGTGACCGAAAAGGGTAAACAGTTTGTCAGAGAGAACGAACCCGTAAAAAAAGTTCTTACCAGAAGTCAGGAGCGGTATCGGAAATTTATAAGGGAAAACAGTTGTTTGGATTTCGGAGAATGGTTAAAGAAAGGTTGGTATAAATGAATTTTTTCATCTACGGTGGAACGATTGACGGAAAAAACAGCAGGGTTTCTGGCATTGTCGATAAAATCAAAACCGAATTATTGAATTACGGTAGCGGAATATCGATGAATGGACATTCTTTGAATACACCATCATTCATACAGGATTTATACAATTCAAATAAATGGATAGACACCATGATTTGGATGCCGGATATCAGAAATGAAGAACCCAAACATTATCCTGTCAAGAAGATTGGGGATGTTTTGATTTGTTCCAAGGTCATGCGGGAAGACTATACGCGATTTGATGCCGTAAGTCGCATTTTCAAAATGCAAGGGAATGCCGTTATCTGTATTTACAAAGACAAAAACCCTTTTAAATTTGAATTGATTGATGCCTTGGGAAACATTTGGTGCAATACCTCCGAAATCAGCGTTCTGTGCAAGGCTATCAATGACCTATATAAACAGACAAGGGAAAGCGTAAGACTCGGCTCAACGCATCTAAACGGCCTTGACGGCTATACCAGAGATAAAGAAAGCATCCGATATCTTATAAAAGCAAACAATATGATTAAAGAAAAGATTATGGAAAGCTGTGGAAACCGTTTTTTCGGAAATATAAGCACAAGGTGTCAGAATCTTTTCCCAAGCTGTTCGGGTACCGGTGTTGTTTTTGTCAGTCCGAGAAATTGTGATAAAACAGGTTTAACGGCTGAAGATATGGTTCCCTGTTATCTTGAAAACGATTTGGTTTATTATGGAGGGCAGATGAAACCAAGTGTTGATGCGCCGATACAGATTTCCCTTTATGTTCATTTGACGAAGATCAAATATATGATTCACGGACATGCATTTCTAAAACCGGGAAGTTATTCTTTTGATGTTTCTGAAACCAATGAATATCGGTTTTGCGGAGACTATAGGGAAAAAGATTTGATTTTGAAAGCAATACCGGAAGGATCGGAATACGGTGTTGTAAATCTTAAAAATCACGGATTCCTAATCTATTCTTCGACACAAGAACAACTGAATGAAATCTTGATTTCATCAGATTGGGAAATGAAAAAATGGTAGAATAAAAACAAGAATAAATTGTTAACATCATACGTGGATTACCGAAGGATGCAGTCAATCAGTGGGATAATTGAATGAATATACATCTATTTTGTCCTTCTGACGGTTACATGTTCAAAAAGGAGAAAGAAAATGAGTGAACAAAATATGGGATGGATATGTCCTAAGTGCGGAAGAGTAAACGCACCTTGGGTGAGCAGTTGTCCTTGCTATTGCGAAAAAACGAATGAACAAGAAACAAATTTTCCTGCTTATCCTAATAAAACTCCTTATCCCGTTCCAAGTTATCCATATGTAACTTTTTAGGAACGGGATCAAGAAAATATACAGGGACGAGATTTTCAGAATTGCGTCACAACCTTTGAAAAGGAGAATAATGATGGAAAACAGAGTCCTGACTTGCGTGTACTGCGGCCATGAATATCCGCAAGAAACTTCAGCGTGGGGAAGCGATGTCCTTACTGAACATATTAAAGTGTGCCAGAAACACCCGATGAGAAAAGCGGAAAATGATATTGCGCTTTTAAGAAAAGCTCTTATCGGTTTGGTTGGTGTGAATAAAAAGGAAGAACTTGAACAGATGGATGTCGCTATGCGTCTAATTCCAGCACCTGATGCTGATAAGATTGCCAGTTTGAATGCAATTCATGCATTGCTTGAAACGATGTAAAAGACATGACACTCGAAACTTACTTGGCAATCGCACTATTCAACATGGGGAAAGACGCCATGCAGACGTACGAGTCGGGGATTCCGTATCGTGCATGGGCTAGTCTCTTCTGGTCGCTGATTTGGCCTCTTACTGCGGTAATAATGATTATTGGAGTAATCTATCGACAACGCAAGTAGAATATCGGAAATGAGGCGCGGTGAACCGTTGGCTGGCGCGGTTAGCAATTGTTTTTAAAAAACGAAAGGAACGAGAAAATGGAAATAAGAACCGTGAAGGTATTGGAGATTATGGATAAGGATGTCAAAACGTTACGTAAAGATGAAAGCCCGTTGAGAGCTGTTCCCGCTGAACTTGAAATGCGGGCACACTTGATCGTTTATAAAGGGCGTGTGTTAAAGAACTCTCTAGGGGACGTGTTTTCTTCGTAGGACGGGATTCAGGTTTTTTGTGATGGAAGCCACCGGCCGAGTGAAATAAAGGTTCAGTGGGATGATTTATTGGTTCACATTTTAAAGGAGAAAGATCATGGTAACAGACAATCTGAAATTCCCACAGCAGACGACACCTGACAGTCTTGTTTCTTCTCTTATCGAAGAAGGTGATTCTGAAGGAAGTCAAGGTTCTGTTTCTTTGGATTCTTCTTGGGACGGAGACTTGGAACTGAACCAGTTTGAGATCGACGCTGAAAAATGGTTTGCGCCCGATGATCGAAAGACGTAGTAGGGTTTAATGACCCGACTAAACAGAAAATGGCCTTTTGAATGAATAAACGCCAACGAAAAAAGAAAATTTCGAAGTTCTTTTTAAAACTTCCACTAGACGCTTTTCTGTATCGAGAGAACATCTTTAATAACATTGTGCGTTTTGAACGTGAATTATTTCGAGCGATGTCTGTGCCAGCAGATCTACTTGTGCAGAGAACAGAAAATTCAGTGCGCGAAATGAAACATCTTTCGATTTTTTCCAACATGTGATGCCAGCCATGGCCTAAAGGGTGAAATGAAAGGAATGAACAAAATAGAAATGGATAAGGACGAGAAAATGCTGATGTTCTTTATTAGACATATAATAAAGGTCCAAAAGTGCAAGGAGTCCCATACGTGACATCCGCAAAAATTGGTGATGTTTGGTATCGTGTAGAAGATTACCTACAGGCTTCATGTTCCTGTGACCACTCCTGTTTGCACATGCCGTCTGTACGGCTCCATGTGCGTGAATTTTACGTTGCCAAAATTACCCCGAAAGGGGTGTGGCTGTCAAATGTTCCGCCCGCTGATGGGAATTATATTACGACCCTCGGAAATTTTGTCCGCTGGGTCGGGATATCTGCCAGAAAAAGCTTTGCTTGTCCGTCGATCAACGCCGCCCGCACTTCGTTTACCGCGAGAAAACAACGGCAGTTGAAGATACTGCGTGCCGCCGTGAGACGAGCAGAGGAGGCCCTTGCTGCCAACGACCAAGCTTCGTTTCGCGAGGAATGAACGTAAACCGGAGCGCCAACAAGGCGCTCCTCAATCAGGAGAAAAGACAATGAAGACAGACAAACAGATAGGACAAGAGCTCACACATCGTAGCCCAGCAAATAAGCTTGGCGTGCTTTGTTATCATACAAATAAGAACAGGACAATCGACAACGGCAAGTTGACTAACTTCTTCGAAAAAATCTTGCAGCCTGTGCATGACAGTATAGTCGCTGACTACGAGAGGGAGTTAGCGGGTTGTCGCAGTTGATTTTTCAAGAGAGTAAATTATCATAACCGCTTCAACGCTAATTTCTACGTTGGCAGTTAAGAAAAATAGCATTTATGATTCCATAAGAGGAATAGATAGAACATGATAAAAAAATTAAACGATTGATAAAACAGTGGACTAAAAGACTATACGCCGGTATTCCCTCAGAATTGTTGAGGTGTCCTTTTTGTGGTTTCAGCCGGCTCTTGGAACACGATGAACCATATCGTAGTTATGTTGAATGTGGTTGGTGCGGTGCAAGGACTGACGAATATTACAACCTTGAAGAGGCTCTCTGCGCATGGAACAGGAGATGTTCAACACCAACCAATGCTCTTTCAGAAATAAAAGAAGGTGAATAGAATGAGTGAAAAGAACGTAACGGGTTGTCAGGCTTCTGCCTTGGTTCGTTCAATGTCTCATAAAGATGTTGAAAGCGTGATTCTGCTTGTTTCAAGGATTTGTCAAGATGCTTCCTACGGTAGAGATCCATCGCTGTGTAAAGCTTCAAATCTTGTTTTACGTAAACTACGTGAATGTCTAAATCATAAAGACGATGAGAGGGAATCACCGTTGACAAAATCAATCCGTTGGAAAAATTTTTGGAAGTTAAAATGAAACGAATTTGTATTGGTGGAACTTTGAGTTGACAGAAAATTATTTACAGAATATTTAAAGATAGGATGAATTTATTTTGATATTTGTAAAATGTTTGCGTGAAGAATCTATAATGTGTTAGGAGAAGGAATGAAAGAAACGACAAATAGGATAAAATTGCTTCCAGGGCGAAAATCATATAGTCGTTTTTTGTCTAATGGAGGTAAGAAGAACTAACCGTTAAGAAAAAGTTTAAGATTTTTAAGGGAAGGGCACTTGACGGGAGGTAAAAAAAACTGTTAAAGTGTCTTTTGTTTTCTACGAGAAGAAGTTGGTTTTGGAGAGTTGGTAGAATTGGTAAATGCGCGGGCCTGGAAAGCCTGCGGGAATCAAAAACCCACGAGGGTTCGAACCCCTCACTCTCCTCCAGTTTTTGAAATTTGATATTAAGGAGGGTTGGGGGAATTGGTTGAACCCGGATGTCTCGAAAACATCTGAATCGGCTAACACCCGGTTCTGTCAGTTCGAATCTGACACCCTCTTGCTGTATCATATTGGAGTACCTTCTCGTGGTTTATGGTGTAGAGTCATAAGTGACTCTCGAAAGCTTCAATAATAGAATATCTTGTATTATCTTCAAGTAAGGTCTACAAGTTTGTTCTTTGAAATACTTCTGTTTAGAAGTATAGTAGAATAGGCCAAATTGGTAGGGCAGTTGACTGTTACTCAACCCAAGACAATCTTAACCGATTGTGTGTGCAGGTTCGAATCCTGCTTCTACTGCCATTTTTAAACAGCGCGTGGGTCAACTTGGTAGACCGCTTGATTCGGGTTCAAGAATTTGCTGGTTCAAATCCAGTCGCGCTGACCATTTTTGAACGGGTTAAAAGAAAATGAAAAATTCTTTGAAGACCCTATTGACAACATGCAATGTATTTAGTAAGATGTGCGGCGTTGAAAGGATAAGTAGGGAAACCCCAAAAATCCTGACGATAAATGTTCTTTGAGAAATGAATTGATTTTTCTGAATAGGTCAGAAGGAAGCGATGCTATGAAGGTGGCAACCTCATGGCTAAAACGCGACCAGACACGGTTCGATTCCGTGATTTAGAAAAAATCAGAAAAAATTTCTATAGGCACTTGACAGACGGCGGCGATTTTGCTAAAGTCTACGGTGTTGAAGAAAAAAGGCGAAAGCGGTTTGACACCGCGCCCTGCTGAAAAGTTCAGAAATGAGCTGGGGTATAATTGAAAACTGAATATGATTTACAAAAA
>Ga0265297_10009351_pt1 | contig 12672 bp, 17 predicted proteins | sample Munlanlwell13791_FD_192502 | JGI IMG/M metagenome (GOLD analysis project Ga0265297, IMG submission 192502) | Leachate microbial communities from a municipal landfill in Southern Ontario, Canada - Leachate well 137-91 | ecosystem: Engineered > Solid waste > Landfill > Unclassified | place...
AACCTCTACCACCTCCCGTCATCGGTCCCATTCCCATAGGGCCCGTTCCATCAAATCCTGGCATTTTCTCCTCCTTTCTCGGGCTAATAGCCAATCTAATATCAGCCCTATATTTTCCTTCTCTATCTTCATCAATGCCCAAAAGGACATATTCTATCCAAATTTAAAAGAGCTGCTATTCCAGCTCCGGTAATACCAAATGTTATTAACTGCTTTCTTTTCGCCGTAATCGTTTTATAAAGTTCATCGAACGTATTATTCACAGTAGTACTGCCTGTTACCAGCATCAGATCGCACCATTCAATTAAATTCCCATTTTCAGCAATACCATCACTGATTATTACTCCAAATTTGTCAACGCCAATATTCTTGGTATCGAGATCACTACACTGAACACAGGCGGCTCCAAATTTTTTGACCAGATTTTCCAGCATAGCCGGTTGATATCCTATCTGGAGGATTTTTACCTTCCCATACTTGTCGGCTATATTATTGGCAATTTGAGTTCCGCATTTCTCAGGCTCTTCATCACGACAGTGACGAGCTCCTTTTGTAATCCCGAGATATGAAGTTACCGCATTAAGCGTAGCTACAAAAATAGCTCTATGGTCAATAGTGTCCAGGCTCAAATCCAGCACATCATCAAGGATACCGGTAAAATTCTGAGGTTGACTGGTAAAAGCCTGCCCACAATTTTCACGGAATTGGGCTTCTATCATTACCTCTTTGCCTCCAAGCAGCGGAAAGTCTTTCCTTGCTGGACTTCCAATTGCCTGCTGAGGCGACAGGGTTCCAACCGCTACTTTAACTTCTTCACCGCGCAACCGATGCTTATCTACAAGATCGACAAACTTTTTCTTGGCCTGTTCTAGAGCAGGAATTACTTGCAATGTTACCTCCTTGAAATCAATGTCAATAGCCGAATTCCTCTAATTTGCCTGAACGTTGCCCCCTGGCTGATGCAATGCAGTGCTAACTCAGGGTCAATTACTCTTGTACCCGACAGAGCAGTTACACCGTAATCAAAAATCACTGGCGATAACGGAGTGGTGCCTCCGAGTATAACTATATAAGCCCTGGGGTCACACAACTTAAGCAGATTCTCGATAGTATGATTGGTAAAGGCAGTGCCAGTAATACCAACCACGTCCGCCTGCGGAATAAAATCTCCGGCTTGAGCCTCTGTGAAATCTCCTTCCTGGGGTCTTTGTTCAATTACCCAAAGCTGTTTCACCACTGAGCGAAGCTTAGGAATAAAGGGAAAATGGCCTACGATAGCCACGTTTTTATCTTTCCCTTTTTCCATGATAAGGTCGCCCGCTCTGAGATCCATACAATGCTGCTCATCCAGATCGATGAGAGAATTTATTGTTGCCATGCCTATTGAGGCTTCAAGCTGGCTGGCCGAATATGCCATCTTCGCCAGCGTTAGCGCATCTTTTTGAAGCAAATCGCCTGCCTCTTTTATCGGCGCTTTATCATGGTGTGGTCCGGGGTCGTGAGGAGTTGAGGCCAAGCCGCAGTTGCGAGTCAGTACAGCAGTTTGAAAAGGCCCCTGCCGTATGTCTCGAACCGTCGCATCAAAGTCTAACTTAGAAATAATATCATCGATAATTTTCATAGCTATTCAGTAACTCTCGATTTCCTGTTATATCCTGGAGTTTCTGCCCCCACATCTCCTACCCCATCTTCCCCTGCCCCAACCGGAAGCCGCCGGTTGCATCGGTACAACAACCGGTACATTGCAAACAGGACAAATTTGCCGTTCCGTTTTCATAGCCACATCGAAAGGCATTTCCCATTCATGTCCTGTCGGACAGGTAAAATGCAACGGCGCCATCTCAAAATTGCCGCCTTCTATTCTGATTGCCTTTCCATTAAGTAAAGCCTCAGCTAACTTCTTCCTGGCTGATTCCAGTATCCGCTGAAAAGTAGCACGCGAGATATTCATCTTCTTAGCACATTGCTCCTGGTCCAGGCCTTCCAGGTCCTTAAGCCGTATAGACTCGACCTCTTCAACAGTCAGATGAATCTCATCCAGTACACGCAGCGGAATTCCGGCTGGTTTAAAATAAGTAACACCCGGCATAAAATTGACCCGGCGGCATTTTGGTGGTCTGGCCATATTTATACTCCTCTAATAATGAGCATATGCTCATTATTCATTATAAAATAATATCTATATTACGTCAAAAATGAGAAAATCGAATGGACAACAGATACCCGGAGCGGCCGGGATTATCCCAGCACGCTCCGGAATATCGGTCATAGCTTTTAAAACTTTGGGTGTCTTCTCGGCCACACGACGTGGCCGCATTATACACCTAGATCATTTCTTTAAGGCGATTCGATAATAGCCTCCAGGCTGCTCTTCAACGGTTACATCCCAGCCAGCACCTTTTGCCGCTCGCGAAACATTTTCACGTGCAGCGACGGTATCTACCAGCACCTCCATTTCTCCCTTACCTAATTTTTTCATGGCCTGAAGAGCCAGCATCGGTGGCTGCGGGCAAGATAGTCCACGAGCATCTACAGTTGTTATATCACTCATTATTATGCCTCCTTATGCCTTTGCTTCTCTCATCGTTAGTCCGATAACTATACAAACGACCAGTCCGACAATAACTGTTATCGGGCCGAACGCAGCTACTCCACTGGGTGAACTGGCTATAGTATAAACGTGGGCTATTCCGGCACCCACGATCATACCGCTGACAAAAACTGCAGCGTCACCATCACCTTCACCAGAAAGGAACAACTGTCTGCCGGGACAACCTCCAGCCAGAGTAAAAGCCAAACCAGCCAGAGCCATGCCTGCAAAATTCCACAAGCTATCGGTATGAGCTACAGGTTGGTCGGCAAAGCCAGGATGAAACTGTCCCAGAGCAAAGTTAGTGATAAAGGCAACTACAATTAAGGCTAGAACACCGTAAAGAAGGCGGGCATCACGGAGCAATATCGTGTCGCGTATAGCTCCTACGGTACAGAAACGGCTGCGCTGAGCCAAAAAGCCAATCACCAGCCCAATAACAAGAGCAATTATTATTGGAGCATGCTGGCTGCCCGGCCCCTTCGCAGAAAAGAAAATAGGGCCGACAGGATTTCCACTGGCATCTCGTCCGAATTGTGGAGCCACAATTAAAAGGATCAGTAATACCACCATAATAGCAGGCATTACCCAGCCTAGAGCTTTTGGCCCTGGACGGCTGCGCCCAAGACTGAACCCCATACGCAAAAAGCCGATGCCTATTCCAATGCCAACTATCAAGCCGATTATACCAAAAATAGCATTCCAATCACCTCCGGCTAACCGCAGGTAGGCACGCCAGGGACAACCTAAGAACACCAGAGCACCAAAAACAGCAAACATACCGAGCAAGAATCTAACCAGCGGTGCTGAACCGGTACGTGGCTTGAATTCGCGAAAGATGAGAGCCGCAATAAGAGCACCCAGCACAAAGCCGATAATCTCCGGGCGGATATACTGAACCACGCTGGCCTGATGTAAACCCAGCGCTCCTGCGATATCCCGACTGAAACAGACAACGCAGATTCCCATGTTGCCAGGGTTGCCTAATGTAACCAGCACAGGCGCAATCACACCTACAAATATGCCGGTGATGATAGGACCCCAACGAGAAGAAAAAAACCGTGATATTGATGTCACTAAAAAGCTCCTTTCGTTAATAGTATTTTCCCTGTGCTGGAAAACACACAACGTAAGAGCCTGTGGATATCAGCAGAAATTAGCAGCGAGGGTAACGTTGCTGGTTCCCCATGCAGCAGGGTAAGAACAATGATGATGCAACACGCGCACCGAATCTGTGCCGCATCAGGTTCTGCGATTCAGAACAATCATAACGTCACCCCCTTCCTTTGTATTAGATAGGCCGAAATAGCCAGCAACTATTATATACAAAAGGCTTATGGCAGGCAATATCTTTTAAAACCGACAGACATGGTTTCCACTTGATGCTCCACGCCTATTTTTTTGCTCGATTAGCATTGGAAATACTGCGGGTAGAGACTTTTCTGCTTGTAATAAATCCTTCTCTAATCACGTCATAAGTCTTTCTTTTCATACGTTTTAATTCTCCTCAGCTTCAGTATTATGAAGACGTCTTTACCCTTGGTCAGATTTAAGCCTTCGAATATATGGTGAGGCATCTCTGCCAGCAGTTTGTTTTTTCCTGCCTTAACTTCGATTCTAACTGCTTCTTGTGCCGTCTCAATTTCGGTTATAATCCCTTGAAACCGGTTCAATGTCGGTCCGGGTGGTTTGGTATCGGAGACATATATATCATGAGGGAAAAGCACGATTCTCCGGATGGAATTTCCGTCATGGGGAACGATTATCGGCAGCCCACCACAAACAACCTCCATCAACCCATGCCCGATACTATGGCAATAGTCGCACTCTAAGATATTGGGCATCCCAATAAAATCTGAGACACTTCTGTTCGCAGGGTAGAAAAATATTTCTTCCGGTGTACCGACCTGCTCAAGTCGTCCGTTCTGGATGACAGCAACCCTATCTGCCATTTCCTCGGCTTCTTGGAGGTCATGGGTCACATATACGGTCGTAACCCCAAGCTTACAATGAATCTGCTTTAGTTCTACCCTCAGGTATTTGGCACTTTGTGCATCCAAACTTGATAACGGCTCGTCCAGAAGCAGTACCTTAGGTAATACTGCCAGCGCTCTAGCTAAGGCCACACGTTGTTTTTCCCCACCGCTCAACTGGTTGGGATAACGGGCCGCAAGATGCTCTATCTTCATCATTCGTAGCAGTTCATTCACTTTGGTTTTTATCTGTTCAGACGGTCGTTTCAAAGTACGCAGACCATAGGCAACATTGGCAACAACGTCTAGATGCGGAAATAGCAGCAAATCCTGAAAGAGGTAGCTCACACGTCTCCGGTTAACAGGTACATTGTCCATTGCCATGCCATCGAATAACACTGAGCCATCGTAATCAATCAGACCGGCGATAACGTTGAGTAAAGTGGTTTTACCACTACCGTTGGCTCCCAGCAGCACCAGGAATTCTCTATCCAGAATCTTGAGATTCACATCGCCGCAGATATATTTACTTATATTTTTTAGCTCTATAACTGGCATCTTATTTCCATTTAGCAGTAATTTTCGCTTCCAGATAGGCAAAGAACTTCTCGAAAGAAAGGCACATGACAGATAAAACTATCAAGCAGACAATGATGATATCGATACGTAGAAGGCTCTCCGCTTTCATCATCAAGGCACCGATACCGGTAGGGATCGCCACCATCTCCGCAGCGATGATTACTCGCCAGGCCATGCCCGCTTCCAATCTCAGTCCTGTAAAAATATTCGGCAGTGCCAGAGGTATAACTACCGTTGTTAAAATCCTGATATCCGATGCTCCCAGCATCCTGGCTACCCGGACGTAACCCTTGTCTACATTTTTTATGCCTGTAACTGTATTGTATAGTACGGGGAAAAAGGAACAGATGAAGATAATGGCAATGGGCAATGCCTCGTTTATTCCGATCCATAGCATGAGTAGTGGCAGCCAGCCTAGAGCTGGAATAGGGTAGACCAAGCTTATCAGGGGGTTCAATGCCCGGTTAACCGTATTTTGCCAGCCCATTAATATCCCGATGACTATGCCTGCAACAGAACCGGCGCAGAAACCGATAATAACCCGGCTGAGGCTGCTCAAGAAGTCTTTCACCAGTACCCCATTGGCGATGAGATAATAAAACTCTATCACCACTGTGGAGAAGGGGGGAAAGAAGAACTGCCCGGGAAACAGCTTCAGCCGAGCCACTACTTCCCATATCATCAAAAAGATGACTACGGGTATGACACCCCATGTCACCCTAACCAGCCTAGACTCTTTCATCAGTCAGCGAACCGCAGGTCCAGTATATCGCCGGCATTGAAACTGCTCTTGATATAGCCAAGACCTTTAACATAATCTATTGTTGCCTGAACTTCTTTAGTATCAATATCAGTGGTATAATTCAATCTTTTCATCGACCGCAATATCATTTCGGGTGAGATAGTCAATTTATCAACCAAGTTGGATATTTCTGCAGGGAAGAGATTGCTGCCGACGGTATTCAACTGCCGTGACATGGCCTCAGCGGAATCTTCAGGCTCCTTGTTAATCCAATCCGTCGCTTTTTTCGATACTTTTACCAGCTTCTTGACCGTATCTGGTTTGGTATTCAACAAGTCTGCCTTAACGACCAAGACACTTCCCTGCATATCCGGCCAAATGTCTTCACTCACCAGCAGCATCTTAAAACCGAAATCCTCGGTCATAGTCGCCCAATGCTCAGGCATAAAAGCAGCATCCAACTGTCCCATTTTCGCTGCCAGTGCCAGCTTTTGCGGGTTCATACGCTGGATGTTAGCCAGTACTTTATCACTGTCCAGATTGTATTTATCTATAGCTTTATGCATAAGAACATCCACCGCTCCACCTTCACTGACGCAGCCGATACGAAGACCCGCTTTTTCCAGATCCTGGACGGATTGTACTTTTTTCGGGTCTACTACCAGGCCATAACCGTATTTATGAGTGCCGGCTACAATTTTTATCGGTACCTGAGCATTGGAATAGGCATTTATAGCCGGTATCAAACACATATAGGCGACCTGGATATCACCCCTGGCTAAAGCTGCAGCCAGAGCCATGCCAGTAGCATAGCTTTCATAAGCGTTTAGCTCTAATCCTTCATCTTCAAACCATCCCTTGTCCTTACTGATATAAGCACAAGCAGCGTGATCCATAAATTCGACAGCCATGCCGATAGGAGCTTCCTGCTGAGTCTGCTGCGCACATCCAGCAAAGGGGATAGCGACCAGTAATACCAACAATAGTAAAAATATAAATTTTTTCATCGATTATTCCTTCCTTAATATCTTGTTTTAATGTCCTCTTTGCGATATAGAACTGCTTTGGAAACAAAGCTTTGTTTCCAAAACTACCTTCAAGATTTCTCGTCTACTGCTTAACCATGTATTCACCTTCAGGTAAAACAGCGCAGAAAACTAAATAGTATGCGACCCCAAGTATTTGCCGAAAGATTCCTACTTAAACGAATGTCATGAAATGAAAACTTTGTATAAAAAACGGGAGGGATTTCTGGCCGTTCTGAAAATAAAAATAGCGCCCTCCGCTTTCGGAAGTACGCTACCAAAAATAGGAACTAACCATTCTTTTCTCCTTTCCAATTTGGGAAGTAGCGCCGTTTCCAGCGATACCGTCGATACTTTCGTTTACCGGTTGTTTGCCATGTCCGCTCAAAACGGATTTAGACAAAACAACTCCAGAGAAATCCGCAAGGATAATAGCACAGGTTTTCTAACAGTGTCAACCAAAACCCGCCTTCCTCTGATATAAAAGTTTGACGACCTATCATATGTTTACTATAATCTAGAAAAATCTTCTAAGCTGCTACACCTAAAGAGAGTCTCCACGGTGTACAGCCGGTAGGCTTAAAGCCTCGACGGTATTGTTGGAAACGACAATGTTTCCCGTGATAGGAAAGGAGAATTCAATGGTATTAACTGATACATAGCGCTTTCGTTATTGGAAGCGCTATTCTTTTTTGAATACCGTTCCACGTTCTACATTTCCGGATTCGGCTCTCAGGTTGAATAAAAAACGGTCGTCAAATAAAGTTTCTTACTATGATTAATCACATACAATAAATTGGAGGATTACTATAACCATGACTTTCAAAAAATCTAAAATTATTACATCTATTGTTTTGATATTACTTTCAATATCCATTCTGCTAATGGGCGGCTGTTCCGGTTCACCCGCATCTGCACCTGCACCGACTCAAGCACCAACACAATCCCCAGCACAGGAACAACAAAAGCCAGTCGAATTAAACGTTTCTGCCGCTGCCAGTTTGACCGATGCTATTAAGGCTATCGACGATTTGTACATGCAGAAAAACAAGACCGTTACAGTAGTGGCAAACTTCGCAGCTTCAGGAACACTGCAACAGCAGATTGAACAGGGTGCACCGGCAGATGTTTTCATTTCGGCTGCTGCCAAACAAATGAATGTCTTACAAGAGGGCGGCTTGATTATAAATGATACGCGCCGGGATTTGCTGAACAATAAAATTGTGCTGGTCGTGCCCAGTAACAGCACCCTGAACATCACTGATTTCATGGACTTACTGAATGATGATGTGAAACAGGTGGCTATGGGAGACCCGGAATTCGTCCCCGCTGGAACATATGGCAAGCAGGCTCTTGACTTGCTTGGTATTACCGAAAAACTGCAACCAAAACTAATCCTGGGAAGCGATGTGCGCCAGGTATTGGCTTATGTCGAAAGCGGCAATGTTGATGCCGGTATCGTCTATTCCACAGATGCTGCCATTACCGACGGTGTCAAGATAGTGGCTGACGCTCCTGACGAAGTCAATAGCAAGATAGTTTATCCCGTAGCCATTATCAAGAGCAGCAATAAAGTTGAAGCAGCGGAAGCATATATCAGCTTCCTGTTCAGTAATGAAGCTAAAGCTATTTTTGAAAAATATGGCTTTAGCCCCGTAAATAAGTAAAATAATTGTACCGGATATATATACCTTGAGATGATAACATGACGGAATCATATCTCGCACCATTGTGGATATCGTGTAAAACTGTCCTCACCGCGACGGTAATCACCTTTTTTCTGGGTATTGCCGCTGCCCGCTGGATGGCGAGATTCTCAAGCAGATATAAAGGTTTAATCGACGGCATATTCCTCTTACCTCTGGTTTTACCGCCAACAGTAGTAGGCTTCTGCCTACTACTGTTCTTTGGCAAGAACGGTCCAATGGGGCAGTTGTTGCTATCATTTGGGACAACGGTGATTTTCTCCTGGCCTGCAACAGTCATTTCTGCCGTGGTAATGGCATTCCCTCTTATGTACATGACTTCACGCGGTGCCTTTGAGCAGGTAGATAGCGATATTGAAAGTGTTGCCAGAACACTGGGAGCCAGCGAATGGAGAATTTTTTGGTCAGTTACCCTGCCATTGGCCTGGCCTGGCGTAATAGCCGGAACCATTTTGTCTTTTGCACGGTCACTGGGTGAGTTTGGAGCTACTTTGATACTGGCCGGCAACATTCCAGGGAAAACCACAACTATCCCTGTGGCAATCTATTTTGCGATTCAGGCTGGAAACATGGAAGAGGCTTTTATCCTCGTTGGTATTGTACTGGTTATTGCTTTCCTATCTCTCGCTGCCATTGCTTATTGGAAAGGCAGGCAATCTCTCTATAAAATCAGCCCGACCAGACAGCAGAGTGCTGAGTAAAAGGAATCGATCTAATGCTTGAAGTTAATGTCAAAAAAATATTCCCGGGATTCAAACTGGACGTTTCCTTTTCAGCCGATCAGGAAATCCTGACTCTCCTGGGTCCGTCAGGCTCCGGTAAGACTATGACACTGCAATGTATCGCCGGGCTGGCCCAACCAGATGAGGGATTTATCAAGTTAAACGACAAGACTCTTTACGACTCTGCCTCTAAAATCAATTTACCACCCCAGATGCGCAAGGTGGGATTCGTTTTCCAGAATTATGCCCTCTTTCCTCATATTAACGTTTATAAAAATATCGCTTACGGCATCTGTAATCTTCCCAAACCCCAGATAAAAGACAGGATCTCTTACCTGCTGGAAAAGATGAATATCAGCGAACTGAGCCAACGTTATCCCCGGCAATTATCCGGGGGACAGCAACAAAGAGTGGCTTTAGCCAGAGCCCTGGCGCCTGAACCTGAAATATTATTGCTGGACGAGCCGTTTTCAGCCTTGGACACCCAGGTGAAAGAGAGATTGGAAATCGAAATATTATCCATTCAAAACTTTTATAAAGGCAATATCCTTATGGTAACCCATAATCTGGCTGAAGGCTATAAGCTGGCCTCCAAAATTGCCATATATGACTCCGGCCGCATCATTCAATGTGATAGAAAACAAAAAGTAATCGATTCACCTGCTAACTATACTGCGGCCAGATTAACAGGAGTCAGGAATTTGTTTAAAGGAACTATCATCGGTATAGAACAAAGGCAAGTTCTGGTAATTATTCCTGAGTTAGGAGATAAAGTCCGTGTTGATCTTAAAGGTAAAATGAACCTGCTACCCGATCAAAGTGTCACCATAGGTATAAGGCCGGAATATGTTCATTTAAGTGATCACCCGGTTGAAAACACCTTCAGGTGCGTAGCTGACCGGATAATCGAAGGGGTTTCATCCGTTAATTGTTTCTTTCATGTACAAGGCAAGACCGGGGCAAAGCATTGGATGGAGGCTATCTTACCCAAATCAGATTTGGAAAGAATTTGCATAGGGCAGGAATACTATCTGCATTTGCATCCCGAGCATTTAAATATATTCAGAGACTAAAGATAATTTCAACCCAAGCGTTGATGTAATTTAATGAGTAACATTCAAAAATATAAAACAGGAGTAATACTATGAAATTGAGCGCTCGCAATGTTTTAAAAGGCAAAATTGTTCAGGTTAAACCCGGTGCAGTTAATACCGAAGTAATACTGGAATTACCCGGCGGTGCACAGGTAGTTTCAATCATTACCAAAGAATCTGCTGAAAACCTTGGCCTGGTTACCGGCAAACAGGCTTATGCAGTAATCAAAGCTTCCAATGTGATGATTGCAGTAGATTAATTCACAAATGCTACGAATATCATTTACTCTAAACAGACCGAAAGGAGAAAGCAATGTAGTTATGAGTTGTGAGTAATCCAAAACTCATAATTTATGACCATAAAATCGCTTTCAAACTTAATGCTACTTGTATCTGTGAGCAGAACATGTTGTAATAATAAAGATTAATTCTTTTTTGAGACTTAGGAAATAATTATGCTGGACGAAATTAAATATAAATCCATCGGAATTATCCACACACCTTACACCAGAAAAGAAGATACCCCAATCCAGGGTTGTTTCTGCCCCGACAGCCGAGGATATATTGAATTGTTTCCCGAATACGTCGAAGGACTTCAAAATATCGAAGGCTTTTCTCACCTGATTTTAATCTATCATTTCCATAAAGCAGAAGAATGTTCATTGATAGCCAGGCCATTTTTGGATAAGGAAAAGAAAGGTATTTTTGCCACCCGCTATTTTGCCAGGCCCACCCCTATTGGACTTTCAGTGGTAAAGCTATTAAAAGTAAATGACAACATACTGGATATAGGGGAAGTAGATATGCTGGACGGAACTCCATTACTGGATATAAAACCATACGTACCCCAATTTGATATAAAAGAACAAGTTGAAAATGGCTGGTACAAATGCGCCAGTGAACGTGAAAAATACGAAGCTAAAAAGTAGCGTGAACCTCTTCTGACAACCCGAATACCGTTCAATTCCTGACTAACTTCTGATTCTAGACATCTACTCTATTATTTTTTACCATATCTCCTCCCTCCTTGACTAATTTCCCCATATAAGGTTAAAATAATTATGAGCATATGCCCGTAATGAAATAGCTAATGCTATTAGTTTTATGGTTATAAGCTTAAAAATTAAGGAAAGCTATCTATGGGAAGACAACCACGTTGGCGAAGAGTAGATTTTTTACCGCAGGTAAATTACTTCAAACCTGCCGGTATGCCAATGGCCCAACTGCAGGAAGTGCGTCTCTCAATTGAAGAGGCGGAAGCGATTCGATTAAAAGACATAAATAGCCTCGAGCAAGAGGATTGTGCTAAAAAAATGTGTGTGTCGCGTACTACCTTTGCCCGTATACTGGTTTCGGCACGACAAAAGATAGCTGATGCACTGCTCAACGGTAAGGCAATAAGAATTGAAGGTGGAAACTACGAAATGGCAGTAAGTAGATTCCGTTGCGGGAATGGTCACGAATGGGAAGTACCTTTCGAAAAAATGATTGTCCAGCAGCCAGAGTTTTGTCCGACATGTAATATAACCGACATTATGGCGGTTTTACCCATGAGGCCCGGTCTGCATAGAACAGGATGCGGCAGGCAGTTTAGGGGTGGAAGAAATTGGTAAAACCGTTCAATGTAATGACGAGATTAACTTTAAATATGAAAGAATCTAAATCAATGGTGTAAGAGGTAGAAAAAAGAGAGCAGATAAAACTCACTATCCTTGAGGAACTAAACAATGCAGAAGAAGAGTGCGATAGATACAAGATTCTCCGGACGCACAACCCAGCAGCGACAGTTAATTCTGGAGATAATTAAACAGGCTGGCAGACACCTTGACGCCGATGAGATTTATGAACGGTCTCGTAAAAGGTCTCCTAACATCAGTCTGTCCACAGTATATCGCAACTTACAATTTTTTAAGGAACAGGGTATTGTTGAAGATCATCAGTTTGATGGAGTTAGACGCCTCTACGAAAAGGCCCCCAACTCCAAGCATCATCATATAGTATGCCTGGGATGTGGCAAAGTCTTTGAATTTATTTGTCCATCGACAGAAAAAATTAAGTCCAGACTCTCTAGAGAAAAAGGATTTCAAGTCACCAATGTTGATGTACGCTTTTCAGGCTATTGCCCAGCATGTCAACAAAGATTGAAGCAAAATTCTAATACTAAACAAAAAACAAACAATGAAAGGAGGTGTTAATATGCCTATTGGATTTGGACGACGCGGAGGATTTGGACGAGGCGGA
>Ga0265297_10009352_pt1 | contig 12669 bp, 12 predicted proteins | sample Munlanlwell13791_FD_192502 | JGI IMG/M metagenome (GOLD analysis project Ga0265297, IMG submission 192502) | Leachate microbial communities from a municipal landfill in Southern Ontario, Canada - Leachate well 137-91 | ecosystem: Engineered > Solid waste > Landfill > Unclassified | place...
TTGACGCGCGAGATAGTTCGGCGTTTTAATACTATTTACAAAAAAGAGATATTCCCTGAGCCGGAACCTTTAATGACAAAGACGGCCAAGTTGCTGGGCCTGGACAACAGGAAGATGTCGAAAAGCTATGGCAACTTCATCGCGCTTTCCGACGAGCCGGAGGTGATAGAGAAGAAGGTCTCCATGATGATAACGGATCCGGAAAGGATAAAGCTTGCGGACAGGGGGCACCCGGACATATGTAATGTTTTCAATTATTTTTCGACATTTACCGATGCCAAAAATAAGGCCGAAGTGAGGGATTGGTGTGAGAATGCCAAGATAGGATGCACGGAATGCAAGAAGCGGTTGTCTAAAGTCCTGATAGATTATCTTGCCCCTATCAGGGAGAGGCGAAGCAAGATAACCGATTCCAAGGCGGAAGATATCTTAAGGCACGGCAATAAGAAGGCGAAAGAGGCCGCCGCCGAAACCATGGATCAGGTCAGAGGGCTTATCAATTTTATTGTTTAAAATTTTTTCCGGCGACTTCAGCTAAAAGATAATTAAAGATGACTTACAAAGTAAAGCTAGAGATATTCGAAGGACCGCTGGACCTGCTTCTTTATTTAATCAATAAAGAAGAGATCGATATATATGATATACCTATAGCCAAGATAACCGACCAGTATTTAGAGTATCTGGAGGTATTGAAACTTCTGGACCTGAATATCGCCGGTGAATTTCTTGTTATGGCGGCGACGCTTATACATATAAAGTCGAAGATGCTTCTGCCTCCGGAACAGACGGAGGGCGAGGAGAAGGAAGAGGCGGACCCCAGGGCGGAGCTCGTCAAGAGGCTTTTAGAATACAAGAAATTCAAGGAGGCCGCCAGCGAGCTCTCCAGCATGGAGTCTCAGCAAAAGCATTACTTTTCCAGGGTTGGGCCCGGCATCGATATCGAAGACTTGAAGGATAAGGATGACTTTTTCGAGGCAAGCCTCTTTGACCTGATAACGGCGTTCACCAAGGTATTGAAGGATATACCAAAAGAGATATTCTATCAGGTAATAAAAGACGAATTCACGGTCTCGGAGAAGATACATGATATCCTGCATATCTTGGTTGAGCGGAATAAGATCATTTTCACGGAGCTCTTCAACAAGGCAAAGAATAAGTTTGAGATCATAACGACATTCCTTGCCCTTCTGGAATTGATCAAGATGAAAGAGATTGTCGTGATGCAGGCGGGTCAGTTTGGGGAGATAGAGATAATGAGAAATACGGATTCGGAAAAACCAGTTAATCCGGAAACGGCCAGCTCTGAGGCCAAGCCGGAAGATGCGCCCCAGGATACGGACGCGAACAAGGTTACGGAGTGAGCATTATGGAAAGAGATGAGAAGAAGCGGATAATAGAGGCGTTATTGTTCGTCAGCGACAAGCCGATCTCGATAGATACATTGAGAGATCTTTTGAAGGATGCCGATGCCGTTGAGGTGCGCGGTATCATTGAAGAGCTGAACGGCGAATATGCTTCATCGGGAAGAAGTTTTAACATAAAAGAGATCGCCGGCGGTTTCCAGATGCTGACGGATCCGATATACAGCAAATGGATATCGCTTTTATATAAAAAGCCGGCTGATAAATTGTCAGGGCCGGCGCTTGAGACACTGGCGATAATCGCCTACAGGCAGCCGATAACCAGAAGCGAGATAGAGGCCATAAGGGGCGTTAATGTAGACGGTGTGCTGCATACCCTTGAAGAGCGGCAGCTGATCAGGACCAGGGGCAGGCTCGATGCCCCGGGACGTCCGATACTATACGGTACTACCAGTGAATTTTTGCAGCATTTCGGGCTCAAATCTCTTGACGAACTGCCTAAATTGAAAGAATTTCAGGAAAGCGATCTGGATTTCATACGAGAGAAGGCGCGCGCGGAGCTAGTCAATACCCAGACGGGCAAGCTTGAACCGAAGGAGACGCCGGGTTCGGCGGAGCCATTGCCTGCCGAACCGGCAAAAGATGTGCCGGTGAGCTCTGATGATGACGGGGCGGTAAAATTGCCTGAGGCCGCACCCGCGTCAGTAATTGAGGAGGGAAGTCTTAATGGACCTGAAAGAACTGCGTAAAAAGATAGATGCTATAGATGGCAGGCTTCTCAAACTGCTTAATGATAGGGCTGATATCATCTTATCGATAGGCGAGGAGAAGAAAAAAAAGAAGGAGTCTATCTATGTGCCGGACAGGGAGAAGGACGTGTACAGCAAGGTGATTGCGAAGAACAAAGGTCCGCTTCCGAACGAGTCGCTTAAAATGATATTCAGGGAGATAATGTCGAGTGCGTTTCAGCTGGAGAGGCCGCTCGTGATAGCGTATTTGGGGCCGGAATTCACTTTCACGCATTTGGCGAGTATGAAAAAGTTCGGTTCGAGCGTCAATTATGCGGGATGTGCGACGATCACCGACGTATTTGCCGAAGTCGAAAGAGGCAGAGCGGATTACGGTGTAGTTCCGATAGAGAATTCGATAGAGGGAGCAGTCAACCATACCCTTGACATGTTCGCCGATACAGATTTAAAGATATGCTCCGAGGTCTATCTGGAGATATCGCATAGCTTGCTGTCGAATGAGAAAGAGAAGGCGAAGATAAAGAAGGTCTATTCAAAGGACCAGGTTTTCGGCCAATGCAGATTATGGCTTGAATCCAATCTGCCAAACGTTCAATTGGTGGAGACCACGAGCACGGCAAGAGCCGCCGAGATAGCTTCAAAAGAAAAAGGCGCAGCTTGCATATGTAATGCGCTGGCGGCGACAAGATATAATCTGAAGGTTCTGTATAGGTCCATAGAGGACAGCGCCCATAATGTTACGCGTTTTCTCATTATAGGTAAAACCGACGCAAAGCCGACGGGTTCGGATAAGACGTCAATCATGTTTTCGATCAAAGACAGGGTAGGGGCATTGCATGACATGCTGCTTCCTTTCAAAAAATATAAGATAAATCTGACCAAAATAGAATCGCGGCCTTCAAAGATACGGGCATGGGAATACTATTTTTATGTCGATGTGGAAGGGCACATCGACAGCGCAAAGGTAAAACGTGCGTTGGAGGATCTGGAGAAGGTGTCGTCTTATCTTAAGATCCTTGGTTCGTATCCCGTAAGTGATGATATTTAATGTTGAAGCATATAAATGGATAATTAACATATGAAGATTTCAAGCCGAAAAGAGTTATTGAAAGTAAAGCCATATGTTCCCGGTAAACCGATAGAAGAGGTCCAGAGGGAACTGGGACTGAAGAAGGTTATAAAGCTGGCGTCTAATGAGAATTGCTTTGGGCCGTCGCCTAAAGCCGTCAGAGCTATAAATCGAAGCGTTTTGAATATTAATAGATATCCGGACGCATCCTCCTTTTATCTAAAGACAAAGCTTGCCGGCATGCTTGGCGTGAAGGCCGACAATCTTGTCTTGGGGAACGGTTCCGACGAAGTTATCGTCCTGGCTGTAAAGGCCTTTATAGAACCCGGCGATGAAGTGATAATAGCGGATCCGACTTTTTTGATATATGAGATAGCTTCGCAGGTGCAGGGTGCCGTTATAAAATTTGTACCGCTTACCGATGGTCACAGGTATGATCTTGAAGGCATGAAGAGGGCTGTAACGGCCAAGACTAAGCTGATATTCATAGCCAATCCGGACAACCCAAGCGGAAGCTATGTGACGAAGGCCGAGCTCGATGAGTTCTTCAAGGGTATCCGCGAGGATGTGCTGGTATTTTTAGACGAGGCCTACTTTGAATTTGCGGCGTACGGCTGTAAAAATTATCCTAACGGGCTCGACTATCTGGATAGGCCGAACGTAGTAATAGGAAGATCCTTTTCGAAGATCTACGGCCTTGCCGGTCTGCGGATAGGGTATGGGGTATCCGATCCGGGAATAATAAGCTGCATGGAGAAGGTCAGGGAACCGTTCAATGTCAATCTTTTGGCACAGGAGGCCGCAGCTGCGGCGCTTGATGATAAGGCATTTTTAAATAAGACGCTGTCGCATGTTGAGGGGCAGAAGAAGTTTTTATATTCGGAATTTCGAAAGCTGGGCCTGGAATATGTAGAGAGCGCCACCAACTTCATATTGGTCGATGTTAAGAAGGATTGCAAGGCGGTCTTCAACAGCTTGCTAAGGGAGGGCGTTATAGTGCGCGATATGAAGGCATGGGGCATGGATACATTTATACGCGTCACGATCGGGCTTAAGGAAGAGAATAAAAGATTTGTGAACGCGCTTAAGCAAGTCCTGCGCTGATTTGAGCGCGGGGAACAAAATAGACAGGGGAAATTAGTTATGATTATAGTGCTCAGACCGGATGCTACAAAAAAACAGCTTGATCATTTAGTGGATCGGGTGAAGAAGCTTGGCCTGAAGCCATGGATATCGAAAGGTGTGGAGAGGACGATAGTGGGGGTGATAGGGGAGGAGGATCTTCTAAGGACTCAGCCTCTTGAAGTATTCCCGGGAGTTGAGAAGGTCCTTTCGATATTGAAGCCCTATAAGCTGGCCTCCAGAGATTTTAAGAAAGAGAATACGATCATCGATGTCGATGGCCTTAAGGTGGGCGGCAAGAAGATGGTTATCATGGCCGGGCCGTGTTCAGTAGAAAATGAGAAACTTTTGATCAACATAGCTAAGCGAGTGAAGAAGGCCGGCGCTACCGTTTTAAGAGGCGGAGCGTTTAAGCCCAGGACCTCTCCATACGCCTTTCAGGGATTAGGGATTAAAGGCCTCAAATTCCTCGCTGAGGCGAAGAGGGAGACCGGGCTTAAGATAGTGACTGAGCTTATGGATGTCAGGGATATCGACGTGGTAGCTAAGTATGCCGATATAATACAGATAGGCGCCAGAAATATGCAAAACTTTAATCTGCTTAAAGAGGTCGGAAAATCAAAGATGCCGGTTGTCCTGAAGCGCGGAATGTCGAACACCATAAAAGAATTTCTGATGTCCGCTGAATATATGCTGGCCGAGGGTAATTTTAATGTGATACTTTGCGAAAGAGGGATAAGGACCTTTGAAGACTCAACGCGTTTTACTTTGGATGTCGCTGCGATACCTGTGGTAAAGAATTTGAGCCACCTGCCCATTATAGCCGATCCGTCCCATGCGACAGGCAAGTGGGGGCTGGTCGAGCCTTGTGCAAAAGCCGCTGTGGCGGCCGGCGCAGACGGTCTTATAATAGAAGTTCATCCGAACCCCGAAGAGGCATTCTCCGATGGCGAGCAATCACTGGTTCCGGATAAGTTCGATAGACTTATGACCCAGGTGAGGCGTGTTGCTAAATCGGTGGACCGCAGCATCTGAAAGCGTTTATAGGAGATGGATATGGGGCGATTTAAAAAAATTGCCATTATAGGCGTTGGTCTCATAGGCGGCTCTATAGGCTTAGCTGCTAAAAAACACGGCGCCGCGAAAAAGGTCGTAGGAATATTCAGGCGCAGATCGACATTGAACAAGGCCTTGAAGCGCAAGGCGGTGGACTATGCGACCTTAAACCTGCGAGATGGGGTGAGAGGCGCCGACCTTATAATATTGGCTACGCCCGTTGTCTCGATACCGCGCATAGCGGAAGAGCTGATAAGATGCGCTGACAGAGGGGCTATAATAACCGACGCCGGCAGCACTAAGGAATGGCTGGTAAGTAAGATAGATAATCTGGCGCTCAGAAGAAGGGATATATTTTTTGTAGGTTCCCACCCAATGGCAGGCTCTGAGATGACCGGAGTAGAATTCTCAAGGCCCGATTTATTTGACCGCGCCAGCTGTATAGTTACAAGGTCCGCCCGGACAAATGCCGAGGCGCTTGCCAAGGTAAAGGCGTTCTGGAGGTCTCTGGGTGCCAGGGTTGCAGAGATGTCGCCGAGAGAGCATGATAAGGCGGTCTCGTTCATAAGCCATCTTCCGCACATTGTCGCCTTTGGACTGGCAGGATGTGTCCCTAAAGAGTCCCTTCAGTATGCGGCCGAAGGTTTTAAGGATACGACCAGAATCGCTTCAAGCGACCCGGAATTATGGGCCGATATATTTTTGACCAACAGGAAAGAAGTTCTTGAAGCATTGGTAAAGTTTGTGAAAGAATGCAAAGGCTTTGCCGATATATTGACGCGGGGTGACTATGCGAAGCTTGTTAAAAAACTCAGCGCCTCTAAAGCGAAACGGGACGCTCTTGCAAAATATGCCCGACGGGGTTAAAGGTATGATAATAGCGATAGACGGCCCTGCCGGAAGCGGAAAGAGCACGGTTTCAAAGATACTGGCTAAGCGCCTTAAACTCGTTTACTTAGATACAGGGGCGATGTATAGAGCCCTGACATTAAAAGCCCTGAGGATCAAGATGAACCTGGAAGATAGAACGGCGCTTGAGTTTCTGGCCAGGTCAACCGATATCGACCTCTGCGAGGCAGACGGACACCTGAAGGTGATAATGGACGGCGAAGATGTGGCCGGTCTCATAAGGACGCCGGAGCTTACCAATAACGTCAAATATGTCGCCAGGGTTCCCGGCGTCAGATCAGAGATGGTCAAGGTACAGAGAGAGATAGGCGCCAGGTCTGGCGCGGTGCTCGAGGGCCGGGACATAGGAACGGTGGTATTCCCGGATGCCGATTATAAGTTTTATCTGGATGCCGATGTCGCCGAAAGGGCCGGGCGCAGATACAAGGAGCTGAAGGAATCCGGTCAGGATGTCGATCTCGAAGATATAAAAAAGGATGTGATTTTGCGGGACGAGTCCGATATGAATAGAAGCGTAGGGGCCCTGAAGAAGGCGCCGGGCGCCATATCAATAGATACGACGAAATTATCCATAGATGAAGTGGTGGCAAGGCTTTTATCTTTTATAGCAAATAAGTAGCAGCTCCAGTGATCGCGTTGTGAAATAGATACCGGGTTCAATGAGTAAGTATGTCGATAAAACTGGCTAAAAAAACAGGGTTCTGTTTCGGTGTGAAACGCGCTATCGGAATGGCCGAATCTGAGCTGAGGAAGAGGGGGCCGATGTGTTCTCTCGGTTCTATCATACATAATAAGCAGGTAGTCGATCGGCTCGCTGTGAAAGGATTGAAGGTTATAGGATCGGTGGATGAGATGACAGGCAAGACCCTGCTCATATCTTCGCACGGCCTTAGCCCTAAGGTTAAGAAGAATATTTTAAAGAAGGCGATAGCGGTAGTCGATACCACATGTCCATTTGTTCTGACCGCTCAGCGCATAGCCGGTGAACTTGGCGCAGAAGGATACACCGTAATAATAGTAGGCGACGCCAATCATCCCGAAGTGAAGGCATTGGTTGATTTTGTATCAGGCGAAGTATTTGTTGTAAGGGACGCGCGTGAGGCGGGTTCCCTTAAGATAAAACAGAACGCGAAGATAAGCGTTATATCGCAGACCACCCAGTCCACCAGTAATTTTATAAAGGTGGTTAAGGCGATATTGGGCTTCGGCCCGAAAGAGCTGAGGGTATTTAATACTATATGCAAGGACGCTGAAGAGCGTCAGGAATACGCGAAAGATTTAGCGGCGACGGTAGACCTTATGCTTATAGTAGGCGGCAGGCACAGCGCCAATACCAGGAGGCTCTTAGAGGTATGTAGAGAGGTTCTGAACAAATCTTATCTCGTAGAGACTGAAGACGAGATCGCAAAGGAGTGGTTTAAAAACGTTAAAGATGTAGGTATAGCAAGCGGCGCGTCCACGCCCGGCTGGATCATAAAGAAGGTCGCCGATAGGGCCAGGACTATATGCGCAGACAGTAAGAATTAAAAATAATACAACAGGCAGCACAAATAAAAAATCCAAAGAAAGGAGCTGTAGAACAGCATGGTTGAGGAAAAAAACGACATAACAGAGGTAGAAAAAACGGAAGTGGAGGGGAGCGAGAAGGAAGATTTTGCCAAGCTCTATCAAGACAGCATTGTGAATATCAAGGAAGGACAGATACTGAAGGGTACGATATTGGCTATTACTTCAAAAGACGTCCTTGTTGATGTCGGATACAAATCTGAAGGCTCGATATCTCTATCGGAATTTTCCGATCCGGAATCCATAAAGATAGGCGATGTTATAGATGTGTATCTGGAGGCCAAGGAAGACGAGAATGGCATGGTGGTCCTTTCCAAGCAGAAGGCCGAGAAGACGGTAGGCTGGGAGACCGTTATCGCTAAGCACGGGGAAGGGGATATAGTAGAAGGCAAGGTCTCGAAGAAGGTGAAGGGCGGGTTCATGGTCAGCATCGGAGTGGAAGCGTTCCTGCCGGCGAGTCTAGCAGCTATGAAAGGGTTCGGCAATCTTAACCAGCTCATCGGCCAGACATTCCCATTCAAGATCGTGAAGATAAACAAGGCCCGCAAGAACATCGTTGTATCCCGTAAGGATGCCTTGCAGCAGCAGAAGGATGAGGATAAGAAGAAGGTCTTCGAGAATCTGGAAAAAGGGTCCATAATGAACGGCATCGTCAGGAACATAACGGACTTCGGGGCCTTCGTTGATCTGGGTGCGGGCATCATAGGCTTACTGCACATAACGGATATGAGCTGGGGCAGGGTTTCTCATCCGAGCGAAGTGCTGGCGATCGGCGACAAGATAGATGTGATGATCCTTGATTTTGACAAGGAGAGCACGAAAGTATCCCTCGGACTGAAACAGAAGACCCCCAATCCATGGGAGACCGTAGATGCTAAGTATCCTACGGGAAGCAGGATAAAGGGGACCGTTGTCAATCTTATGCCTTATGGCGCTTTTGTGGAACTTGAAAAAGGCGTGGAAGGGCTGCTCCATATATCCGAGCTTTCTTGGACCAAAAAGTATACCAATCCCAATGAATTGCTCGCTATAGGTGACAGGATAGAGGTGCAGGTGCTTGAGGTGGATAAGGCCAATAAGAAGATATCGCTGGGCCTGAAGCAGCTTGAGTCGAACCCTTGGCTGGAAGTAGAGTCAAAATATCCTGTAGGGACAAAGGTGAAGGGCAAGGTCAGAAATCTTACCGATTACGGCGCATTCGTGGAGCTGGAAGATGGCATCGACGGTCTGATCCATGTGTCGGATATATCATGGACGAAGAGAGTCGGACATCCGAAAGACGTATTCAAGAAAGGTGAGAAGGTAGAGGCCGTAGTTTTGGCGGTGGATGCAAATAACAGGCGCATATCACTTGGCTTAAAACAACTCACCCCGGACCCATGGGATGACATAGCGGCAAAGTATCCCGCAGAGACCATGCTTGACGGAAAGGTGACGAAGGTTGCTAACTTCGGGTTATTTATCGAGATAGATAAAGACCTGGAAGGCTTGGCCCATATCTCGGAGATACCTTTAGCCGAGACCGAAAAGCTGGAGGAGAAGTTTAAGGTCGGAGATGAGTTCAAGGTAAAGGTTATTAAAGTTGATTCGATACAGCACAAGATAGCATTGAGCATTAAGGCCGCGTAGCGTTTAACGTATAGCGATTAGCGGCTAGTGGTTAGTAATACAAAACGGATAGTTCTTTTAAGAACTATCCGTTTTTTTCTTCCATCCGCTAACCGCTAAACGCTATTCGCTAGCCGCTGCTATTTATTTTCTATCGAAAAACGGATTCTTGCCGCTAATGCTTAGCGGGATCCCAAGGGCTTGCTTCACATCTTTGGAGAATAATCCAAGATCCAGACAGGCTCGGCCGATCGAGTACATTATGCGGTTGTCCATACGCCAGTCGCTTGCTGTTGAGCATGCGGAACCGGCGGATATTCCCAGATCTATCGAATTATAGGCGCAGATACCGCCGGATTCAGTCAAGAGTTGACATGTTTTATAACCGCAAAAACCGCAATTCAGTCCGGCAGGATTAGATCTGACCCCTAATGCCAAGATGAGATGGGAAGAACTTATCGAGTGCGAGTCTCTTTCCATGCTGGGCCTATCCTCCTTTTTGGAGATATCCAGCATCTTATCGGCCAATTTTGTTTTTGCTCCGCTATCGTCTAGTAATACTATCTCTATATTATCTATACCGCGCGTCTTTGGCGCAGTCCTTGCCGCTGCCGCCATTGCTTGTGCGGCATTGAAAGCGGCCCCGCTTTCCAGCTTATCAGACTTTATCATATCAGCCTCCATTCTATCTATATATGTAACAATATCATACTATAGCCTGCCGGCCATTTCTATATTTATATTTACCAGTATTCTATTGACTTTCGATGGTTGATATGTTAATATTTACATAACACTCAATGTATATTGAGTGTTATTTTTTTATAGTATAAGGAGGTGAAAAAGGAATGAAGAAATTAGTTTTAGTAGCGATCTGTCTCTTTTTTGCTGCGTCGATTTCTTATGCTCAGGATACAGCAGCCACGGTAAGCGAGCTTACCTTGACCGGTGATATCATCGACAATATGTGCGCTGGTTCTCATGCTGCGGATACCGCAGAGTTCGTGAAGACGCACACTAAAGAATGCGCCGCAAGCCCTGCTTGCGCGGCAAGCGGATATTCGATTTTCGCTAATGGCCAGCTGAAGAAGTTCGATAAGGACTCCAGCGCCAAGATCGAAGAGTTTTTGAAGGATCCGGCGAGCAAGCTGCAGGTGGTTGTGGTGGCAAAAGAGGTAGGCGGTGAACTGAGTCTAGTCTCTGTTCAGAATCAATAATAGATAGTCTTAATACAGATTGAAACATATTATAGATAGGGGTTCGTTCTGATGGTCAGGATGAACCCCTGTCTATATGTAGCGGCCAGTGTTCCATCCTATTATTTAAAGTTTAAAGGCCGATATGAACAGAGAGGACCAATTCTATTGACAACGGGCAATGGGCCTTGTAAAATACCCCCATATGGAAAAAAATATAGATAAACAGTTAGAGGTCATAAAACGCGGCACGGTTGAGATAATACAGCCGGATGAGCTCAGGAAGAAGCTTGAAAGGGCGGTTAAGGAGAATAGGCCCCTGGTTATCAAGGCCGGATTCGATCCCACAGCGCCTGATATACACCTTGGACATACGGTCCTGTTGCGTAAGATGCGGCATTTTCAGGATCTTGGACATGACGTTGTATTTTTGATCGGTGATTTTACCGGCCTGGTTGGTGACCCGACAGGTGTTTCAAAGACCCGTCCCAGGCTCACAAGGGAAGCGGTAAAAGAAAATGCTATGACATATGAAAAGCAGGTATCCAAGGTGCTGGACATTAACAGGCTCAGGGTAGTCTTTAATTCCGATTGGTTTGATAAGATGACGCCTTATCAGCTTGCCGAGCTTGCCGCAAAACAGACTGTCGCAAGAGTGCTGGAAAGAGATGACTTCGCGAAAAGGTACAAGTCCGGGCAAGATATAAGCTTCCTGGAATTTTTATATCCGTTATTCCAATCATACGATTCCGTAGAATTAAAATCAGATATAGAATTAGGCGGCAGCGACCAGAAGTTCAACATGCTGATGGGTAGAACCATCCAAGAACGGTATGGCCAGGAACCGCAGGTGGTGCTTACCATGCCGCTCCTGGAAGGGCTTGACGGCGTGAATAAGATGTCGAAGTCTTTAGGCAACTACGTTGGGATAAATGAGAATGCGAAAGATATGTTCGGCAAGCTCATGTCGCTTTCCGACGACATGATGTTCAAGTATTACGAACTCCTTACCGACGAAGATGTCGCGAAGATAAAAGGTGATGTAGCTAGCGGTGCACTTCATCCAAAGGCCGCCAAGATGGCCCTCGCAAAAAATATCGTTGCCCAGTATCACAGCGCTGATGAGCCTGCTCGTCAGGCGGAAGAGTTTGACAGGGCTTTTAAGGATAAGGCCTTTCCACAGGATGCCGAACAAGTTGATATACGTATTGATGAATTAGAGGCACCGTTAATTTGGGTTTTGTGTGCATCGGGGCTTGCAACCAGCAACGGTGACGCAAAGCGGAAGATATTGGAAGGTGCGGTGGAGATTAATTCTGAAAAGATCAAAGAGATCAATGTCAGCCTAAAATGCGCCCAGACATATCAGATACGGTTAGGGAAAAAGTTCAAAAAAGTTACTTTAAAATAAGTTAAAATTTTTTAAAAAAAATGCTTGACAACTTTTCCAGATATGTTATATTTATACCACACCAGAAACCCTGGTTGGAACACTGAATGTCCCATGTTATATGGGAGACAGGGTTTAAAAAGGAGAAGGTATTTGATCACTTCGCCTTGACAATTTTGGAATACCAATATAACGGAAGATCTTATTAAAGCATCGTTTCGATGCTTTTTTTGTCTCTCGCAGGCATGAAAGGGGAGGGTCCCCAAGTGGCCGCGAGGGATTATAAAATATCCGCTTCTGGCGGATTTTTTATCTCTGGATCATACCAGATCGTTCTTTAATAACGAGTTCAAAACCGACCAAGATTCGCAGTTTTGGTGATGAAATTATCAAGATTGCGGAAATAAGCCAAGATTAACTCGATTTACGAAAGTAAATTCGTTCCGAGCAATCGGAACTCTAGTTTTACAATTGGAGAGTTTGATCCTGGCTCAGAGTGAACGCTGGCGGCGTGGATTAGGCATGCAAGTCGAACGATCCCGCAAGGGATAGTGGCAAAAGGGTGAGTAACACGTGAGCAACTTACCTTCGGATGGGGAACAACCTTGGGAAACCGAGGCTAAAACCGCATATGACCACGGCT
>Ga0265297_10009353_pt1 | contig 12667 bp, 12 predicted proteins | sample Munlanlwell13791_FD_192502 | JGI IMG/M metagenome (GOLD analysis project Ga0265297, IMG submission 192502) | Leachate microbial communities from a municipal landfill in Southern Ontario, Canada - Leachate well 137-91 | ecosystem: Engineered > Solid waste > Landfill > Unclassified | place...
GCTGTTATTGATAATTTTCCCTCAGTCACCGGAAATTTTAGTGGGTGAAGATCAAACCATGGAGCCAGAAACCAAATAATAATAAAACTGGAAAATAATATTCCAGAGAGTGCGTAGAACAATGATTGAATAACATATGAAATTTCAATGGCACGAGCTGATATTCCAATTCCCTTCATAATACCGATATATTTTCTTCTAGTAATAGCATTGACAAAAATTACGATAAAAATCGTAATCGCTCCAACAATTAACGAAATTACCCCGACAATATTACCAAGCATTGAAAACGTCTTTTTCATATCTGAAATAGCCTTTGGCAATGTCTCATTAGCTGTTTCTACAACAATGTCAGCCTTGTATGGGAAATTGTCTACTATATAACCCTTAGCTTCTAAATTATTGGAGCCCTGATTTAGTAATATTGCTATTTCGTTTACATTAAGACTTTGATTATTTATCAATGCCCTCATTGTGCTCTCAAGAATAAATATGCGATTATCCACAGTGGTATTTCCAGTATCGATTATTCCCTTTACTGAAACTTCGATATTATTTTTGCCAATTATTAGTTTTAATCTGGATCCAACCACTACTCCTTCCAGACGTGATTCTGTTGAAGAACCTTTAGAGTATTCGACCAATAAACCTTTTCCTATTAAAATAGCTTCTGTGTCATAGTCGCTTAAAAACTCCCCGACAATTATTTGAGTGGACAGTCCAGTAACCGCATCTTCTTCGTTCGGATTAATTCCCACCAAAGTACCGCTCACCCGTTGGCCAATTTCGGTATCTTTGATTTTTACCTTATTTTCGTTCTCTAAGATTGCCGCCACAGTGTATCGCTTTGATAGTGCCTTGTATGAAGGTAAACTTTTTATAAGTGAATCCAACATACTTGATTGAGATATTGAAACATTTTGACTGGCTGGTTTGACTAAAATATCTGACGAATAATAAGTTTTAAACGAGCTCATCATCCCATCAGCCAATCCAATTAAAATGCCTCCCATTAGAACCATATTAAAAAAGGTCAAAGACATCACGAAAATAATCAACGCTGTTGACCACGGATTATTACGTTTAAGTTCACGGACAGCTAAGAATTTGCCCACAGTGATATCTTTTTTTAGTTTGTTAAAACTGGCACGAATATTCATAAACTTTTACTGTTTGGTCTTACCAACACTGTTGTTCCGCTTTCCAAACCAGATAATATTTCCGCCTTGGCGAATCCCTTTTCTCCCACCTCTACGGCAGTCAAATCTCCATCATCACTATCTGCTATTTGGACAAATGTTTTTTCACCTCGATAAACAATTGCACTAATTGGGACAGCCAGGGTGTTTTCTTTACGAATTAACTCAATTGTGGCAATCGCTGTCATATTGGGCTTGATATTGGTTGGCAGATTGGTAACCTCAATTTTCGTTTCAAATGTAACAACTCCACCATTTACAGTACCCACAGAATCAATATATGTAACTTTTCCAGAAAAAACTAAATCTTTCATTGCATCAAAAGTGACGTTCACCCTTTGCCCAAGTGAAACTTTTGGAACATAAATTTCATTAATATATACAGTCAATAATGGCTCATTTTCTAATGTATCCTCATAGGCAATCTTTGCCAAGTTTACTTGTGCTTGAGCAGCAGTAATAGAAATATTTGCTTCTTTATATCTAGTCTCAGCAGAGCGGAAATCCTTATTTGCCTGTACTAATTTTGAATCAATGCTTAGTTTTTCTAGTTCGGTGTAATCCTCTTTAGTTGTGGGGTTTGTTGTGTTGACATCTTTATAATTGACTCCATTTTCGGAATCTAAAACCACTTGTCTTTTTGACCACATCACAGTATCGGCCACCTCTTTATTTTGTTTGGCAGTTACAAGTGAGCTAATTGCATTTTGGTACACCACATATGCGGATGCTTTTTCCGTTTCCGATGCTGTCTTATGGAATACCCCACTTACCTGAATAGTTTCAAGAAATGTTTCTTTTTGGACGGTGTATAAAAGGCGAGTATCCGGCTTACGCAAAACAACAGTTTTAAATCCGATAGCCAAGACTATTATTAGACCCACTACTGGATATACCTTAGGAATCTTCATGTTGTTTCTAATTTTTCAGCTTCTAAAATAGTAGTAAAGATACGGATTAATTCCTTAAGATTATTTTTGGGAATCGCTGATAAAACCTTAAAATGTTTTTTATCTAATTGTTTTTTAAATACTTCTATTTGTTTCGAACCTTCAGAGGTAATAGAAAGACATATAATTCTGCGGTCAGTCGGATTATTCTCTCTCTGAATATAATATCCATCGGCTAAACGATTGGTAAGTTGAGCCACTGCGGATAATGACATCGATAGCTCATTGGCCAATGGGCCTACTGGAGTTTTGGGATGTTCGTGAATGTATGAAAGTGCTTGAACTTGAAGTAGCGTAATTGCCTTATCTTCAAACGAACTTGTTTGTTCGATCAATCGACGAACCTTAATTGCTTTACTTAGAAATTCAGACAGTAATTTTGTGTGGTAATTATTCATAGCAATAATGTAAATTATTATTAATGCTATAAATAGTTTAGCTTATAAACTAAATGGAATCAAGTTTACCATTTTTCATTTTTATACTGTCTCATTTGTCTCATTTAGCTACAAAAGACTGGTAAAATAAGACAGAGGTTGGGGACAGCGTTATAGGGACAGAAAGGTTCCAGACCCCAATGCTCCGCACTAATTTGAAATGTTTGTAAACGATTCTGATTTATGGGATATTTGTGTATGAAAAATACGAACACGGACGGACAGAAAATAGATAATCTGATGAATACAACGTCAAATTCCAAACAGGTCAACAAATACAAATATTTATTTTATGCTGCAGTTGTTGTTTTAATTTATCTAGTCATCGTTAATAGTCACAATTATTACGTACTTCAGAAAAGCTATAATAACAGTTTAATTTCCAGTGAAAAAAATGCCGATTCTTTAAATAAATGTCCTGAGCCTGAACATCTTTTTGATGGTTTTGATTATAATTATTCAGACAAATTTTACCCAGATAATCTTGTCCTTAGGATTAAAAATATAGGTTTTTTATTTCCAAAAAGTAGTTATTCAATATTTTCAGGACAACATCTCATTTCCTTAAATAATAAATTTTATAATATTGCAGTTGAACAGACTGAAGGAGGTTGTCCTGGAAATTATAATAATGAGGGAGAGTTTGTTAGTGATTCCCAATCTTGTACTTATGATGATGAAAAACTTAATATGGGAGAGTCGGATACACTTAGGATTTGGAAAGACAATAATAAAATTTGGGCCTTAAATCCAATGGCGATAGGTTGGGGTACAAATAATGTGAGCGGTATGGTAATTGCCAAACAATCCCCAAATCTACTTTCTAAAGAGACATTATATTTTACGGATGAAGAAGTCCAAATGTGGAAAGAAATTTTAAGTAACCCCGTCAAATTCCCGTTCTCAGAAGAAAATTAGTTCATCTAATCGTATTATCGGAATAGAAAGGTTTTAGTCTTACTAAATATAGTAGATCCCTCCAAGATTATTTCTGTTTTTAGAGAACTTGACAATATCTTAATAAGTAATATAATGAATATATATTCATTATTATTAATTTATCTAAATAGGAGGCAATATGCCAAATAGAGATGGAACAGGTCCAAGCGGTAAGGGTCCAAAAACCGGTAGAGGTTTAGGAAACTGCCAAGGTGAAACTAAAAACACTGAAAACAGACCGCTTAACAAAAGAGCTGGATTAGGTGGGGGTAAAAATAGGTAATTAATATGTCCAGACCGAAACAGAAACGTTGTATTCGATTTAATCCCGAGGTATTGTACTTTAAGCCCCGGGGTGTACCTCTATCTACGCTCGAAGAAATTGAATTGTTCCCCGATGAACTTGAAGCTTTAAAATTACACGACGTTGATAGATTGGATCAGATTGAATCGGCAAAAAAGATGAAAATTTCTCAACCCACTTTTGGCAGAATTTTAGATAAAACTTACAAAAAAATTGCTATTGCCATAATTAAAGGCAAAGCCATAAAAATTATTAAAAAATAATTTTATTTTCTATACCAATTAGCCGCAATCATAGTGGTAATTGGCACGGCCAAGATCAAACCGATGCTACCAACCAGAGTTCTGATTATTTCCTCGGCAATTAATTCATAATTAATGATTTCCGAAAAGGGATGAGGATTGTTGGTAAAAATTAGAAGTAAGGGTAAAGACGCCCCGGCATAAGCCAAAACCAATGTGTTGACCATGGAAGTAATGTGGTCTTTACCAATCACCATTGACCGAGTGTAAAGGTCTTTTGCTTTAGTTAAATTAGCGGTCTTAGCCAGTTCATCGACAATAGCGGCCTGAGATATAGTAATGTCATCGAGTACACCCAGAGCGCCGATAACAATTCCCGCCAGTAATATTCCCTTCATGTTTAGATTACCTTGATCTATAGATAACATTCCCGCCTCTTCCGAGGACAATCCAGTTAAATGACCAATTTGAGTAAAAATTGAGGCTAAAACAGCAGTAATTATCAAGCTAATAACAGAACTAATGATGGCAATAGTAGTCTTTTTATTTAATCCATGAGCCAAATAAAAGGAAACCGGGATAATGACTAAAGATGCTCCAACAGCAACTAAAATGGGATTGTCGCCAACTAAAAGTCGGGGAAGAATAAAAGTAAAGACAACAAAAAAGGTGAACAACATTCCCAAAAGTGAAGAAAATCCCTTCCATTTGGCAACAAGCACTAAAAGAATTACAAAAATTATTGATAGAAGCATCAAACTATCCTTACGGATAAAATCGGTAATCACATATTCTTCTCCTTCCAATCCGGTTGTTATATTAACTAACACTCGATCACCAACGGTATATTTAATAGTATTGGCAATTGGTTGGTTGCCGTTTTCAACAATAATCTTTTTGTGGTCCGGGGTAGATAACTCTAATTCAAGTTTTTGATAAAACTGACTAGACTCCATTATTTCAACTTCCTTTTCCTCAATTATTTGAGTAATTGTCGCTTCCATCGATGAACCATCATCAATTGCCTCTACCGAGACAGGAAAAAGAAATAAAGATAAAGTTACGAGAAAAACAAATATTATTTTTTTGAAAACATGCATAGATAATTTTAGCTTATATTCAATGCTCTTTTTTATACTGTCTCATCTGGGTACAAATTTATATGGGGTGTTATAGAGATAGAGAAGTTCGGACCCAATACTTTGCCCAATGGAAATAAATATTGGAAATCAAGATATTGATATAATCAGCCATGATTAAGAAAAATATTCTTTTAATTGGAATAGCTATTTTAATTGTTCTAATTGGGGTGTTTTACTACAAAAATGGGGAAAAAAGCCAGCCGGAAAATGCAAGCGAGGAAGTTTTGGAAGAAACGATTTTAGTTTCAAAAGAGTACTTAAGGCTTCGATATCAAACCGACAATGTTTTAATAAATGCCAAGCAATACGCCAACTATTCAACTTGGAATAAAGACATGACGCAAATAATTAAGGATTGGGAGAACTTGGAAAAGGAGTCTCAAAAACTAAATGGGTCTGCCACTAAAATTTCCCAAACAGCAGCCGCCAATTTTAATCTTGTCCAATCAGCAAACGCCTACTCTGCAAAGGAGATATCAAATATCTACGATAAAGCACCTCGCTTCAAAGGTATTGCCACTTTGGCTAATCATTTAGGTGTGGATGCCAAAAGAGCCCAAGTAATTTTAGATAAAGCTCAGGCTGAAATAAGTTCTGATGTCTTTACTGAAGAAGGCGATGCCTTTGAGACATTGGAAAACACCGCTATTGTCGTCAAGGATGGATGTAAAGTTGTTGGTTTTGTCGGCGGGGTTGTACTGACCGGAGGCGCTGCAGGATTTGCCACTGTTGGTACCTTGGCTCAAGTAAGTACAGTCATCGTCGGTGCAGATTTGGCATTGGAAGTGACCGAAGATAGTGCTCAAATAGCTTTTGGGGACAGAAACAAAGTATCTTCCTTTGTCAAAGATGTCAGAACTGTTACCGAACCAATTGCAACCGTTTTGACAATAACCAATATTCCTGGCAATCTGGGCTCTGCATATGGGAGATTTGATAGTGTCATGTTTGGACTGGAGCAATTTAGAGACACAGCCCAAGAAGGAAAAGTTATCGGAATAGATCTAACTAACTTCGAATATCAAAAACCTTTTCAACGTATACGCCAAGCCAAATACCCAGGAACAGTAAGCGCTGCTGAAATGGAAATGGCCGAAGTAGAGGATTGGTTAAAGAGTCTCAATAAAGAGTACAAACCAATGACTCAAGCAGAAGTGGAAGAGTTCTTGAAAAGTCCACCCAAAGAGACTGAAAAAGAGGAGATTGTTGAAGAAAAAGAAGATGATTCTAGTAAAGTTGACGAAGAAACGAAACCTACTGAAACTGAACAAGCACAAGATAGTGCCACAAACTCCATTCCAGGACAGAGTATGGCCGGCACTTATAGTGGGAGCGCAGTGCTACAGAGTGCTGAAGAAGACATAGAAGCTGACGAGAGCCTGGCGGTAACATTGCAACTTAATGAGTCAGGTACGGGTACAGCCAATGTGTATGGATATGATGGCGTTGCCCAATATGCCGGTAATAATGTTAGTTTTTCTGTGAAGATGAAGGAGGGTAGCTATGTCCTTAACGCGGTGTTTAGCGGAAAAGCAATTAGAAATGGCAATCAGACTGTGATTAGTGGCACTATTCGCACTTCAATGATGGGTGTTACTGTTGCTACCTATTCTTGGAGTGCCCAAAAATAAGCGTGCCATAAAAAGACTTATTAATTGATTTGTTAAAATTCTCTATGAATAAAAAAAGTGGAATAATTTTAATTTTAATAATTTTAAGTGTTTTGGGGATAGTCTTTCTAAAAAAGAAACCAAAAACAATAGCACCACCCTTGCCCATAAATGATAAAAATGAACAAAGTTTCCTTATTGATGGATTTCCCATCAAAGAAGTCCCTCTCTATAAATTAAACAAAGTCAGTTCAAACAAAATCTTTGTCAACACTGATCCAAAAAATACATCAGGGTTTGATGAAACAAATTTTGCCTATTTTAATGTTGTATTTTATTCAGATGCCAGCCAAGAAGAATTTTTAAATTATTACAAAAATTTATTTGATAGCCAAATCAAAGAAGAATTTGCCAGTCCCGATATGGTTAAGGGAAACATTGGACAATACAAAGTATCTGCCGCTCATTATGGTTCAGAAAATACGGGATATTTACAAGTTCATTTACCAATCCACAACGACGAAGGTATAAATAAATATTTTGTCAATTTTCCGGATGTTTTTAAAATAAATCCAAATACTATCGAACACGAAAAATCTTATGGATTATTAAATCAAAAAGGCGGTGAAATTGAATATACCAAGTATTTTACAGTGACAAATAGTGGCGATAAAGACAATGATGGTAAAGATGATGTCGATGAGTTTCTATTGTTGGAAACAGAATATCAAGAACTATATAAGCAACAACCAGAATATTCTTATGATGAAAAAACCGGAACCATGAAATGGAGAAATGGAGAATATGAAATAACATTGGCCATAACTCGAGATCACGGTCGTATTTACTTGATGTTAAGAAAAAAAATCAATCAATAAATTTGTTTTTCTCTTAGGTCCTCTCTGGAAAAAATTTTCCGGACCTCAATACTCCGCCTATAATATTTTTAGTCGGAGATTGCTTTATTTCCCGACTGAATTTAGAATGAATTGTGTTTGTTTTAACCCTATTACTTCTGGTTCTTGGTTGTTGTAGTTTTCCCAAAGTCACCAACGCTGTTTTACCTCCCGATTTTATCTTTAACGTCACTACTCAAATAATTCAATCTTTTTCCATTGCTTTAATTTTTTTATCTGTCACCTTTGGTTCGGTATATCGCTTCGTCAAATTAAAATACACTCAATTTCACTATAAAAAAATATTTATTCCGGTTGTCATTACCTTGATTATCGTCATTTCTCTTCTCATTGCCCGTGTTTATGGAACCTATCTGCAAAACGTCGAGTATCAAAAATGGCTCAAGGAAAGTCAAGCTCAAAATCTTAAAAAAACTGGAAACATAAAATTATTAATCACTCTTGGTGAGTTGGATAATTTAAGTGTGGGTGAGACCAAAATCAATACCGAATCATCATTGGCTTCACCCGAGGATCTCAATGCTCAATTTATTCGGGAATACTACAATAATATTTCAGAGAAAGATTTTACCAAGGCTTATGAGATGTCAAAAAAATCAGTTCCTTATGAAACATTCAAAAGTTGGTATATAAATACCGAAGAAATAAAAGTAGATAAAATCACTAAAATTGATGATCAAAAATCGTCCTTAGAATTAACGATAAAAGAAAATAACACCACCACTCATTATGGAGTTTTAATGACCCTGCTTCTAACTGATGGAAAACCTTTAAAGATAGAAAATTCTGAGGTCAGGATTCTTGGGAGCGACAATCTCAAAGAGCCTGTTAATTATCTATTTTTTGAAACCAATTCAACTCAAAATTTAATTGCCACCAATGAGGAATTTAGTCAAATTTTGAAAAATGGTAAAGACAAAATTACCATTTTGGATGCCCGGGAAAATATAGAATACGAAAATGGCTTTTTACCTGGAAGTATTCATATTAGGTTTGCCGACATTAAGGCTGGCAGATGGATTGAAATTCCTAGTGACAAAGTAGTCTATGTTTTATGTTGGTCTGGTATTCGTGGTAAAGAGGTCGCCGAATTTCTAAGAACCAAAAAAATTGTTTCAAGATACATTGAAAATGGTGCCAATGGTTGGGTTGCCTTTGGTGGTCAATGGTCCGGCAATATTAAATTTTCCGACAAATACAATGAATACCGCTTCCAACGGGTTCTGACCACTCTGGAGGCAAAGGCTGAAGTCAGCCAGGGTACTGTTTTGGTTGATTGTCGTGAACCGGAAAAATACAATCAGGGACATATTGTCGGAAGTATTAACATTCCCACTATGTATATTCCTTCATTTCAATATGAAGCCGTTTTGGGGCAAATTCCCAATAACAGTAAAATTATTGCTATTTGTGATGGTTATGTTAATTGTTTTGATGCCAAAGTTACCGGTGTCGAATTAGAAAAAAGAGGACATGTCTTTATCGGCCGATATAATAAACCCTGGGAATATGAAAAATAATCTTGAGATATTCGAAATAGCTCCGCATCCTTCCGAATTCACCCTAGACCTTTTAAAAAAAATATACAGTCAAAATGGACCCGTCGATCGTGTTTATCAAAAATATCGGGTGAAATACAAAGTTAAAGATTTTTTTGTTTATAAAGATGGCAATTTATGGATTGACAAAGATGTTGAAAAACAAAGTATTCCCTTAAGTCTTGGGAATATATTTATGCTTTCTTCCATCCACTTAAATAACTATCAAAATCTCTATGACTCATTAAAAACCAAACTAAATTCTTCAGAGATTATCAATCAAGTCAATTGGGAAGCAATTTTTTTGAAAAACTATGAATTAGTTTTCGAAATCGATTTATTATTTAGTAAAGCTATAAAAAAGCTCGAAGTAAGTCTGGGCAAAAACGTAAACAAAATCGGGGATTTATTATCTTATGGAAAAATTTTTATTGATGATTTTCCAAACTTATCTATTTCCACCGATACCTCCGAGTATTTAGGAAATTCTATTGAGGTTCAGGATAGAGGTAAATTTACCGCCATAAAAACTGGTAAAAAAGATAATCCGGAATTGATCAAATGGTGGCATAATTTGTCAGAATATCAACAAGTCATTTATCAGAAATCGCTTATTACCGCTCTGATTTATTCAGAACTAAGAGAGTTTGGCCGATGGCTAGTTGTCAAAAATATTTCTCAAATCAGACCATATCTCAACACCTCCCAATTAATCAGTAACAAGGTTACCGATATTTTGCCCAACAATTTACCTTTAAAAGTAATCGGAGTCTCCGGTGGAATTGCCATGGGAATTTTAGCCGATAAAAGCACTCTCTCCCAAAATAAGGATCAGAAATTAATCTTGTTTACTCCATTTTTATCACCCGAATTAACTGATTTATTAGACAAAGTTGAGGGGATTGTTTCAACCGGAGGGGGTATGATGTCTCATCTTGCTATTGTTAGCCGGGAAATGAGTAAACCGGTAGTTGTCGGAGTTAGTTTAAGCCACAATCTAAAAATTGGGGATATGGTAAAAATTGACGGTTCCAATTCAACTATTGAGGTCATCAAATAATCCCTCTCATCCTTTACTTGGAATTATCAAAAGTTTGAATCCAACCATGCCATTTATCATTGTCCATCGTCACTTCTTTAAAATTTCCCCGAGTATATTCATCAATCACCTTTAGCCAAAATTGACGGGCTTTCGGATTTTCAACAATCTCTCTTATCTCCCATTTCCCTAAAAACATATCAAAAACTTTATTGGCTGCTTTTAGGCCAATTCTTTGGTGTCTATACTCTTTTTTTATATAGAATTCACTCAAATCTTTAGCGGTTAATTCAACCAGATTATATTCATTGACCAAAACAAAACCGGCAATTTTTTTATCTACCATAATGAAAAACGGCCATCTATTTTTCTTTTCCCAATAACTATCAAAATATTTATATTCTCCCGCATCTTCTCCTGAAATTTCTTTTTCGTATATTTCAATCATTTTTCTCAAGATTTCTTTATCTTTTATCTCAATTGCTTTTATTTCAATTTCCATATATTTATTATCAAATTAAAAATATTGTATCACTCTATATTTTTCTTTTATTAGAAATACACATCCTAATGTAAAAAATAAACAGAGTGTATTATAATACCTCAACCATATTAATGGTAATAAAATTTACCTTAATTTTGGTAAAAAATAGAAATGATTATTCATGATGAAATTGCTCGTCAACTGCCTGATACTCGCCGCCGGGTTTTAGAATTAATGAACAAAAGTGGTGATTGTCATATTGCCAATATTACTATTAACCATCTTCTAGGGGGAATAAAAAATATTGATTTGCTTGTGTCCGATATTTCCTATGCCGATGTCGAAAAAGGTCTTTGTCTCCGAGGTTATTCTATTCCAGAGGTTTTAAATAGATTGCCCAAACCAAAAGGGATCAATATGCCCTACATTGGTGGACTTTACTATTTATTGATGACCGGAAATTTTCCCACCAAATCGCAAGCCCAAGTTATTGAAAAAGATTGGTCACTCCGCGCTTCTCAAATTCCCGACTATATTTTTAAAATGCTTTCCATTATGCCCCGGGACACTCATCCTATGACTCTGTTGTCTCAGGCAGTACTGGCTCTTCAAAACACTTCTTCCTTTGAAAGAACCTATCGTTTAGAAATCAATAAAAAGTCCTCTTGGGAATCAGCCCTTGATGATTCCCTTGATTTAACGGCCAAACTTCCGGTTATTGCTGCCTATATTTATCAACTGAAATATTCAAACAACGTCGAAATTCCGCAATACAATTCTCAGCTTGATTATGCCCATAATTTAGCTAGGATGATGAACGTCTCTGATGAAGAAGCTTATGCCAATCTAACCAGATTTTATTTCACTCTTCATTCTGACCACGGTTCAGGTAATGTCTCTGCTCACACCATGCATTTGGTCGGTTCTGTTCTTTCCAGTCCATTTTATGCTTTTTCTGCTTCCTTAAATGCCCTAGCCGGTCCCCTCCATGGTCTAGCCAGTCAGGAAAGTTTAAATTGGTTATTAAAAATATTAAAAAACTTCGGTGGAATTCCCACTGCTTCTGAATTAAGCAAATATGTTTCTCAAGAAATTAATTCCGGTAAAATTATTCCCGGTTATAGCCACGCCCTATTAAAAGTAATTGACCCCCGTTTTGTCATGCTTTTAAATTATGCCAATGATCATTTTCCTCAAGATGAATTAGTTCGTTTATCCAATTTAATTTTCACCATAATTACTTCTGAATTAGCCTCCAAAACTTCGAATCCTAACCCTAACCTTGATGCTGTTTCCGGAGTTCTTCAATATCACTACGGAGTTACCCAAAGTGATTTTTATCCGGTTATTTTTGGTCTTAGCCGTTCTCTGGGTTTAACTGCTAATTATGTTTGGTCCCGGGCTCTAAACTTTCCTATCGAAAGACCCAACTCTCTGACTATTCAAATGCTCGAAGACATTGCCAAAAAGAACAATTTCTAAAAAAACTATTTTTTACCCATTAATCCTTTTAAAAGAGAAATTACGTTTTCACCTAATATTTCAGTCGCATATCCACCCTCTTGAAGTACCAGTACTGGTATTTCAAGTGTCTTTATTTGTCTCCCTAATTTTTGATAATAAGGAGTTGTAAGTTTAAAGGTCTTCATAGGGTCCTTTTCATGAGTATCAAAACCGGCCGAAATTAGGAGATAATCCGGTTGATAATTTTTGATTATTTGGATTGCCTTCTTAGCTGTTTGGTCATACAGCTCATTATCGGTATCTTGAGGTAGGGGAAAGTTATAATTTGCCCCGGTGCCCTCTCCTAAACCATGTTCGAAATCATATCCGGTAAAATGAGGAAATTTAAAACTCGGATCGGCA
>Ga0265297_10009354_pt1 | contig 12666 bp, 12 predicted proteins | sample Munlanlwell13791_FD_192502 | JGI IMG/M metagenome (GOLD analysis project Ga0265297, IMG submission 192502) | Leachate microbial communities from a municipal landfill in Southern Ontario, Canada - Leachate well 137-91 | ecosystem: Engineered > Solid waste > Landfill > Unclassified | place...
TAAAAAATCTTTGTACTCGTCGTAAATCAATAATGATGAAAAAATAAGGGTAAAAAAGAGGATAAAAACAATAGTATAGAAATTAAGTTCTCGTAAAGAGATACGAGACAACCTACGCTGTAACCACGACTCCATGCCATTCCTGTCAAATAAAATTGCTCCATTATAACTCATTACACCCGATTGGTTAAGAAAAACCGACTATAATTTCAAAAAATTCCCTCAAGGATCAACTAATGTTCGGACGCAAAGAACTCAAAACCTATACTGTCACTCCAGAAGAGATGGCAAGCTACCAATGGGCGAAAATGACCACAGCCAAAGGCGTTATGTGGATCAAGCTATACAATGATGAGACTCCAAATACCGTTGCAAACTTCGCTGCAATGGTAAAAGACGGCTATTATGACGGACTTAACTTTCACCGTGTAATCCCAGGCTTCATGGCACAAGGCGGATGTCCTCATGGTTCTGGTACCGGCGGTCCAGGTTGGGCAATCCCTTGTGAAACAGCACTTAACACACACCGTCACGTCAAAGGAACATTGTCAATGGCACACGCAGGTCCAAACACAGGCGGAAGCCAGTTCTTCATCTGTTTTGCTGCAACTCCACATCTTGATGGTGTTCACACAGTTTTCGGCGGAATTGAGAAAGATGACGCTGAATCAATGGCAGTTCTTGACAGTATCGCTATGCGTGACGTTATTGAAAAAGTTGAAATTTTGGCTTCTAGAGATTAATTATGCTCGTCCACATCTGCTGCAGCGTCGATTCCCATTTTTTTATGGAAAAACTTCAGCAGGAATTCCCCGACGAAAAACTCGTCGGGTTCTTCTATGATCCCAATATCCACCCCTACAGCGAATACCGCCTCCGCCTCCTCGACGTGGAACGCAGCTGTAAAAAACTGGGGATTGAGCTGATCGAAGGGCCTTACGATGTCGAGAACTGGATGGACGCCGTACGCGGTCTTGAAAAAGAACCCGAAAAAGGATCCCGCTGCGAAGTGTGCTTTGACAAACGTTTCGACGTCAGCGCCCATAAGGCCCTCGAACTCGGCGAAACGTCGATGACCACCACGCTGCTCGTCAGCCCCCTCAAATCGCAAGAACAGCTCAAAAAAAGCGGTGATGCGTTTCACGCCTCCCACGGTGTCGAGTTCATCGCCTTTGACTACCGCAAAAACGGCGGAACCAACGACCAAGGCAGAGTGAGCAAAGAGCAACAACTCTACCGACAGGACTACTGCGGCTGTATCTACGGCCTCACCATGCAGCGTGATCAGCAGCAACGTCTGATGGACGAGATGTTCTCCCCGATTTCACAACAAATTTTCCCCTCTTCGATCGAAGAACGGCTCGAACTCTACACACGGCGGATGGAGCTTGAAGAGCAGGCCATCGCCTACCGGATCGTCAGAGAACGGTTTTTAAACTACCGGCTGATGCGCTCTTCCCTGAGCGTCGGCGGAACCGTCGTCCCTTCCTATCCCCTTGTCTACTCGACGATCAACCGTACTCAGGTACAGGGGACGATCGATTTTGAAATCGACGGACAGTTTTTTCTCAACCGCGAAGAGGTGCGCTTTATCACGATTGAAACGTTTAACGCCCTTACGGCTTCGAACTATTACAATACTCAAGAGCTGATGTTTCATGCCCCTGCGGTTGAAACTGAAATCACCCTTCGCTCCCGCCTTACGAGCAGTCCATTCAACACCTCGGCCATCATCGTCGTCGATAAAATACCGACAGCAAAAATCACCCTCCTTTTAGAAACCAAAACGTATGAGGATACGAGGGAAAAACTTATTCTCAGATAGAGCCAGCAAGAGCTGTACGGAAATAAAGAAATCTAAAAGATCGATATGGATATAATCGAAAAAATTGCAAGGAGGTATCCTATGCACACATTGAGTATCAGATTGGATGACTCTATTTATGAGCATTTCAAAGAGTTTTTAAAGTTCTACCCACAAAATAGACTCTCTATTATCGAAGATGACGATGATCTTATCTTTACAGATTCCAATGCATTGTCCTATCAAGAGGCGATGGAAGATTTAAAAAACGCTCAAACCGTTAATTGGAAAGAGTACGCAAAAGCTCGAAACATCGATGTATGAGATCGAATTTTCGAAACATTTCATCAAACAAATCGATAAATTATCACAAAATGTCGTTAAACGTTTCTATGACGATCTGAAATACATTTGTGAAAATCCCCTCCCCTCTAATCCGCATATAGATGTTAAAAAACTTCAAGCTCAGATAAATCAATACCGTTTAAGAGTCGGAAAATACCGATTTTTATACACCATCATCGATGAAAAAATTATCGTTTATTTTTACGATTTAGGTTCTAGAGGCGATATTTATAAATAACAAACCCTACACTAAAAAATCCCCGTCATACCCTATAGGGCACAAGTACCTCTTTGAGGTTCCCGACTCGATCGGGAATCCAGTTCTCCGTCATCCCGTACTTGATACGGGATCTATCCCCTTTTCACTTGCAAACTTTTTTATTTTGGAGTAGAATCTTTAAAAAAATGTTATCTATTGTTTGTATAATGAAGATAGATATTTACACTTCCTCTCTCCTGAATGGGAAGGAGAAAATATTGGAATACTAATGGGAAAAGTTAAACGCCTAAAAGACCCACGGAAATTACCTTATAAAACAGCTCCCGGAATAATTCCTCAAGAGTTAGTTGGAAAAGTATTTTCTTGTGAAAAATGTGGCAGAAACATTGAAGTACCGTGGCTTGATAAACTTATTTTTCCGAGTCAACCTATAGAATCATTTTTGCAAGGTGGACATTGGGTTCCAGTTAGTATACCACTACAATGTAATTCAGAAGACTGTACTCATAACACTTTAGTTAATGTTCCAATTAAGCCAAAAGAATCTACTTGGACATTATATGGTGATGAAGCTGGCAGATATATTGATAAACCTCATCCGAGTATTTCAAAAGACCCATTACATTTTTTCAGTATAACTTTGGTTGGTCTTCATAGTGACAGGCATGAAACAATAAGAAAAGAAATTGAGGAAGCTAAACTTTCTATAAAACCCTATGATTCCCCAAATACGTGGGCGCACCATTTCACCAAGATATGGAGTGATTCTCATAACAATAAAAATTTCGATTTACCAAACAAAGAAGCGAAGATTGAATATGGGAAAAGATTTGCTAGAATCATTGCAAATGCTCGCCCCTCACTCGTTTCTTTTACTATCTCAAGCTGTATAGTCGTTCCAAAGGATCAAAAAGAACGTGCCAAAGCTATTAACTGGCAAAAACAAGAGATGTTTTCGCAGGCTATTTTGTCTAGTTTACAGCAAATGAGGTCTTTTAACAAAGGGGTTAAATGGGTTTTTGATAATGTCCAAGATACAACATTAAAGACTCCAAATGAAGGATGGGCATCGGAATGCTTTTTAGGTTTGCAATATACTAGATTGTTTACATGGTTATGTGCTGGGGCAACAACTCTAGAACCTGAATTTGTTAAACCAGGCTCTCATTTTCTATTAGAAATTGCTGACTTTATTAGTTATTGTATAGCGCGGGAGTTTGAAATGAGTGCAAAAAAATTAAAGACAGAATTTCCTTCATCATTGTTGGGAAAAGCTTTCTATCAGGGCGTGATTCAAGATGGTACAGTCCAGTTTAATTGGAATAACAAATTTCCGCTTAGAGAATTCTATGGATTACAGTGATCTACTAATCAGGAAATAGGAGTCAGGTGATAACTATAACTCCTAAGCTGGATTCCCGATCAAGTCGGGAATGACACGATTCTCTCGCTCCCGTCATTGAATTGCAACACACCATAATACCCATACAAAAGTATTGCTAATTTATAAAATAGATGATACACTTACTCCATGAAGAAAACCGTTAAATACACCGACGAACCCATAAGAGATTTGAAAATCATCGCCGATTTTTTACCCCCTCCGAAAGATTTAATTTTTAAAGATGATACGGTTAAAATCACGATTTCATTGACCAAAGAAAGTGTCGAATTCTTTAAAAAAGAGGCAGACAAACACCATACACAGTACCAAAAAATGATACGAAATTTATTGGATGCGTATGCGACTAATCATCAAGCAAAAGTGAGCTAAATAGCTCCTTTTCCCTCTACCGCCTACTTTTTAATCACCCATTGATCACCTGCGGGCACGATACTCCCCTATAATCCTCTTATGGAACATCTACTCTTATCAATTTTTTTAACCGTCGCCATCGCTACGGTGCTCAACATCATCCTCAAACGGTTCGGCATCTCGCACATCATCGGCTACATTGCGACCGGAACGATCATCAGCACCCTTTTCGGATTCAACGGCCTCGGAAACGATTCTTTGGACTTAATCGGGGAGTTCGGGATCGTCTTTTTGATGTTTACGATCGGGCTGGAGCTGAGTCTGGAGAAAATCAAAAAGATGAAAGAGATCCTTCTCACCAACGGCTTGATGCAGGTCGTGTTCAGCGTCGTCGTGATCTTTTTTCTTTCCTTTACCCTCTTTGGTCTCGATTTCAATACGTCGCTTATCATCGCATTGGCGTTTTCGCTCTCCTCTACCGCCATCGTTCTCACCTATCTCAAAGAGTCCAAGGACATCCATACCCCCTACGGCCAAAAATCGATGGGGATTTTGATCTTTCAGGATCTGGCCGTCATCCCGATCCTATTGCTCATCACCTTTTTGTCCAACGACACCCTCTCCCTGGGCGAAGTCATCGGAAAAACACTCCTTTCCGCCGTTTTCGTCGTCGTATTTATGTTTACCCTCGGCGAAAAAATCGTCAATGCCCTGTTGCAGTTTTCGGCCAAAACGGAGCTCGAAGAGCTCTTTTTGGGTTCGGTGTTCTCCATCCTCATCGGCGCTTCGCTTCTGGCCCATTCGATGGGATTCACCTACTCGCTGGGGGCATTTATCGCAGGGATGATTATCGCAGACACCCGCTATAACGTCAAAGTCGAATCGGACATCGCCAGCTATAAAGACCTCCTACTGGGGGCTTTTTTCTTCGGCGTGGGGACCAAAATCGATACGCTCTATTTTTTGGAAAACATCCATATCATCACGTTCGTTTTTATCGTTGCCATGCTCTTCAAAGCGGTCGTCATCTATGCCATCATCCGGCGAAACTCGGATAAAAACACCTCCGCAAAAACGGCTCTCTCGCTCGCTCAAATCGGGGAATTTTCCTTTGCCATTTTCGCCCTCGCCGGGGGGCAAAAACTGATTACGCAAGAGATGGCGAGTTTTTTGATACTGGTAAGCGTCATCTCGATGATCCTCACCCCCTTTATCATCGGTAATATCTATAAACTCTCCTCCTATTTTGAAAAAGAGTTTTATGAATCGGATGTCATCACCCCCATCGAACGCAAAGATCACATTATCGTCGCCGGATTTGCAATGCTCGGAAAGATTGTCGCCGCCTCGCTACAGGCAAAAGGGGCAAATTTTATTATCATCTCCGATAACTTAAAGCATGTTTTACATGCCAGAAAATTGGGTTATATGGCCTATTTCGGGCACCTTAATAAACTTCCCGTTTTGGAGTCCTTAATGGTCAAAGAGGCTCAGGCAATCATCATCACAATGAGCAGTGAACAAAACAGGCGACTCATCAGTGAAGCCATCCTCGGTTATAGCAAAGAGGCCAACATTATTATCAAAATTGACAGTGTCGAAGAGCGAAAAAGTATGAGAGACCTGCCGGAGCTAGAGTTTGTGGATGCAAGTTTTGAAGTGGCGGACTTGCTGGTCAAACATGCGCTTAAAGATTAGGATTCTATGTTTGGAAAAAACTCATTATTATTAATTAACCGTTTTTGCGGTAAAATTGGGGGATTTTTTATTCAAGGTGCTTAAAAATATGATAGATGTCGTTCAAATTCAAAAAATTTTACCTCACCGTTTTCCTTTTCTCCTCGTCGATCGAGTAACCGACCTTACTCCCAATGAGTCGCTTATTGGCTTCAAGAACGTCACCATAGGTGAACAAATATTCGAAGGGCATTTCCCAGGGCACCCGATTTATCCTGGTGTTATGATTTTAGAGGGAATGGCCCAAGCAGGCGGTATTCTCGCATTTCAAAGCATGGACATGACCGAAGAAGAAGCGGCCCAAAAAGTGGTCTATTTCATGAGTATTGACGGAGCTAAATTTCGTGCTCCTGTCCGTCCGGGAGATCGTCTTGAATATCGGATGACGGTCCTCAAACACAAAGGCGCTATTTGGGTTTTAGAAGGGAAGGCTTATGTAGATGACACCCTTGTTGCTCAAGCCGAACTCAAAGCCATGATCGTGGATAAGTAGGATATTATGGACAAAATATCTCCACTCGCAGTGATTGAAGAGGGTGCTCTTATCGCAGAAGATGTTGAAATTGGACCATTTTGTTTTATCTCTAGCCAATCTGCGATTGGAAAAGGGACTAAAATCGCCGCGAGTACGTGTATTTATGGAAAAACCACTATTGGTGAAAATAATACTATTTTTTCTCATGCTGTTTTGGGTTCCATTCCGCAAGATTTAAAATACGCTGGTGAAGAGGTCGAGCTCATCATTGGTAACCATAACACTATCCGTGAATTTACCCTTTTTAATCCTGGAACCGCAGGCGGCGGCAGTAAAACTGTCATCGGTTCTCATAATCTTTTTATGGGATATGTCCATTTAGGACACGATGTCATTATCGGAGATCACTGCATTCTCGCCAACGCAGCAACGCTTGCAGGACATGTGGAAATGGGAAATTACGCCGTTATCGGTGGTATGACACCCATTCATCAATTTGTCAAAATTGGTGATTATGCGATGATTGCCGGAGCATCAGCACTGTCACAAGACGTACCACCGTATTGTCTAGTAGAAGGTAATCGCGCTGTACTGCGGGGGCTTAATCTCAACGGTCTTCGCCGTCATGTTGCACGTGAGGATATTGATGCTCTACGCGCTGCCTATCGAGAACTTTTTGAGTCGGGGAAACCTCTCCAAGAAAATGCAGCCGCACTGTTGGAAGCCACATCAAGCGACTATGTCAAAAATATGTGTACCTTTATTATCAACACAAAACGGGGAATCCCCTTCGAAAGGAAAGAGTCATGAACCATCGTCATTGCAGCTTTTGTGAAGCGCAAGAGAGCGACCAAAACCCACTTATTGCAGGTAACAATGTTTACATTTGCAAAAATTGTGTGTTTTCAGCCTATAAAATTATGTTTGGTGAAAGCAGCAATGATTCTTCAGCTGCACGTGAGCATTTAAACACCGAATTATTAACTCCAAAAGAGCTCAATACGTTTTTAGGTCAATACATTATCGGACAAGAACGGGCCCGTAAACTTCTCTCGGTTGCCGTGTACAATCATTACAAGCGTATTTTCAAACATCATGATGTCAACGATGATACGGAAATTGCCAAATCCAATGTTTTGCTCATCGGACCAACCGGAAGCGGTAAAACACTTATGGCGCAAACCATCGCCCGCGTACTCAATGTTCCTATTGCCATTGCCGATGCGACCAGTCTTACAGAGGCAGGATACGTTGGTGAAGATGTCGAAAATATCCTCACCAAACTCCTCCAAGCGGCTGATGGCGACATTGAGCGTGCGCAACAGGGAATCGTCTTCATCGATGAGATTGATAAAATCTCTCGTATGAGCGAAAACCGATCCATCACCCGTGATGTATCGGGTGAAGGGGTTCAGCAAGCACTTCTAAAAATTATCGAAGGTGCCATCGTCAATATCCCTCCCAAGGGGGGACGCAAGCACCCAAATCAAGATTTTATCCAAATCGACACGTCCGGCATTCTCTTCATTTGCGGTGGAGCATTTGACGGTTTAGGACAAATTTTGGAGCGCAAGAAAGGGAAAAATGTCATGGGCTTTGGTCATGAAAAACGTAACCCTGCGGAAAGTGATGACAGTTTTGAAAACGTTGAACCGGATGATTTGGTCAATTATGGTCTCATTCCTGAACTCATTGGGCGTCTCCCGATTATTGCATCGTTGAACAAAATCACCGAGGAAGAGATGGTTCGTATCCTCACCGAGCCAAAAAACTGTCTTGCGAAACAATACATCAAGCTTTTTGCCATCGATGATGTGGAACTCACTTTTGAAAAAGAGGCATTGAAGGCTATCGCGGCCAAAGCGCTTACGCGCAAAACAGGAGCGCGCGGTCTTCGTGCCATTCTAGAAGAAATTATGGGTGAAATCATGTATGAGCTCCCCGAATACAGTGGATATGAAGTTATTATCACCAAAGAAGTAGTGGATGAAGCGTCTATTCCCGTTTACATCAAAAAAACGTCTCAAAAAAGCGCATAGGACATAATAATGCTATTTAATAAACTTATCGGACTCTTTTCAAACGATCTTGCCATCGACTTAGGAACTGCCAACACCCTTGTTATTGTCAAGGGTAAAGGAATTGTCATCAATGAACCTTCTGTAGTTGCGGTTAAAACAGAAAAATTTGGTCAACAAAGAGTCCTCGCTGTAGGACGTGAAGCCAAAGAGATGGTAGGGAAAACACCGGGGAATATCAAAGCAATCCGTCCTATGAAAGACGGTGTTATTGCCGACTTTGATATGACTGAAAAAATGATTCGCCGATTTATCGAAAAAGCACACGGAAGACGAAATCTCATCAGCCCCCGTATCATTATTTGTATCCCGTACGGGTTAACGCAAGTTGAGCGTAAAGCGGTGCGTGAATCGGCCATGAGTGCAGGTGCACGCGAGGTGTATCTTATTGATGAACCTATGGCAGCAGCGATTGGTGCGGGAATTGATATTCGTGAACCAAAGGGAAATGTTATCGTTGATATCGGCGGCGGAACAACAGAAATCGGGGTTATCTCTTTGGGTGGATTGGTACTGTGCCGCTCTATTCGTGTTGCGGGAGATAAAATTGACCGTGCTATTATGGATTATGTCAAACGTAAATACAATCTTCTCATCGGTGAGCGGATTGCGGAAGATATCAAAATCAATATCGGTACAGCAATGCCCCTTGCACAAGAGCTTAAAATGATTATTAACGGTCGCGATCAGGTAGAGGGTTTGTTAACCTCTCTCGAACTTAGCAGTGAAGATGCCCGTGAAGCAATGCGTGATCCTCTCAAAGAGATTCTTGAAGCATTACGCGATGTCCTCGAAAATATGCCGCCTGATTTAGCGGGTGATATTGTCAATAATGGTGTTATTCTTACCGGTGGTGGAGCACTCATCCGTCAACTCGACAAATATCTCTCTGAAACCATCAAAATTCCTGTTTACGTAGCAGACGAACCGCTATTATGTGTAGCACGCGGTACGGGGCGAGCCCTCGAAGAGATCGATCAACTTCACGAACTTTTTGATAATGAATAAACAGCGTATCTCCCTCACACTCTTCCTCCTTGCATGTGTGGGAGGGGCACTCTATTTCAGTCCTTTTTTACAAACTCCTTTGATCCATCTTTCCCAAACCATAAAAATTGCCTATCTTAACCAGATCCAAGGCGCTCAGAACTCCGTTTCAAAACATGTTTCTCAAGAAAAAACCATTATCGAATTGCAACAACGCAACCGCTATTATGAACGTGAACTCTTAACCCTTCACCAAGTGGCAAGCGAATATCAAAATTTGTTGAAGCTGCAAAATAGCGCAATCCAAACACTCCCTTCTGTTACCCTTGTACGCACCATATCCTATGTTCGCATGGGTGATCCCCATAAGCTATGGCTTGAAATGGACCATTTTGATCCTGCTCGTGTGTATGGCTTAATTTATCGAGGCTACGTTGCCGGTATTGTTGTCTCCAAAAATCAATCCCCTATGGCGCTGCTTAACGGTGACATCAAAAGTTCTTATGCTGTTGCCGTGGGAAATTCACAAGCTCCAGGGATTGTTCGAGGCAATAATGAACGTCGGCTTGTTGTTGAATTTATCCCCACATGGATCCCTATTTATGTTGGAGATGAAATTGTTACCTCAGGATTGGATCGAATTTTTTTCTCAGGATTGAAGGTAGGCAAAGTAATTTCCATCTCCAAGGCAAGCGGCTACCAAAGTGCGGTGGTTGAACCCTATTTTTATGCCAAAAATCCCACCTATTTTCACGTCATAACCAAGGTCAGATAATCAGCTTTTAAGTGCTTTTACCCTATAATCAACAAATTTTTTGATACAAAGGGTAAGCATGCCAAAACGCGACGACATTAAAACGATACTCCTCATCGGATCAGGTCCCATCGTCATTGGTCAAGCGTGTGAATTTGACTACTCCGGGACACAAGCAGTTAAAACTCTTAAAGAGCTGGGGTACCGTGTTGTACTTATCAACTCCAATCCTGCCACCATTATGACCGATCCAGAATTTGCCGATCGCACCTATATCGAACCCATTAAACCTGAAATTATTGCTCAAATCATTAAAGATGAAAAAGTAGATGCCATACTTCCAACCATGGGGGGACAAACAGCCCTTAATGCCGCTATGCTTATGCACGAGCAAGGTCTTTTAGAGGGGATTGAATTCCTAGGAGCCAATCCAAGTGCTATCAAAAAAGGGGAAGATCGCCAAGCATTTAAAGAATGTATGCAAAAAATTGGGATGGATCTCCCGATCTCCCGCTATGCTTATAATATCGACGAAGCAATCAGCGCAGCCAATGAAATCGGCTTCCCAACTATTATCCGTGCTTCGTACACTCTCGCAGGAGGAGGAAGCGGTGTTGCCTACAACATCGATGAATTCAAACTCCTAGCACAACGAGGTCTCGATGAGTCTCCTATCACCGAAATCTTGATCGAAGAATCCCTTCTTGGGTGGAAAGAATACGAGATGGAAGTCATTCGTGACCGTAATGACAACTGTATCATTGTTTGTTCGATCGAAAATTTCGATCCTATGGGAGTTCACACAGGAGACTCCATCACCATTGCCCCTGCCCTAACCCTCACTGACAAAGAGTATCAGCGTATGCGCGATGCATCGTTTGCTATTTTACGTGAGATCGGAGTTGATACAGGAGGGTCCAATGTCCAATTCTCTGTTGATCCTAAAACGGGACGCATGATTGTCATTGAAATGAATCCTCGTGTATCACGTTCATCCGCATTGGCGTCCAAGGCAACAGGGTATCCAATTGCTAAAGTTGCAACACTCCTTGCTGTAGGCTTTACTCTCGATGAAATTACCAATGATATTACCGGAACACCGGCAGCATTTGAACCGGTCATCGACTACATCGTTACCAAAATTCCCCGCTTTACGTTTGAAAAATTCCCAGAAGCTGAATCAACGCTGACGACAAGTATGAAATCAGTCGGTGAAGTAATGGCAATCGGTCGTACTTTTAAAGAGTCCATTCAAAAAGCGCTCTGTTCTCTTGAGACGGGGTTGAGCGGTTTTGATCCTATTGAGGGTGACTTAGAATTTGTTAAGCACGAAATTCGCCGTCCCAATGCAGAGCGTATTCTTTATGTCGCTCAAGGATTCCGCATGGGGCTAAGTCATTCTGATATTTTTGAACTTTCCAAAATCGATCCATGGTTTTTAACTCAAATCGAGGAACTGATTGCACAAGAACCACGCATCACGTCCAAAACACTTACCGATGAACCACAGCTACGTCGTCTAAAAACCGAAGGATTCTCTGATAAAAGCATTGCACGTCTCATCACGCTGAATGATAAAGCGACAAAAGAAGAAGATATTTATAATGCTCGTAAAGCCCTGGCAATCGCCCATGAATATAACGAGGTAGATACTTGTGCTGCTGAGTTTGGTGCCTTAACCCCATATTTGTATTCAACAACCAATATCACCCGCTTAGGTGTTCAAGAGCCTCGAGCCAGTGACAAGAAAAAAGTTATGATTCTAGGCGGAGGGCCAAACCGTATCGGACAGGGAATCGAGTTTGACTACTGTTGTGTTCATGCCGCATTTGCTCTTAAAGAGATGGGTATTGAAACAATTATGTACAACTGTAATCCTGAAACCGTATCAACCGACTACGATACGTCCGATGTACTTTATTTCGAGCCTATTGATTTTGAACACGTTCGTGCTGTCGTTGAGCGTGAGCAACCAAATGGGATTATCGTCCATTTTGGAGGTCAAACTCCTCTCAAACTTGCCAATGCACTCCATAATATCGGAGCGGTGATTGCAGGTACTTCGGCAGAAGTGATTGACCTGGCAGAAAATCGTGAAAAATTCTCCGCATTTGTTGTAGAACAAGCGCTTAAACAACCTGAAAATGGTATTGCTATGACCAAAGAACAGGCATTTAAAGTAGCCGAAGAACTTGGATATCCTGTTCTTGTACGTCCATCGTACGTCTTAGGCGGACGGGCTATGCGTATCGTTTACAACGAAGATGAACTTCGCACCTATATGGATGTTGCCGTATCGGTGAGCAATGACTCTCCCGTTTTGGTTGACAAATTTTTGGATCAAGCCGTTGAACTTGATGTCGATGCAATTACCGATGGCAAAGAGGTCTATATCGGATCGGTTATGCAACACATCGAAGAAGCGGGAATCCACTCCGGAGACAGTGCATGTTCTCTCCCTCCGGTGAGTCTAAGTCCTGAACTTCAAGCCGAAGTGGAACAACAAACCA
>Ga0265297_10009355_pt1 | contig 12666 bp, 12 predicted proteins | sample Munlanlwell13791_FD_192502 | JGI IMG/M metagenome (GOLD analysis project Ga0265297, IMG submission 192502) | Leachate microbial communities from a municipal landfill in Southern Ontario, Canada - Leachate well 137-91 | ecosystem: Engineered > Solid waste > Landfill > Unclassified | place...
CTATCTCTATCAGTCACAACCACTACAGACTGGCAACCCTTTTTAATAAATACATTACACCAACCTTGCATTTTTCGTTTTATAGGACCGCATCCTTTTCCCACGAAAGAGTCAATTGAAAAAGAACGATTTGTAATTTTTCCCGCAAGTATTTTGAGAACTTCAATATCACTATTGTTCTCAGCAATCATCCCAATTTGCTTGCTGCTCATGCGGAAAATCCCCCACTTCTCCAATATTCTCCTAATGTACCCACCTCTTTTAAATACACATTAAGGGCAGTAACCTCTTTTTTTCCAAGCCATTTTGATAAGTTGGAAACACGTGTTGCTGCCTTTTTCTTCTCAACAACAAAAACACTGCTCTGTGGAATTTTGTCCAAAACCAAATCCGAATGAGTTGAAAAAATTATTTGTTTATACTGTGAATGCGCATCGATCGTACCAATTATCCGATCTAGCAGGCCGTGATGAACGCAGACCTCTGGCTCCTCAATCAGCAAACAGGAACTGGATTCTGTCATAATATAAAAAATCAAAGCTAAGGTTTTAAATGTTCCCTCCGAAAGTTGGTTGAACGTAATATGTGAAGAACCTATTTGTATTTTTGGGATAATAAGCGTCTTGTATTGCCTTCCTCTACTTAACTTGCCGCCTGATTTAACCTCTGCTGTATTAGAGCTAAGACTAACAATTTTCCAAGAAAGACGACTTATTAGACCAAGACGTGGTTTTGAAATATAGTCTTCATATTCCTTATAAAGATTTGGGTTTTTTTGTTTTAGCGAGTATAAATTAAATAAAAATTGAACATGATGTGCGCCTGCCCCGCGATATTGTGGTTCCAAGCGATCTTGGCTGTTAACTTCAAAATTTGTTGGACACCTCGTCGGATCTGTAAAACGTGAGGCACTATAATATTTTATGCTTCGTCTAAAGTAATTTATTGCTCGAATAGTACTCATTAAGTCATTATACTTTTTTGGTTTCAATTGGAATATTGCATCCAATGCTTTTTTGCCTTTTTGTGACAAATGACGCTCATATCTCCGAATATACATATGCCGCGAAATATTCAAATGATGAGAAGAGTCTTCACTAAATAATAGCGAAAAAAGTCCCCCAACCCAATTTTTGTATTTTAAAAAAGGAGATAGATTCCATTCTTCCTGATAAGAAATTATCTCATCGTTGCCACTACTATCTGAAGACAACAACAGTCTCAATTTGAGACCAATTCTTCTCTTTCTAAAAATAAACCAAGCAGTAATTACAGTTTCAATAGCAGAAGCATCTTTTTTTCTTCCTCTATAAGGTCTTATTTCACGAGGAGAGAGAAGACTGATTGCATTAAGAATATTTGTTTTACCAGCACCATTGATTCCTATTAGAGCACTTAAATTGGGACAAGGGCAAAAAGTAGTTTTTTCGCACGAGCGATAACCAGAAATACTAATCTGATCTAAAAAAACCCTGTCTTGAATAGTTGGCATAATCCCCCCCTGAATTGCATTATATTACTTATAATTTTCCGGAAAGAGCTGTCTTTCGACGAGCTCAATCATAATGTGGATCATCTTGATATGAAGCTCCTGCACACGATCGGCATACGATCCTGCCGGAGTCGCAAGGATAATATCGCATACGTCCGTCATAGCGCATTGGCGCTTGCCGGTCATGCCGATGACTTTGACTCCCTTTTTCTTCGCAACCTCGATGGCGTTGAGAACGTTTTTGCTTTTGCCGCTTGTGCTGATCGCGAGCAAAACGTCGCCTTTGCGCCCATGCGCTTCAAGATAACGCGAGAATACGAATTCATAGCCGTAGTCGTTGGATACGCAGCTTATGTGGCTCGCATCCGCTATCGCCGTAGCCGCCAAAGCCGCCCTGTCGTTGCGGAAACGCCCCGATAGTTCTTCGGCAAAATGCATCGCGTCGCACATCGAACCGCCGTTGCCGCAACTGAACGCACGTCCGCCGTTTTTAAATGTCGCGGCAAGCAAGGCTCCCGCTTTTTCGATTTCAGCTATCGTTTGAGAATCCTCAAGCAGGTTTTGCAAACCGGTCTGGGCTTCCAATAACGCGCTTCGGATCTCACTTTGAAGGGACATGAAGATTCTCCGGTGTTACTTGGCGATAAATTGGGGGGGCATAAGCACCCGAGGGGTTTCTCCGTCCAACGGCACAGAATATTGCGTATCCGGATCGTTTTCGATGACCAGCCTCTTGAGCGCCTCGGCCTCTTCGCGTTGATTATCAAGCTCGGTCATGGATTGGTTGTATTCGGCTTTCGGCGTAAAATCCTTTGGTTTAAAAGGCACATCGCCGAGGCGCGGCCATTCTTTGTTGTCTTCCCTATCGTCTTCAACTTCGACAAAACGGGATTGATTTTTGACGTCGTCCGGAACCTCATCCTCCCCCAAAAAGTTCGGAATATGGATGCTTGAGATGCTTTCGCATCCCACTAGAAGAAAAAAACTCATGAAATAAACGATTGATGATGCGCCAAACAGATTTTTCATGTAAGTTTTCGCTTCCTTTGTGTTTGTGAGACCGTTCCGGCGAAGCATGAGCATAGCAGAAGAATCTCTTAATCCCCAAACCGGAAAAACGCTCGACGAATCCCTCGACGCGGTAACGGCGCTCCGCAATGCTATGCAGGAAAGACTAGGTGAATCAAAGACCCTGCTGGGCGTCGAGGTTAAGAAGAAAAACCCTCGCCCCAGAAAACTGAAGGTCGTGCAAACCGCCGAGGCCGAGCCGGAAAAGCCCGTTTCCAAGAAAGCCGCGCCGGCGAAGAAAAAAACCGTAAAAGCGAAAAAAGCTCCCGCCGCGCCTAAAAAGCTCAAGGGTTTTAAAGAACTGAAGGAAATTAAAGCGCTCGTAGAAGCCAAAGCCCCTCCGAAACCTAAAGAACCCGAAAAGATTCCAGAGGCCAAAAAGCCCGAAGCGCCGGTCAAACCTAAAGAGGCCAAAAAACACGAAGAGCCTTCAAAACCCAAGCAGGAAGAAAAACCAACGGAAGAAATCGAACTCCATTTCGATATTGTCGAATGGACGAAGATTATGATTCACGTTTCCAAGGGATGCCTGGGGCTTATTCGCGATTATATCATCCGCACGCGCGACAAACCGATTGATACCCTTTCTATATCGCCGACTCCTTTTATGGATTCGTTCGTGCAACTGATAGAACGTTTTCTCGGCAATCCCGAAGCCTATACCGAAGCCCAGCTTGCCACATGGCAAAACTACATTGATCTTACCCGCGCGACCGTGATGCGCCTTCAGGGGCATTCGCCGAAGCCCGTCGCGCAAGAGTCGGCCAGCGACAAAAGGTTTAAGGCCAAAGATTGGCAAACAAACTGGCTCTTTGATTTCTTGAAACAATCCTATCTTTCGACCTCGGGCGAAGCGTTTCGCTTTGTCCAACAGGAGGCCAAAAGCGCCGAAAATAAAATGTCCAAAAAGCTTGAATTCTATTCACGCCTGTTTTTGGACGCCTGCGCCCCAAACAATTTCTGGATGACGAACCCCGAGGTTCTTCGAGCGACTTTGGAGAGCAAGGGCGAAAATCTTATCAAGGGCTTTAAGAATTTCCTTCAAGACCTCGAGAAAGGCAACGGCCTTCTGCGCATTCGCATGAGCGATTGCGACGCCTTCGAGCTTGGCAAAAACATCGCGACAACCCCCGGCAAGGTCGTCTTCCAGAACGGCCTGATGCAACTTATTCAATATGCGCCGCAAACCGAAACAGTGCACCGCACGCCGCTTCTTATCATTCCGCCGTGGATCAACAAATATTACATTCTCGATCTTCGGCAGAAAAATTCGTTCATTGGCTATCTGGTGGCTCAGGGATACACCGTGTTCTGCATCTCGTGGGTCAACCCGACGCGACGCCATGCCCTGACCCAGTTTGAAGATTATTTGGATAAAGGCGCGCTGGCCGCCCTGCGCGAGATCAAGCTCCGCACGGGCGAAGAAAAGGTCAACGTTCTCGGCTACTGCATCGGCGGAACGCTTTTGTCCTGCCTGCAGGCTTATTTGGCCGCCGCGAAGGAAAAGCATGACGACCTTCCGAAAATTGTCAGCGCGACGTATCTCGTCACGATGATTGATTTTTCTCAACCCGGCGATTTGGGCGTCTTTATTGATAACGACCAAATCCGCCTGATTGAAGATCGCATGGCGCGCCTGGGCTTTTTGGATGCGAACAGCCTGATCATGACGTTCAATCTGTTGCGATCGAACGATCTGTTCTGGCCTTTTATCATCAACAATTACATGCTGGGCCGCGAACCGTTCCCCTTCGACATCCTGTACTGGAACACGGATTCGACCAATCTTCCCGCCGCCATGCAAAGCTACTATTTGCGGCGAATGTATCTTGAAAACAAATTGGTCGAGCCGAACGCGCTCAGGATGAAAAACGTGCCGCTCGATCTTGGTAAAATCAAGACGCCGAGCTTTCTTATTTCCGCGCGTGAAGATCACATTGCGCCATGGCGTTCGACCTATGCCTCGACACGTCTGTACAAAGGCCCCGTGACGTTCGTCCTTTCGGGATCGGGACACATTGCAGGCGTTATCAATCCGCCCGAGGCCAACAAGTACGGCTATTGGACAAACAACAAAATCGCAGACAATCCGGACGAATGGCTTCAGAACGCCGAGCCGCATACAGGATCGTGGTGGCCGGAGTGGATCAACTGGCTTAAGCCCTTTGCCGGAGAGGACGTTCCTGCGCGAGAAGTCAACGAGGGCATTGAAGACGCGCCCGGCTCTTATGTCAAAGTGCGGGTTGTATGACGCTTGCGCAAATTAATTCGTTTGTTCCTCTGTGGGTCGTTTTCGGTCTTCTCGCCGCTTTTCTTTCGTCTTCGCAAATGCTGTTGCAGGAGAAGTTTAAAGGCGCTCCTTTTGCGATGGCTTTCTGGAATAAGGTCGTTTGCGCGCTTGTCATGTTGCCTTTCGTCATTGCAACCGGCTTGCCGACCAACCCCTTCTTTTATACCTTGCTTGCCATACAGGCTTTAATGTGGGTTATCAGCGATGTCGTTTTTTTTCGCGGCATCAACGAAGTCGGCGCGGGCGTTGTATCCCGCCTGTTGCCCATTGGGACGCTTATCAGCTTCTTTCTATGGTTTGCGTTCGACTTTGACCTTGCCGCCGCTTATGCCAAAGCGCCAGCCTTTAGCCTCGCCATCGTTTTTGTTTTTTCTCTGTCGGCTTTTTTCGCATGGCACATGCGCAGTTGTCCTGTAACGCGCAAGGCCATACGCGTCATTTGGTTTACTCTCTTCGCGACCGTGGCGGGCACCATCTTCACAAAAATCATCACTCAACAGACGGACGCCGATACCGGCGTCTTTGGCTATATCTTTGCCGAAGCGCTCATCATGATTACGATGTGGCTTGTTTATTACGCGATCAAGCGCCCCCTGCCTGCAAACGTGATGTTCGGGATCAAAACAGCGAAAGCGGGACTTGCAGTCGGCACGGCATCGGCATTCACCATCGCCGCCTATCTTTATGCCCTCTATAACATTGATAATCCGGCCTATGTCACCGCCGTGCGCCATCTGAACGCGGTAATGATTTTCTTTATCTATCGCGCGACGGGGCGTCCCAACGACGGGAAATTATGGGCAGGGTTCGGCATTGTCGCATGCGTCGCGGCGCTGATTGTGCTGAAAGCGCAGATTTGATCTTTCAAGCTACCTTGCGTACCTCATTAATTATTCGGCACGTGCGAACGAGTAAAACTTCTTCGCACACCCCTCACGTGACTCCGATCGACGCCTTCACTGTCACTTCCAAGCATGCCGGCATATAAGCCTTTATTTTCACATGCTTCCCGAATTCTATTTTTCAGGTTTTCATATCCCGGAATGCTTGATGGGTTTTTTATTTCGACGAATGAATAAGCTGCTTCAACGGGGTCAATCTTGAGACTTGCTTCGGCATATCTAGCTTTCTCATCATCCGTTCTTGTGTCTTCAAAAACGGTTCTATTTTCGTTGCCTTTGTGCGACATATGCCTATCCTCTCAATAGTTTCGTTCAATAAGGCAAATATAACATAGGATGGTTTCTAATTGATTTCTTTGCCCCTATAATTGCCGTAACACCTTGAAATCAGATATGCTTTTCCATCCGCCCGCCTTTCAAAAGACGGGTGTCAAATGGCGCTAACCGTAAGTGAAAGAGTGCAATCAAACCCCGCCTGAGGGGGTGTCCGCGCAATCCCTCTTGCGCAAAAAGCCGAATAGCGAGGGACGCGGCGGTTTGTTTATTTTCGGGTCTATAATATTCTGAAGCGTCGTTGCGGTTTCGATTAACTCAGGCGGATTCCCGCGGTTGTTTTTTATATTATTCAGTTTTTGCATTACCCTATCCGGGTAATATCCATATACGTATTGATGCAAAACGATCTCACCCCAGACTTGCAAGATTTGCCGCTGTTCCAAACTGTTGGGCTTGAACACATACCGTATTGAATTGAGAACCGATGTTTCAACGTCGTCCAGCGTCTCATGATCATAGTCTCTTCCTTTGACCTGAGCTTTTTTGACGTAAATACGTCCAACTTCCGCTGGCCAAAGCATGGCCTCGGGCTTGGTCGTCTCGCGCGATGCAACGCTTCTTGCGAAGTGGCATGCAGAGTCTATGGCTTTTGCAGGATGTTTTTGCGCCATCATGACGATAGCTTTATGCAAACAATCCATCCATTTTGCTTCTTCTGCACTGCCCGGAACGGAAGAAAGCGCACGATGTTGAAATTGTTCGACAGCTTCCTTAGTTCCCCCAAACTCGGAGCCGGGAGCGAAGCATGTGCCGTCTTCAAAAGAGAGATATTTTTGCCGTTCTTCGGCGAATGAATACTCCAGATAATTATCCTCTATCTTCTTTTTCTGCATTGTCCCTAATATTTTTTCAAAAAACAGAGCCGCATCGGAGAAGCTGGACATGGCAATTTTAGAGCCAATTTCCTCCACTACATGACAAGCATTCAGTTCTTCAGATCCGCTCAGATCGTACTGATATACCGTGACCAAAAAGGAGGCTGCGGTTTTCCATGCCGTTTCGACATTTTTTTCTTCGGCAACTGCAATAACGGGCTCTGTCATAACAATATCTCCTCAAAATATGGCGTCGGCATGGTTTCTTGAAAGGCAAACAGAAACCCCGATTTTTTCTTGGGTAATTTTAGTCCTTTTAGTCTGGGCGCTGCCATCCCGATAATTACTTTCTGTCCTGAAAAACGGGATTGTCCTGGCTGATTAGATTCACATACCTGAGTAACCCATTCTAATAATTACATCTCTATTTCAGGCAAAGGCTTTGCCCTTCGCATTGTGCCCAGATTCAAGAGCTGGGGGTCGTTTCGCCTCCGGCATCATTTGGTTGATTTTCCACAGAAATTTATACTTTGCGAATCAGTAATCCCTTGACTACCCAACGTTTCCCATGTTATCCCATACAGCCCCAAAAGGACACACGTCCGTCCCAAGGGAAACCGTTCCTGCGAGTGCGATTCGCGCCCGCTTTGGCTCTTTTACTGTGTCGAGGAATTCATGGCCGTTTTCTTGTCCAGTTTTGTCAACAAGATAGACAAGAAGGGACGAGTCTCTGTTCCGGCGCCTTTCCGCGCGGCGCTTGGCACCGACACTTCCGGCATCGTCGTTTTTCGTTCGCTTCAATATGAAGCGCTTGAAGGCTGTTCGATTGCGCACCTTGAATTATTAAGCCGCAGCCTGGAAAGCCAAGACCTTTCCCCTGAAATTTTCGAACTCATCGAAACAACAATCTTCGGCGGATCGGTTCAATTGCCTTTCGATGGCGAAGGCCGCATCACGCTGCCGCAAAACCTGATTGCAGGCGTTGGCATCACCGAAGAGGTCGCCTTTGTAGGACGTCGCAAGACATTCCAGATATGGGACCCCAAGAAGCTGAGCCTCCACGAAGCGTCCGCGCGCACCAAGGCTCGCGCCAAAGACATCTCTCTCAGCAAAATCATCGCCGCCGTCACGCAATCGGAAGACAGGAAGGCCTGAGGCATGGAAAGCGTCTTCTCTCACGTTCCCGTCATGCTGCGCGAAGTCATTAGCGCGCTGATGCCGCGTGACGGAGGACTGTATGTAGACGGAACTTTCGGACGCGGCAGCTATAGCCGCGCCATCCTCACGGCAGCCAAGACAAACGTTGTCGCCATTGATCGCGACCCCGACGCCGTCGCGGCCGGACAAAAAATGGTCGCCGAATTCAAGCCCCGCCTGACGCTTATGCATGGGCCTTTCGGCGCTATGAACGTTCTTTTGGCCGGTCAGCATATCTTCAACGTTGACGGCATTACGCTCGATCTCGGCGTGTCGTCGCCGCAGATTGATGATGCAGAACGCGGCTTTTCGTTCGCTGCCGACGGCCCCTTGGACATGCGTATGAGCAAAAGCGGGCCTTCCGCCGCCGATGTCGTCAACGGCATGGAAGAACGCGAACTGGCGGATATTCTTTATACGTTGGGCGAAGAGCGTTGCTCGCGCCGCGTCGCCAAGCGCATTGTCGAGGAACGCGGAAAAAAACGCATCGAACGCACGATGCAGTTGGCCGATATTATCCGTTCCGCCGTCCCGCGCAGCAAAGACGGCCTTGACCCTGCTACGCGCAGTTTTCAAGCCTTGCGCATTTACGTCAACGACGAAGTCGGCGAACTGACCCGCGCCCTGAACGCAGCCAAGACGATGCTTTCTCCCCGCGGACGTTTGGCGGTCGTTTCCTTCCATTCTCTGGAAGACCGCGTGGTCAAAGATTTTATGCGCCGCTCATGCGGTTTAGGCGAAGCCGTTTCACGCTATCAGCCCGCCAACGACTTCGGCAAACATCCTCCCCTTTTCAAAATCCTGACCAAAAAACCCAAAACCCCGTCCGCCGAGGAAATGGCCGCTAATCCACGCGCAGCTTCGGCCAAATTGCGGGTTGCAGAACGCACCGATGCGCCCCTGTCCAAGGAGGAAAGCCCATGATCCGGTCTTATTCCTCTTTGCTCCTGTGGCTTTGCCTGACAATCGGCGCAAGCCTTATGCTTTATCATACAAGCGACAAGGTTCATGGGCTCGACAAACAATTACACGCCTTAAACACGCAAATTGAAGATGAGCAACGGGCTCTGCATGTGTTGAAAGCCGAATGGGTCTATTTGGCCAATCCTGCTCGCATCGAAGCAAAGGCAAAGCGTCATTTGAGCCTGAAACCCACGGAACCGCGCCGCATAGCGGATATGCAGAATCTTAAAGGCCTTTTGCCCCTGCAGGATGGCATGACCGAAGCGCCAACCATGCTTGCCGAAGCCAAGCCTGACGCAACATCGGCTGCAAAGGCCGCCAAAAAACCCTCCTTTGCGCAAGTCTTGGCAAAAAAGACGCCCGAAGCCCCCCTTTCCAAACACGATCGCATTTTGGCTTCGCTTAATGCCGGACGCATCAACGATCGTGTGACGATACAGCGCGCTTCCGCCACCGAAGTAAAGCCGGACAGGCTTGATTCCATCATCAGAAAGCTGAGCATTCGTCCATGACTAGGTGGCGTTTTTCCGGTTCAAAGCAAGCGCCTCAGCCCGATATTCCGGGTATTTTTTCTCCTCCAAAAAGACACCGTCTCTCAACGCCGCGCGAACAGGCCTTGGGCCTCGCCAAGGCGCGGCTTGGCGTCGTCTTTCTCATTTTTTCCCTGACGTGGGTGACCATCGGCGGGCGGCTAGCCTATCTGACATTAAGCGGCGTTGCCGAAGCGCCTATCGTACGCGCAGAACCCGGCGAAAACCCGATCAGCCGCGCCGATATTACCGATCGTCATGGAACGGTTCTGGCCACCTCTTTGCCAACCGTTTCTTTGTGCGCCGATTCCAAGTCCATTATCAATCCCGACGACGCGGCAAAACAACTTCTGAATGTCTTGCCCGAACTAAACCCCAAAAAACTTAATGAAGATCTTAAAAGCGGCAAACACTGCGCCATTATCCGCCGTCACCTGACGCCGCGTCAGTATTACGGAGTCAACAAACTGGGGATCGCAGGCCTTGATTTCCTTCCGGACGAACGCCGCCTTTATCCCGTCGGCAACGCCGTATCCCATATTGTCGGTTTTAGCGACATAGATAACAACGGCCTCGCGGGCGTCGAAAAAGCTATGGATACGAGGCTTAGCGGAAACCCGGAGCCTTTGGTTCTCGCGCTTGATCTGCGCATTCAAACCGTCCTTCGCCGCGAGCTGGCAGACGCTATGAACACTTACCGCGCCGAAGCCGCCATCGGACTCGTCATGGATGTCGGTACGGGCGAAATTATCGGCATGACATCCCTGCCCGATTTCAATCCCGGTCGCGCAGGCGCCGCTTCGGACGAACAGCTTTTCAACCGTAATACGCTTGGCGTTTACGAAATGGGCTCGACGTTCAAAGTTTTCAACACCGCTCTGGCGCTTGATACAGGCATAGTTCGACTTTCGGATACGTTCGATACGGTCAATCCCCTCAAGATCGGGCGTCATACCATCAAGGATTTTGAAAAAGAAAAACATAATCTCAACGTTGCCGAAATCTTCACAAAGTCGTCGAACATCGGTTCAGCGCGCATGGCGCAGCGTATGGGCGGCGTCAAACAGCGCGCCTTTTTTGAACGCCTTGGTCTGACGGACAAAGTCCGCCTTGAAATTCCCGAAGTCGGGGCGCCTTTGCTCCCGCAGGCCAGCGAGTGGGGAGAAGGAACAACAGCCACCGCCGCATTCGGCCACGGCATTGCCGTCAACGCTGTTCAGTTGGCCTCTGCCGTCGCTACGATCGTCAATGACGGGCATCCTGTTCATCCAACTCTTTTAAAGCGCGATGACAGTTATGAGCCGGATGTCGATACCGTCATATCGCCGCGCACGTCCGCGCAGATCCGCGGATTGATGCGCCTTGTCGTCACGCACGGCACAGCCAAAAAAGCCGATGTGGACGGCTATTTGGTCGGCGGAAAGACGGGCACGGCGGATAAATTGGATGCCAAGCGGCAATACGTCAGCAACAAACGGCGATCGTCTTTTGTCGGGCTGTTTCCCATCAATGCGCCAAAATATATTGTTTTCGCCATGCTCGACGACCCAAAGGGCAACGCCAAAACAAAAGGCTTTGCAACGGCAGGATGGGTTGTCGCGCCCACTGTCAGCAACATCATCACGCAAATCGCTCCCTTGCTCGGCATAGCCCCTCTTCCCAAAGACCTGTATGAGGCTACGGAGCGCCAGGTCTTGAAGCCCTTGGGCTCCGATGTCGTCGAAAAAATCTCGGCTAGCGATGAAAAAGATTACGCTGCCGTCGAGTCTGACAGCGTAGACGATACCGACAGCGCGGATAAAGCCGATGGCGATGACAAGAAAAACAATAATAAGGACGAAGATGAAGAAGACGACGATGACTAATCCCGCCCCGCATACGCCTCGTTTGTCGCAACCGCTCGTGACCCAGACGAGTCACTTCATGCGCCGGTTGGCATAACTCTTTGTCCGGGACAACCCCATGAGCATTACAACGATCTCCGATATTGTGGATTCTGCGAGCGTCCGGCTGACTTGTGCCGGGGTTGAAGACCCGTTTTTAAATATTCGCGTTCTTGTAGGACATGCTTTAGGCCTTACGCCCGAAGACGTGCCCAACCATGAAAGCCGCATTCTTACGGAAAAGGAAGTTAGCCTTATTGACTCTCTTATCGAGCGCCGTTCGCGCCGGGAAACGCTGAACCGCATTATCGGAAAAGGAGAATTTTGCGGTTTATGGTTTGAACTGAACGAAGCAACGTTAGAGCCTCGCCCCGAAAGCGAAATTATTGTCCGTTTTATTACAAAAAAAATCAAAACATTGTTTTGGCGCCTCCGCCCGCGCAAGCCTATGCGGATACTTGACCTAGGCACAGGCTCCGGGTGCATTCTTCTTTCTTTTCTTCACACTTTTCCGGACGCAACGGGACAGGGCATTGATCTTGCCCCCCGCGCCATTGATAAGGCGCGCGAAAACGCAAAGCGGCTAGGCCTTGATAAGCGGTGCGAGTTCCGGATCAACGATTGGGATACAGGCATCAAGGAAAAATTCGATATTGTCTCTTTCAACCCGCCTTATATACCGGCTGCGGATATGCCGATGCTCATGCCTGCCGTCCGCGACTTTGATCCTCATCTTGCTCTTTATGGCGGCAAAGACGGACTCGATCCTTACCGCGTCGTTGTCCCTTCGCTGCCCAGGCTCCTCAAGAAAGGCGGATATGCCGGAATTGAGCTGGGTGACGAACAAACAGATGCCGTTGGCTCTCTTTTAAAAAAGGCCGGTTTCACCGACATACAACTATTGATTGATTTTCGTGGTTTCGATCGTGTGTTCGTCGTTCGAAAAACGAGCGATGACGCAGAGTAACAACTTAAAAGGCTGGTGCCGATTGTGTGATTCGAACACACGACCTACCGCTTACAAGGCGGTTGCTCTACCCCTGAGCTAAATCGGCTTACTCCATCCTCACAACCGCCTTCTAACAATGTTTGCGTGCCTGCGCACGCGGGGCGGTTGCTCTACCCCTGAGCTAAATCGGCTTACTCCATCCTCACAACCGCCTTCTAACAATGTTTGCGTGCCTGCGCCC
>Ga0265297_10009356_pt1 | contig 12664 bp, 12 predicted proteins | sample Munlanlwell13791_FD_192502 | JGI IMG/M metagenome (GOLD analysis project Ga0265297, IMG submission 192502) | Leachate microbial communities from a municipal landfill in Southern Ontario, Canada - Leachate well 137-91 | ecosystem: Engineered > Solid waste > Landfill > Unclassified | place...
TTCAGCGACAAACTGCACCTGTTCTTTGCCACGCAGAACGGCATCGTCAAGAAGACCAATCTCAGCGAATACGCCAATGTCCGCCGCACCGGCGTGGCGGGCATCAACATCGAGAAGGGCGACCAACTCATTGGCGTGCGTCTCACCACAGGCAACAGCGAGATCGTGCTGGTTTCGCGCAAGGGCCAGTCCATCCGTTTCCACGAGGAAGACGTGCGCGACATGGGCCGCACCGCCACCGGCGTCTGGGGCATGAAGCTGGAAGAAGGCGACCAGCTCGTTGGTGTCGAGACCGTTGATCCGGATGCCACATTGCTTGTCGCCGGCGAAAACGGCATCGGCAAGCGCACCGAATTCGAGGAATACCGCAAGCAATCACGAGGCGGCAAAGGCATCATCACCATGGCCACCAGCGAGAAGACCGGCCACGTCGTCGGTGCCCTGAGTGTCACCGACACTAACGAGATCATGCTGACCACCGCTGGCGGCCAGACGGTTCGCTGTGCCGTCAAAGGCGTGCGCGTCTGCGGCCGCAACACCCAAGGCGTGCGACTCATTCACCTTGGCTCGGGCGACAAGCTCGTGGCCATCGCCCGCGTCATCAGCGAATCGCAGGAAGACGCCGCCGAGAGCGCGCCTCTGATTTCGCCCACCCCTCCCGAAAACAAGAGCTAACCGCGGAATTGCCACCGACGTAAACCGCGGTAGATGTTTATTGAATGAAGCTGGACCTGAAATCGCTGACGCAGGATGAGATTTCCCGCTTGTTGATCAAGCAAGGGCATCCGCCATATCGCTCGACGCAGGTAGTCCAATGGACCTACGAACGGGCCGCGGAGTCCTTTGAAGCGATGAGCAACCTGTCGCTGCCGTTGCGGCAGTGGCTGGCATCGGAATTCGATCTCTGGACCGTCAAAGCACTGCGCGAGCAACACGCGACGGACACGACCGAAAAGTTCCTCTGGCAGTTGCGTGACGGCCAGCTTGTTGAAACCGTCCTCATTCCGGCCACGCCCGGCCTCAGTTCCAGCGCCGACCGCCACACCGTCTGCGTTTCCACGCAAGTCGGTTGCGCCTACGGCTGCAAGTTTTGCGCCAGCGGCTTGCACGGTTTCCGCCGCAACCTGACCGCGGGAGAAATCGTGGATCAGGTGTTGGCCATTGTTCGTCTGGGCCGCACGACGGGCATTCGTGTCGGCGGTGCGCCCGCTGTGGCTGACCCGAAGTTTCGCGTCCAGAACATCGTTGTCATGGGCATGGGCGAGCCGTTGGCGAACTATGACAACCTGATGAAAGCGTTGAAAATCATCAACGCTCCGTGGGGCCTGAACATCGGGTCGCGCAAAATTACCGTATCCACCTGTGGTCTGCCGGCGCAAATCAAGAAGCTGGCCACCGAGCCGCTGCAAATCCGCCTCGCCGTTTCGCTGCACGGCACCACCGACAAAGTCCGTGACCAGATCATGCCGGTCAACCATGTGCATCCGATCGGCGAGCTGGTGGAGGCGTGTGAGTATTACGCCAAGACCAAGGGCCGGATGATGACGTTCGAATACGTTCTGATCGAGGGTGTGAATGACGACTTGAACATGGCTGACCAGCTGGCCGCGATGGCCCGCCGGCTTCATGCCAAGGTAAACCTGATTCCATACAACCCGATGAAGGACTTGCGCTGGCAGCGGCCATCCATGGACCGTTGTTACGCATTCGCCGCGCGAGTGAAGAGCCGTGGCGTGGCGGCGACGCTTCGCATCGAGAAGGGCGGAGATATCGCCGCGGCCTGTGGTCAATTGCGGTTGCAGGCCGAGAGGAAGCCGGCTGAATGAACGGGAAAGGTGCGAAGACGCGAAGGGGGGCCGCAACAATGTATCTGTTTCCATTTTGGCATCTTCGTGCCCTTCCCGTTTTGGTTTTCCAATGAAAGCCTTCGAATTCTTCGAGCACACCGCCGATATTGGCGTCCATGCTTACGGGCGAACGCTGGAGGAACTCTTCATCAATGCCGCTCGCGCTCTCTACGAAGTGCAGGGCCGGTTCGACCTCGCTGACCGGCGGATACTGAAGGTGGAGTTGACAGCCGGTTCCGTGGATGAGTTGTTGGTCCGGTGGCTCTCAGAAATGGTTTACCTCCTTAGCGCCGAGGGCGTCTGCTTCACGCACTTTCGGCTTCAGTTCACTGACGGGCAAAAACTCACGGCCCAGATGGAGGGCGGGGCAGTGGATTTCAGCCGGTCGGAAGTCCACGAGGAAGTCAAAGCCGTGACCTATCATCAACTGTCTGTGAAGCAAACTGCCGATGGATGGACGGCAACGGTGATTTTCGATGTTTGAATCTGCGGCTGCCGGAAGTAGGTTTCTCTGCGATGCGCTCACTGACGAAAATCACTGATGTGCTTTGGGAAGTGCCGCAAACCTACAAGGCTGGAATGCGGGTGCCCGGTCGCATTTACGCGAGCGAGGCGATGCTCAGCCGCATTGTGGGCGATAACTGTCTGGAGCAGGTCGCCAACGTCGCGTGCCTGCCGGGCATCCAGTCATACTCGTTGGCGATGCCCGATATCCACTGGGGCTACGGCTTTCCCATTGGGGGCGTAGCGGCGACCGCGGCGGATGAAGGCGGCGTCATCTCGCCCGGCGGTGTCGGCTACGATATCAACTGCGGCGTGCGCCTGATGCGGACGCACCTGACGCAGGAGGAAGTTGCGCCCAGAATCCAGGACCTGGTCGGCCAGCTTTTTCGCGACATTCCGTGCGGGCTGGGCGAGAAGAGCGATCTGCGCCTCACGCGTGACGACGAGCACAAAGTGCTCCTGCAAGGCGCGCACTGGGCCGTCGCGCACGGTTACGGCTCACCGGGAGACACTGAGTTCATCGAAGAGAACGGCTGCATGGCCGAGGCGGAGGCGTCAGGCATCACCGAACGCGCGCTTGAGCGCGGGGCAGGACAGGTGGGTAGCCTCGGCAGCGGCAACCATTTCGTGGAGGTTCAGGTTACCGACGAGATTTATGACGAGACCGCCGCCAACACGATGGGTCTGTTCCTCGGCGGCGTCACGGTGATGATCCACTGCGGTTCGCGCGGGTTTGGTTACCAGGTGTGTGACGACTACCTGCGTGTGCTGGGGCGTGCGTCGGAGAAATATGATTTCCGCCTGCCCGACCGCCAGCTTGCCAGTGCGCCGATCAATTCTTCCGAAGGGCAGGAGTATCTGGCAGCCATGCGCTGCGCGGCCAACTATGCGTTCGCCAACCGTCAGGTGCTGGGAAGCAAGGCGGCGGGCGCATTCCTTCATGCGCTGAGGATTTCGCCGGACGCGCTGGGGATGCAGTTGGTCTATGACGTGCCTCACAACATTGCGAAGTTTGAGGAGCACGTCATCAACGGCAAGACACGGCGGTTGTGCGTGCACCGCAAGGGAGCGACACGGTCATTCCCGCCGCATCACCCGCTGGTGCCGCCGCGTTACCGCGCCATCGGCCAACCGGTGTTGGTGCCCGGTGACATGGGGCGCTATTCTTTCGTCCTTGTTGGCCGGCCGCAGGCGATGTCGCAAACATTCGGCACTGTTTGCCACGGCGCGGGCCGGGTGATGAGCCGCAGCCAGGCGAAACGGGAGTTGAATTTTGACCAGCTCCGCCGTGACATGGAACAGCGGGGCGTGGTAATGATGGCGCGCGGCCGGGGCACGGCAGTCGAGGAAGCCTCGGCGGTTTATAAGGATGTTGCCGAGGTGGTAAACGTGGTGGATAGTGCGGGCTTGGCAAAGAAGGTCTGCCGGTTGCGCCCTATTGGAGTCGTGAAAGGTTAGTTGGAACATGGTGCCGCCACGTGGCATACCCGATTTTTTCATGAATATCACGGACCCAACTACGTCAAAGGCGGCAGAAGCGATGGAGCCGAGCCAGCCAAGCGATGCCGAGTTGGTGCTCCGCTCCCAACGCGGTGACATGGCCGCCTTTGAGGAACTCGTGAATCGGTATCGTGAAAAAGTTTACGGTCTGGCCTACGGAATGGCCCACAACGAACCGGATGCACAGGATATTCGGCAGGAGACCTTCGTGCGCGCCTGGCAGTCCATTGACCGGTTTCGCGGTCAGTCAGCGTTTTACACCTGGCTGTATCGGATCACAACGAATCTGGCGATTGACATGATGCGCAAGAAGTCGCGCGGCCTGACCGTGCCGCTCGAGACGCCGGAAGGGGCGCGGCCGATTGAAGTGCAAATGGCTGACGCGCCCAAAGGACGCCTGCCGTCGGATGAGGCGCAGCGCAGCGATTTGCGGCTGGCGATTGACCGTGCGATGGCGGCGTTATCGCCTGAACATCGCGCGGTGGTGTTGTTGAAAGATTTTGAAGGAATGGAATATCGAGACATAGCGAAAGTGGTTGGATGCTCGATGGGCACGGTGATGTCGCGGCTGTTCTACGCGCGTCGTCACCTGCAGCAACTGCTGAAGGACGTGTTATGAAGTGCGTTTGGTATCAACGATGGCTGACGGCGTCGGCGGATGACGAACTCATCGGCTGGCGCGCCGCCTTGCTGCGCCGGCACCTCGCCGGTTGCGCGCGATGCGCCGCGGAGCTTGCTGAACTGCGGCGGGTTCGCGAACTCGTTGCCGGCCAGAAGGCGCACTATGTTGGCAAACTGGACGACACGTTCTTCTGGCCGCAACTTCGCGCGCGATTGCAGACGCCGCAGCAGTCGGAACCTGAGCCGGATGGCGAGCTGGTCATGGCCTACAGTTGCCGTCAGAAGAAGGAACCGTGCGAGCCGGCTGGCGGCGTGGCTTTCTCGGGGATGTTTCCGACACATTGGCTGGCATGGGGCGCGTTGGCGGTGGCCTTGTTGGTGGCGGCGCTGATCGGCGTTCTGGGCGCCCGCGTGCTGCAAGATCGTTCGCTTGTCTGTGATGTGCCGCTTGTGCCTCCGTCGGGCCAGAGCTACGTGCAATTCACTGAAGTCAAATCCACCGGGGGCACGCGGGCCAGCGTCGTGAAGTTCGACAAGCCGGATGTGGACATTGTAGTCATCAAAATTGACGGATTGCCGCCCATGGGAAAAGAATTGAAGCCCGCGAGTGGCGAATTGTGATGCTTTGAGCGCATTGATACGAATGAAAACATGGGTGCTGGCAGCCGCAACGCTGCTGATGGCTGTGCCATTTGCGGACGCGGCGCAGGTGACCGCGCGGTTGATCTACGCGACCAACACGCCCGCTCCCAGCAGTGAGAAAGGCGCGCAGACGACCGATCCGCGGCTGACCAAAGCGTTCGGCTGGCGCGAATTTCAGGTGTTGTCGCAAACCAGTTCGTCGCTGCAGGAAGGTGAAGTCCGCCAACTGGACCTCGGACGGAAGTTTCTCCTGCAGGTCAAGCTCATGAAGAAGACAAAGCCATCTTACTTCATCAGGTGCCAGTTGTTGCAGGACGAAAAGGAGATTCTACAGACGACCGTTTCCATGACCAGCGGCAGCGCTTACTTCATCACCGGGCCGGCGTGTGAAAACGGCCAGTTGCTGATTTCGGTTGCCATCCGCTGACAGAGACTTATCGTGGGGCCGCCATGACACCAACTCTGTTCGACAAGATTCAGACTGATATGAAACAGGCAATGCTGGCCAAGGACGCGCTGCGCACGTCCGTCCTGCGGTTGCTTGTTTCTGCCGCGCGTTATTATCAAGCGGAGAAATCGCTGCCGGTGCTCAGCGACGAGGACGTCATTCAAGTGCTGAAACGCCAGGCCAAGCAACGCCGGGATTCCATCGAGAGTTTCGCGGCAGCGAACCGACCCGACATGGCTGAGAAGGAGCGGCAGGAACTGGCCATTCTGGAGTGCTACCTGCCGAAACAGCTGTCAGAGGCCGAGATTACTGAGCTTGTGAAGGCTGCCATGGCAGAGACGGGGGCAACCACCAAGACGCAGGCCGGGTTGATCATGAAATCCGTCATGCCAAAGCTCCAAGGCCGGGCTGATGGCAAGATGGTCAACCAGATTGTGATGAAGCTTCTGGGAACTTGATCCGTCCTGCGAATTCCGGTCCCGATTTCGCGCTACCGGAAATCTTTTTCGATGTCCCGCCCGAAATAAAAGGTCCCCGTTGGCACGGTTGTCGACTGAACGGTTAGCTCCGCGGGCAATAACACACCGGCGATGCTAAGATCTGCGGGAGTGGTCACTTTGATGTTCGTGGGGGGGCAATCCACGATATGCACCGGCTCGCCCAGCAACTCCACGGCGGACGCGTCGTCGGTGACGCGGGCGCCGCGCTCAATCACGGCACGATAGGCGCGCATGATCAGATCGTAACGGAATGCCTGCGGTGTTTGCACTGCCCACAGTCGATCCCGCGGCACGGTTGAGAGGATGCGTCCTTCCTCGTCTACTTCCTTGATCGTGTCTGCGATCTTGCATGCCGCGATGCCGCTGCCAAACTCCCGGACCGACTGGATGGTCTGGTTGATCAGCGCGTCCGAAACACAGGGTCTGGCTCCGTCATGGATCAAGACGATATCCGTGCCCTTGGGCAACGCCTGCAAGCCGTTCCATACAGAGTTCTGCCGCTCCGCGCCGCCGACCACAACTTGACGGACCTTGGAAATCCTGTAGTCCCGGATGACGGCCTGAAAGTCTCCCCGCGCGTCCGCGCGCACAACCAGGTTGATGTGCTTCACCGCCTGGCAATTCTGGAACTTCATCAGCGTGTGCGCGATGATCGGCACCTTGCCCAGCTTGAGGAACAGTTTGTCCACCCCTTTCCCCATGCGCGAACTTCTGCCGCCTGCCACAATGACTGCTGCGATCATAAGTCCGCTAAGAAGCTTGGTGAGCCAACTGTTCGAACGTCAGCTTTCCGTCGCCGACGGTGATTTCGATCACGTCGTTTGCCTTCAACGTTCCACGGATGAGTTCCTCAGCCAGCGGTTCCTCCAGATAACGTTCCACGGCGCGGCGCAGTGGCCGCGCGCCCAATGCGGGATCGTAGCCTTTCTCGATCAGAAAGCCCTTGGCCTCGTCTGACAAATGGATGCGGATCTCCTTGTATTTCAACCGTGCGCAAACCTTCTCGACTTCGATCTCGATGATCTTCGCCATGTCCGCCTTGGTCAAGGGCCGGAAAACGACCACGTCATCGAGACGGTTGAGAAACTCCGGCCGAAAAACCCGCTTCGCCTCTTCCGTGAGCTTCTCCTTCATCGTCTCATAGGTTTGCGCCTCGCTCGTGGCGGTAAATCCCATCGTCGTGTTCTTGCGAATCACGTCCGCGCCGACGTTGGAGGTCATGATGATGACTGTGTTGCGAAAATCCACAGTCCGGCCGAGGCTGTCCGTCAGCTTGCCGTCCTCCAGCACCTGCAACAGCATGTTCAACACATCCGGGTGCGCTTTCTCGATCTCGTCGAACAGCACCACAGAATACGGCCGTCGGCGCACGCGCTCCGTAAGTTGACCGCCCTCTTCGTAGCCGACGTAGCCTGGCGGTGAGCCGACGAGCCGGGACGCGTTAAACTTCTCCATGTATTCGGACATGTCCAACTGGATCAGTGCGTCCTGGTTGCCGAACAAAAACTCCGCCAGCATTTTTGCCAGCAAGCTCTTGCCGACGCCCGTGGGGCCGAGGAAGACGAATGAGCCGATGGGGCGGCGCGGGTCTTTCAGGTCCGCTCGTGAACGTCGCATGGCTTTGCTGATTGAGGCGCATGCGTCGTCCTGGCCGATGACGACTTTCTTCAGTTCCGCCTCCATTTGCAGCATTTTTTCGGTCTCGCTCTTCTCCATCCGACTCAACGGCACACCGGTCCACTTGGACACCACATGAAGGATGTCTTCTTCCGTGATGGCGACCTGTGTTTCGTCACGCCGCTCGCGCCATTGCGTCAGAGTCTTCTCCAAGTGTTCTTTCGCTTGCTTCTCCTGGTCGCGGAGTGCCGCTGCGCCTTCGAAATCCTGCGCTTGAATGGCCTTTTCCTTCTGTTGCTTCAGGTCGGCCACTTTCTTCTCCAGCTCCTGGAACTCCGGGGGGCGGGTCATGGACTTGATCCGCACGCGAGCACCGGCCTCATCCATCACGTCAATGGCCTTGTCCGGTAGGAAACGGCCCGTCAGATAACGATCCGACAACCGCACTGCGGTTTCGAGCGCCTCATCACCCAGCTTCGCGTGATGGTGCTCCTCATATTTCGGCCGCAGCCCTTTCAAAATCTCAATGGCTTCCTCGACACTGGGCGCGTTCACCATCACTGTTTGGAACCGTCGCTCCAATGCCGCGTCCTTCTCGATATGCTTGCGATACTCCGTCATCGTCGTTGCGCCGATGCACTGCAACTCGCCACGCGACAGGGCCGGCTTGATGATGTTGGCCGCGTCCATCGCGCCTTCTGCCGAGCCGGCGCCCACGATCGTGTGCAGTTCGTCCAGAAACATGATGACGTTCTTGGCGCGCCTGATCTCGTCCATGACGGCCTTGATGCGCTCCTCGAACTGCCCGCGATACTTCGTGCCTGCCACCATCAGTGCCATATCCAGCATGATCACGCGCTTGTCGCGGAGAATCTCCGGCACGTTGCCCTTGACGATCTCTTGGGCAAGTCCTTCGACGATGGCCGTCTTGCCGACACCCGCCTCGCCGATCAGCACCGGATTATTCTTCGTGCGGCGGCAGAGAATCTGCATCATTCGCTCGATCTCGTTCTTGCGCCCGATGACCGGGTCCAGTTCCCCCTTGCGAGCAAACTCGGTCAGGTCGCGCCCAAACGCTTTCAACGCCGGCGTCTTCGAGTCTTTCTTCTCGCCCGGCTCGGTTGGCTGGCCGGCGGGTTCTCCTTCCGGCGGCGGCTGGAAATTGGGGTCGAGTTCCTTGAGGATTTCGTTGCGCGTGCGCTCAATGTCCACTTCCAGGTTCTTCAGGACACGGGCCGCCACGCCGTCGCCTTCGCGCAACAAGCCGAGCAGGATGTGCTCCGTGCCGACGTAGGAATGGTTCAGCGCGCGAGCCTCTTTGTTCGCCAGCGCCAGCACCTTCTTCACACGAGGCGTGAACGGAATGCTGCCAGCCTGTTTCACTTCCGGCCCGGTGCCGACTTGTTTTTCCACTTCCAAACGGACCGTTTCCGGATCGAGGCCCATCTTCTGAAGCACGTTCACTGCCACGCCCTGGCCGAGCTTGATCAGGCCCAACAACAAATGTTCCGTGCCCACATAGTTATGGTTGAACCGCTCTGCCTCCTTGCGCGCCAAGCTCAACGCCTGCTGCGCACGGGGCGTAAAATTGCTCATTCCTTCGATCATGTGCGTATAAGGATATATCGTTCCAACTGTGCAAATCTAAAGCTCTTTCGACGCGGTTGTCAACGTTACCACCGTTGACTTCTGGCTGCGCATGCCACACCAGCAGGGCGGACCGGCTGAGGTTTTGCATCGTCCCGGAACGTCGCGTGTCGAATGATACGGAGTTCTACACTTTTGAAGGATGCGCGGGCTCCTCGACTGGAGCCGGATTATCCTATCAAAACGGCAACGCTGCTGGATCAAGATAGAACAGCAACGTGGGAATGTCCATCGCAAGCCTGCTGGACGGTCATCTCCTCCCGCAGTGTCGCCACATTCTCGCGAGCGACCACCAGAACCGGCTGATGCAGAAGTTCGCGGTTGTGAGTCTTCATGGCACAGCTCGGATGCGTGGGGCGTCTGACATTCAGGTTGAAACCACCGCATTCGCAGATGACACGGGTATGAGGAGGCAAGTCTGCTGTGCGCCGCGCGTTGCTCAGGCGGCATCCGGCGGCTCTTCGCCCCCCGGTTCGGCGGATTCGGGAGGGGAGAAGGACATGGTCTTGGGGCGATCCACATTCTTGAGCATGTCGCGCAACAGACTGGCACGCATGACATCGCGTTGCTCGGCGGTGAGCTTCTGGTTCGCGTGCTTCTGCAGGTGAGCGGGCTGGGTTAGCAGGAACATGTCGTCAATGCGCTTGTGGTCGAGGCCGTGGAGCAAACCCAGGTCGAGTCCCAGACGAAGCAAGGAGAGAAGGTTCATGGCCTCCTTGGAGCTCTGGACGCAGGCGTTGCCAAGGATGCCGTAGGCCCGGCCGATCTGGTCATAGATCATCTGCGGGCGCTTCTCCATCAACGCTTGCCGTGCGTTCTTCTCGTGCTCGATGATCTGGAGAATCACTTTGATGAGACGCTCAATCAAGTCCGTCTCGCGCTCGCCAAGGGTTGTCTGATTGGAAACCTGGAAGAGGTTGCCGGATGCCTCGGTGCCTTCGCCATAAAGGCCGCGCACAGCCAAGCCAAGCTTGTTGACCGCTTGGATAATCTGGTTGATTTGTTCCGCCAGCATCAGCGCCGGCAGATGCAGCATGGCGCTGGCCCTCATGCCGGTGCCGACGTTGGTCGGGCAGGCGGTGAGGTAGCCAAGCTTCGGCGAGTAGGCGTAGTTCAGGTGTTCCTCCAACTCGGAATCCACCCGGTCAATCACCCGCCACACCTCGCGCAGGCAGAAGCCTGGCATGAGAGCCTGCATCCGCAGGTGGTCTTCCTCGTTGATCATCACAGTGATGACCTCGGACTCACTGATGACCACGCCGCTGCCGACAGTCTTGGCGGCATGTTCGCGGCTGATGAGGTGGCGCTCGACGAGCAACTGTTTATCGAGGGCCGTGAACTCGTCCATTGAGTGTGCCATCGCGCCGGCCATTTCAGGCAGGATGCAGGTGACGGCCTTGATTCTTTCCAGCGATTTCTGGCGTTCGGCCTTCTTGGCCCAACCGGGGAACGGCACTCCGTTGAGATTGCGCGCAAGCCGAACGCGGCTGCTCATGACTACCAGCCGTCCGCTGTCCACTTCACCTTCCAAAGGAGTATCACCGGTTTTCATGTTTTGATTTGTGCCGGGGAGACTGCTCAGAGCAGGGTGCCTGGGGACGTCTTTGCCTGCAGGGCGCGGATCTCGTCCCGCAACTGCGCGGCCTGCTCGAAACGCTCCTCACGAATGGCGCGCGACAGTTCCTTTTCAAGCTGTTTGAGATGATCGGAAGATTCCGACGACACCGCCGCCTTCCGCGGTGTCTTGCCGACGTGGCGCTCGCCCTTGTGCATCGCTTTGAGCAACGGTTTCAGTCCGGATTCAAAGGTTTCGTAACAAGTGCTGCAACCGAGCCGGCCTTGTTTCTTGAAGCTGGCCTGCGTGAATCCGCACACCGGGCAACGCAATCCCTCGGAGTCCGCTGCCACCTGGCCAGCGCCGAATTCACCCAACATGTCGCCGAGCATGCTGATGCTGCCGGGATCCGTGTAGCCCTTGGCCTTCGCACAGGCTTCGCAGATGTCGATCTTCGACACCTTGTCGCCCTCGACCTTCGAGAAGTGCAACGTCGCTTCGTTTTCCTTGCAGAAATCGCAAAGCATAAACTTCAATCTCCGTCACAGGTAAATTGGAGCGCCTTCGCGCGCTGTCAACTCGCGATATCGCTGCATCAGGTCCAGTGTAACCGGTCCCGGCCGCTTTCCACCGATGACGCGGCCGTCCACCTGTGTGACCGGCACCACCTCGGCCGCCGTGCCCGTGAGGAAACACTCGTCCGCCGTGAAGACGTCGTAGCGCGTGAGATTCTCCTCGCGCACGGGCAGGCCCGCCTCTGCGGCGAGCGCCATCACGGTTCTCCGCGTGATGCCGTCCAGCGCGCCGGCTGAAATCGGCGGTGTGATCAGCGCGTTGTCCTTGACGATGAAGATGTTATCGCCGGTGCATTCCGCCACATTGCCTTGCGCGTTGAGCATCAAGCCTTCGTCGGCGCCGGCCTGGAGGCACTCGATCTTGGCCATGATGTTGTTGAGGTAGTTCAGCGATTTGACCGCTGGACTCAACACATTCCCCGGTGTCCGCATGGTGCCGGTTGTTGCCACTTTCAGGCCGTTGCGATACACGCTCTCCGGATACAGCTCAATCGTAGCGGCGATGATGAACACCGACGCCTTCTTGCACTTGTAGGGACTCAGTCCGAGGTAGCCCACCCCGCGCGTGACCACCAGCCGGATATAGCCGTCCTTCAGCTTGTTCAACCGGCAGGTCTTGAGCGTCGCCTGGGCCACTTCTTCCTTCGACATCGGGATCGTCAGCAGGATGGCCTGCGCCGAAGCAAACAAGCGGTTCACGTGCTCCTCAAGCTTGAAGATGCGCCCGTTGTAAAAGCGAATGCCCTCGAAGACACCATCGCCGTAGAGCACGCCGTGGTCGAAGACAGAAATCTTCGCGTTCTGCTCGGAGTAAAATCGGCCGTCTATGTAAATTTTCATTTGCGTGTCCGTTTCCATTACGTTTTCAACACACCATTGAGTGCGCCGTCGCGAATCTCCAGCACCCGCTGGCACTGTCGCGCGACGGCTACCTCGTGCGTTACCAGAATCAAAGTCATGCCGCGCTCGCGTTGCAAGCGCAATAACAATTCCATCACACCCGCGCCCGTCGCCGAATCCAGGTTGCCGGTCGGCTCGTCAGCAAACAGGATGACGGGATCATTGATCAGCGCGCGCGCGATTGCCACCCGCTGCTGTTCACCGCCGCTCAATTCCAGCGGCCGATGATGGATACGGCCGCCCAAGCCGACCGACGCCAGCAACGCTTCAGCCTGCCGCCGCACTTGCGCCGCCGGCCGGCGGGCCAA
>Ga0265297_10009357_pt1 | contig 12663 bp, 13 predicted proteins | sample Munlanlwell13791_FD_192502 | JGI IMG/M metagenome (GOLD analysis project Ga0265297, IMG submission 192502) | Leachate microbial communities from a municipal landfill in Southern Ontario, Canada - Leachate well 137-91 | ecosystem: Engineered > Solid waste > Landfill > Unclassified | place...
AGGTTGTGGGTCTTCAGATGAACTAGCAGGTGGGGTCTGTGGAACAGCGGTCTGTGGGACAGAAGTCTCCATAGCAGGGTTGCTGTTGATGAACGCTTCGATGCTAGCTCTCCTAGTCTTGGAAGCTATCCAACCTCCCAAGGAACCATTCCATTTACAACCTAAACCTTTCAGTTGTTCCTTGAAGGGTTTGGTATCTCCTCTCACGATAATAGCTTTTTCAGAATAATCCTCGACTTGCATTTCTACAGGTATATGTATAAAAGAATTATATTTACTTGAATCACTTTTTTCCCGAATAAAAATTGATGAATAAAATATTTTTTTCTAAAATATAAAAATGAAATCAGGTAGTGTTTGGTCTGATATTTTAACTAAGAATAGGTATGATAAAACGGTTATTCAGAGATATATCAGACATGAAATTAGTTTAAAAGAAGCTAAATCTTTATTTTCGAATAGGCAGGATGGTCAGTGGCAGTTTGGTGACGCTTCTTATAATATTCGTTTAGGTAGTACAGCTTGCAAACATCAATGTAAGTATTGTTATATCGCTCCGATGTTTGCTCGTTGGCACAAGCAGATGAAGAATATCTCTATGGAAGACTTAATGCCTGTCGATCCATCGAAAGTCAGGAAGAACTGGAAGGGGTGTGTGGTAGGAGGTGGAGTTGGAACTAGTTCCAACTCCACAAGGAAGATGTATTTCTTTCCTTCTAGCAGTGATACATTCACTGAGAATGCTTCTGATTATATTCATGTAGCTAACAAGATCTTGGAAAGTGGGAATGAGGTGATGTTTGTGACAAAACCTACGATGAGGTCGTTGAAAGCTATTCACGATGAAATTACTGGTTATCCCGATTTCCTGAAAGAGAACTTTCACGTGTTTATCACTTTTACTAGTAAAAATAACCAGATACTTAGACAGTTTGAACCCTATTCTTCCTTGTATGAAGAACGGTTAGAGTGTCTGAAGTTTCTGACTTCGTTAGATTATGAAGTAAATGTCATGATGGAACCATACCTGTCTCCTCCATTAGAGATGGTCCATGAACTACTTCCTCTACTTCCAAACAACAAAGATAACGTGATTGCTATTGGTGAAATGAATTATTCTCCCAAACTACCTTTTACAGATGAAATGAGGAATTATCTATTTGATTTATATAAGAAAGAGAATGTGATAGCTATTTGGAAAGAGGTAGAGAACAACGATAGATTGTTTTTGAAGAAAGATTCTATTAAACAGTTGATGAAATATTATAAATAAATTATTTTTATGGAATATTTTTTGTTTTTTAAAAAAAAATATTTTGAGAGGTAGATGCGTCAGAATTTTCAATTTAAAGTATATACTTTAAATTGAAATTAGAAAACGTATTCAATAACCAAGAATACAAGCATTTCTATTTTCAATCGAAGTAAAGTTATTCAATGAATAACTTTACTTCATGGGTCAGTGATGCGTGATCCATCAATTAAAACAGATGGTAATTACCAAGTTACTAGATAATTATTGTCTGTGAAAATCACAATAATTATTGGATCATCTTTGATTTTTGTGGTTTTCGGCATCAGTCAATTAAATTATTTAATTCGTGTTATTAATAACATGAATTTATTTAATATGTAGTTCTTTGGTCATATTATAACAATCGATTATAACTTCGTTCATAAGTTCTTTGAATTTTGCTATATCAACTGAACCCAATTCACGTAAATCATAACTTTCTACTAATACCGAAAATGCTTCCAATCTTTTGTTTTTCTCTTCATATGTTAAAGTCTCGTTGTTATCACAAACCAAGGATTTGTCGTTTGATATTTTATCAATGAATTTTACAAACATATCATATTGATCAGATATTAAATTATCGATTTCTTTTTTAGTAATGGTTTTTCTAAACATATTATCTAACCACACTTCCATGTATTTATCCCTGATGTTTGTCAGTTTAATATTGTTATTCTCAGGATGTTGTTTATTAAAGTGTTTCAAATTAATCAGATATATAAATGCCTTGATACTATTCATCTTCAACGCATATCTAAGATCATTGTTAGTAATATAATTAAAGGATTCTGATCCTCTAGATGCTCTTTTTACTCTAACATATGTAGGAGTTTCTAAATTAGGTTCGAACCTAGATCTGATAGGTGGGATAGTATCTGATAAACAATTTTTATTTATACAAGAAGTTTTTAAATGGAAGTCTTGTATCTAAAAGTTTTACTACATTTCGGACAATTAAATTTTTCACCGCTAGTAGTGATTGGGATCTTGCTAGGTCTATGTAAATTCAAGAAAGAAGAAGCATCCTTGACATTGTGAATCTTGCTAGATAAATGATACAACAACCTTTGTTTAGTAGAAAGAGCTTTAGTACATAATGGACAAACATATTCTTCCATATTTTTATAATATATATCGAATAAAATATTCTACGAACTTTTAACACATAAAGGTAATAATTTGTTAAATATATTTTTTATTATTCAAACGATAAATGGTAATTTAAAGTAAGACAAAAATTTAACATAGCAGGGGAGTTCGGGACATAACAATTTGGTTCTAAAAAGTTGCGACTTTTCCGACAAAAAAAAATTTCTAAAACTTTTTTTGTATTTATTTTTTGTAAAAATATTTTTTTGGTTTAAAATTTGTTGTTAAAGTTGTTCAAGTGGGATTGTTAATGGAAAATGTATGGATTTAAGAACATTTCGATTTTTTTTAAAATTTTTTTTTATTAAATAATATTTTTTTGGATAATTTTTAACAAATTTTAATGTCGCGACTTTTTTGAGTATGGTCTTAGGTACTTAAATGGTTGTGGTCATGTAGTACTTCATTAATCCTACAACTCTACTAAAAAGTTGAATTTAGGTCTCAAAGTCTAGTGAAAGTCTCGACTTTGTCTGAAAGTCTCGACTTTGTCTGAAAGTCTCGACTTTGTCTGAAAGTCTCGACTTTGTCTGAAATTATGGTTTTGTTATATTTTTTTATATTTTTAAAATCAGTATTATGGTTTAAAATAAAAAGTCTATAAAAGTGAGCGGCAATTCAATATTTTATAAATTGAATTTCTAACATCATCATGACACCATAAATATTTATCGATTTAGACCATATATTATGATAATGTCTTGACCAAGCGTAATCCTAAAACCATATTTTTCTTACCTTTACTAATCCTTAGATCAATTTTTTCCTTCCAAGGGGTAGAATGTGTTTTTTATCTATGTATAACTGGATACCTACTATGGCAGGTATCCTACGAAGCGGAGAAGCCTAAGCTACAGGAGCTACCACCACAGGGGCTACTTCCTGTACTACATGACCTCTCTCTGCCAGAGAGTCATGCTGACCGCATAGATGGAGTCCAGCTTTCACCTTCCTAGTACATCTAGCACCGGTCTTCAGCAAGGCCCTACACCTATTCTCCTCAGCCACATGGACAGGGTTAATGAGATGGGCATGGAGGGTACAATAGATACCAATCTTAGCGGGCTTACTACACCTCTGGTTCTTCTTGGTCACAGCCTGACAGAGCTCCATACCAACATTTCCACCATGTACTCTACAGAAGGTGGAACCATTGACTGGCCTATTCCTACATGGGGCACCATCTCTCCTAGCATGAGCACAAAGTACAGCTTGCATAATGGGTAGAATAATTACTTACTTACTTACTTACTTCTATCTATATATATAGAGAGGTAGGAATTTGTTGGACAGATCAATTTTTTCCTAGGGGTAGTACAACAAAAACGGGTAACAAGTTTTGTTCTTATAGTTTTTATTAATTCAATTTTTTCTGTGTTCTCGGACTGTGATCTGGGAAAAAATTGATCTGTCCAACAAATTCCTATCTCTCTATATATATACATCGCTCTTGTATCCCGTATTCGTTCATTCATTCTACCCATTATGCAAGCTGTAAATCAAGCTGTTTTCGATTATCTTTATTTCGTTATTCGTGAAGCAAAAGATGATGTTATGAAAGATGATTATCTAATTGAACCTCAACCTGATAAAGAAATGTTGGAAGGATTAGATTTCCTGAATAAAGAACTCTTATTATCCTTATCACCTAATCAATTCCAGAAAGCTCAGTTAGATATCTATAACCATTATGAAAACTATACTACTTCTTATAATGTCATCAAAGAACAAGCTAGGTTAGGATGTATTAGTGCTAAAAGAAACCTTGATTATGTGAGAGCTGGTAATTATTATAACCAATGTATCAAGGAAGCCACTGATAGATATCTGAAAGCATGTGATAAGTTGAATTGTTTTGAGTTCAATTAAGTTGTTTATATTTAAGACTTTTTTAAAAAAGTCTTTTTCCTTTGGGAAGGAAAAAATTGATTTTCTAAATAATTCACATTTACAGTATATAAAAATCTTCTCTTATTTGTCTATTTTAATCCCTTATTATGTCTTCCGAGTTAAACGTTTCGTTGTTCTCTGACATGGTTGTTGATGCTGTGGTTAGTTCCTTCCTCTCTATCATGAAAGATAGAGAGATGGAAGGTATCGACAACGATATTAAGGTTCAGATCATTGAATCTATGGAGAAAGCTTGGGGTGAGATCAGGGAGAGTGTGATACCAACTATCAAGAACGCACAGATTAAGGTGCCGATAGTGGGGATATCAACTGCCACCACTACCCCTAACACCCTTAGGTCAGTACCTCAGATGGTACCTCAGGTCTTCCCTCAGGCAACACCAGCGAGTAGCTCTACCTCACCCACTGTCTCTCCAACTAGGATCTCTCCAACTAGGAGAGTATCCTCTATGCCAGCTGATAGGAGGTGTATCTGGTTGAACAGCACAACTCACAAGGAAAGTCCTAGAAAGTGTAGTTGTAGGTCTGGGAGAACAGAGGATTCTCCTAGAGTTGGACTGTGTAAGAGTCATGCACAGTCATACGAGCGGTTAGGTTCATCCCTCCATGTAGATGGATTCACAGCTGATCCACTAAAGGTAGTTCCTCCTGATTCAAGGGAGAGGCTCGATTGGATGACTGATGTACTCAACAGGATTGCTGGAGGAGAGAATTATGTGATTCCTGCAGAGAACATGTAGGGTGTGGGGACAGGGTGGTGGTGTAGGTGTAGGTGTAGGTGTAGGTGTAGGTGTAGGTGTGGAGGTGGAGGGTGGGAAGGTGGGTGTAGGTGTAGGTGTGGAGTAGGTGTTTATTATGTTTTTTAAAAAACATAATTGTTTATGGAATGGAAAAAATTGATTTGATTTATATTAATTTTATTAACCTAAAGGATGTCCTGTAATCATTTGTTGATTTTGTTACATTTGTTTCCCAACAAGAAATGGAAATGGTATGATATATCTAAAAATATTAATATTAAATGGGATTATATAAAAGCTAATCCACAATTACCATGGAATTGGGATGGGGTATCCCTCAATCCAAATATTACATGGGAGATAGTTAGACATAACTTAAACTATCCATGGAATTGGACTTATTTGTCTGCGAATCTCAATTTTACGTTCAAGATAGCTAAGTCTAATATAGATAGGAAGTGGAAGTGGAGTTTAATATGTAAACATCCTGATATTACATGGGATATGGTTCAAAATAATCCAAATCTTCCATGGGATTGGACTTGTTTATCCAGCAATCGTAATATTACATGGAAGATAATTCAAGATAATCTAAATAAGCCATGGGATTGGTTTGAAATGTGTATGAATCCAAATATTACATGGGAGATAGTCATTGGTAGTGTCAAAGACACTACCCCAAAGTATAAATGGAACTATTTAGCTTTATCTGATAATCGTAATATTACGTGGGAAATAATCAAAGATAATTTACATGAACGATGGAATTGGTGTCTTATATCTAGGCGTCCAGATATTACTCTTGATATAATAAGAGATAATATAGATATGCCATGGGATTGGGAATCCATATCACAGAATCCTAATATTACTTTAGACTTTGTTAAATCTTATCCTGACAAGCATTGGAATTGGTTGTTGTTATCCCAACACCCTAATATTACATGGGATATGATTCAAGACAACCCTGATTTACCGTGGTTCTGGAATAGTGTGCCATCAAATCCGAATCTAACTTGGAGGGTCGTCAGAGATAACCTCAGAGACAATAAGTTTAACTTTAGTGTGTTATCTTATAATAATTTTGATTCGTATAATGCTTGTGTTAAGATTCAAAGATTTTATAGAGAACATATTCATAAATTAAGACATAGAAAGTTAGTTAGAGATATATTAGATGAGTTAAGATATGTACCAAATGTAGGTGATTTGTATTTTCAAGGAAAAGAAGAGTTCGAGGCAGCCGTGCGCACAGCTTAAAGAATTAGATATATAAAAACATATATCTTTTGGTGTTGGGAAAAAAAATGATTTAATTTATTTATATTTTTGTAAATATAAAAATGCCATTTAATCATTTGTTTGTATTGTTAAATCTGTATCCAGATAAACCATGGGATTGGGATTGGATATCGGAGAACCCAAGTATCGATTGGGACATTGTTCAAGCTAATCCTAGTTGGCCATGGAAATGGAAGTATTTATCTATCAATCCAAATATTACGTGGGATATAGTTCAAGCTAATCCGAGTTGGCCATGGGATTATAACTGGTTATCCGAAAACCCTAATATCACTTGGGATATAGTTAAATCCAACCCAGATAAGCAATGGGGTTGGTTTTGTTTGACCCAGAATTCCAATATTACTATGGAGATAATTCAAGACAACCCAGATAAACCATGGGTTTGGGCTGCTGTATCTAGGAATCCTAATATTACTATGGATATTGTCAAAGACAACCCAGATAAGCCATGGGATTGGTATCGGATATCTGAACATCCTAATATTACTTGGGAGGTTGTCAAAGACAACCCAGATAAACCATGGGTTTGGGCTGCTGTATCTAGGAATCCTAATATTACTATGGATATTGTCAAAGACAACCCAGATAAACCATGGGTTTGGGATCGGTTATCCTCGAATCCTAATATTACTATGGATATTGTCAAAGACAATCCAGATAAACCGTGGGATTGGTATCGGTTATCTGAACATCTTAATATTACTTGGAGGGTTGTCAAAGACAATCCAGATAAACCGTGGGATTGGTATCGGTTATCTGAACATCCTAATATTACTATGGATATTGTCTTTGACAATCCAGATAAACCGTGGGATTGGGATGGTTTATCCCAGAACCCCAATATTACTATGGATATAGTTAAATCCAACCCAGATAAACCGTGGGATTGGGATGGTTTATCCCATAACCCTAATATTACTATGGATATAGTTAAATCCAACCCAGATAAACCGTGGGATTGGGGTGAAATATCATTAAATCCAAATATTACTATGGATATAGTTAAATCCAACCCAGATAAATCGTGGGATTGGGGTTGTTTATCTAAAAACAAATTCGACAGGTACAATTCAGATGTCAAGATTCAGAGATTCTATAGAGAATATAATTTTAAAACAAAACATCAAAAAGAATTTAGGAATGTCCTAAACGAATTAAGGTGCAAACCTGAATTGGGAGATTTGTATTTTCAAGGAAAAGAAGAATTTGAGGCAGCCGTGCTGGAAGCACGAGTTAAAAATGATTGAATTTTATATTTTTGTAAATATAAAATGCCATTCAATCATTTATTTATATTGTTAAATTTGTATCCTGATAAACCATGGGATTATGGTTGTTTATCCGAAAACCATAATATCACTATGGAGATTGTCAAACACAATCCAGATAAACCATGGAATTATAAACGGTTATCTAAAAACCCTAATATCACTATGGAGATAGTTAAGGACAACCCGAATAAACCATGGGATTATAAATCTTTATCCGAAAACCCTAATATCACTATGGAGATAGTTAAGGACAACCCGAATAAACCATGGGATTATAAATCTTTATCCGAAAACCCTAATATTACTTGGGACGTTGTCAAAGATAACCCAGATAAACCATGGGATTATGAATGGTTGTCTAGAAACCCTAATATCACTTGGGATGTTGTCTTTGATAATCCAGATAAACCATGGGATTATAAATGGTTATCTAAAAACCATAATATCACTTGGGAGGTTGTCTTTGATAATCCAGATAAACCATGGAATTATGAATGGTTGTCTAGAAACCCTAATATTACTATGAAGGTTGTTAAAGACAACCCAGATAAACCATGGGATTACGGTTGGTTATCTTTGAATCCCAATATCACTAGGGAGGTCGTCTTTGACAATCCAGATAAACCATGGAATTATGATTGGTTATCCCAAAACCATAATATCACTTGGGAGGTTGTCAAAGACAACCCGAACAAACCATGGAATTATAAATGGTTATCTTTAAACCCTAATATCACTTGGGAAATAGTTAAAGACAACCCGAACATCCCATGGTATTACGATTGGTTATCTTTAAACCATAATATTACTTTGGAGATAGTTCAAGCTAATCCAGATAAACTATGGGATTATGTTTGTTTATCCAGAAACGATAATATCACTTGGAAGATAGGTCCATGGTTTAATCATATTAGCTTGAATAATGATTATTTATCCGTATTTCATAAAATTAATCGGTTTGTCGACAACAACCCAAATAATTCATGGAATTATTATTGGTTATCACAAAACAAATTTGATAAGTATAATGCCGCTATTAACATCCAGAGATTTTATAGGATTCACTTAAAAACTAAACATCAGAAACAGTTCGCGAATGTCCTAAACGAATTAAGGTGCAAACCTGAATTGGGAGATTTGTATTTTCAAGGAAAAGAAGAATTTGAGGCAGCCGTGCTTTGCGCTGCTACCGCGTCGGGAAAGTAGATATATATAATTACATATATCTATTTAAAGGACAATCTCATTGTCCGCCTAGATAGAGTATTGTTTGAGCATCTTCTTCTTACGGTAATCTTCTAAGAGAACTCTAACTTTGGATATGACTGAGTCCTTCAACTTCTCTGGACCTTCCCAGTAAGTCTCGGAGAACATAGAAGCCACAGGTGACTTAGATTGAACGGATGAGACGTAACTGAATTTGTTCATGATTCCTTTTAACAATTCATCGTAGTTTTCTGGTTTTTGGTTGTTAGTCCATTTGACACCGATACGCAGTTTAAATGACATTTTATTATAATATAATTAGATAAAAAATTTGATTATAGAAACAAATAAGTTTAATATTAAAATGAATAACGGAAGAAATATGATGACAGGTTCATCACATCCCTACTACTTAACTAATGATCATCCATCTGTAAACGACGATATGCACCAATGCGAATATCGTTTTCGGCCCATTGATCACTCAAGAACTGGTTGGAGGTGTTTGTTTCCTAGGAATAGAAACAAACTTAGAGGTCATTATTATTGTGATGTACATTATTATCAGTTGCTGTGGGGTAATTGAGCCGAAGGCTCAATTACCGTTGGGAGTAAAGGCGTAATCACCGTTGGAAGGGAGTGAGTTGACAGGTTCAACTCACACGGTGGGGGGTGGGTACTGGGACCCATCCCACTAACGGGGAACGGTATCTCTCCAGAGATATCATAGACTGTACCAGTAACAGGATCAACAGCTTGATTTGGATCAGAGTCAGATTCTAGTAGTTCTAATATTTGTTCCATGTTGATGGGGGTGTCGGTAGGGGCGGTGGTGTCGGTAGAGGTGTCAGTGGGGGTGGGGGTGTTAGTACTAACACCACCACCGCTAACACACTCCTTCTCTTTGGTGTCATCTGGTTGGACAACTGGTAGGGGTGTCAGAGGTGGTGGTAGTGGTGGTGACGGCACCACCTCTGTGACAGCTAGTTTATCGTGGAATCCACAGTACTTTCCGTTTGGTTTAGGTTTGAATTTACATGTTTGACCGTAATTCTTATGTCCTGTTGGAAATACATAAGAACAGTGAGACGAAGTCGACGAAGTAGAGGAAGCCGACGAAGTCGAGGGAGTAGAGGAAGCCGACGAAGTAGAGGAAGCCGACGAAGTCGAGGGAGTAGAGGAAGTCGAGGGAGTAGAGGAAGCCGACGAAGTAGAGGGAGTCGGCGAAGCCCCTAGCGTAGCACCATCAACACTGAATAGATCTTGAACTATTTTATTAGCTTGGACGTTGATTCCTTCCTTACTAATAACATAACCCTTTACTAATAATTCTTTAATTACTTTAGTCACGAAATCTTTCAACAAATTATCCATCTTTCTGTATTTACATTTTTTATTAAAAATGTAATCATTTTTTTCCATGGATGGGTTGGGGGTGGTTGTGTCAAGATCACAACCACCGGTGCCATCACCCCATTTTAAAAAATCAAACTAGATCCCTAAGAGTCACTCTACATCATGGTTTTCTTTCCTGTTTTTGGGTCTTTAACTCCGATGATTTTTGGAGGGTCGGTAGTGATATCATAGATATTACCTTTTTGATCCAGATAGTCGTTGTCTTTGTCTTGTTCCAATTCTAATTCTTGTTCTTCTGGGAGAGGGGTAGGGAGAGGAGTAGCTGGAGCTGGAGTAGTTGGTGTAGCTGGGAGAGTAGTAGGGACAGCTGGAGTAGCTGAGGAAGAGACAGCTACTCCTTTGTTGTGGAGGACGCAGAACCTTTTATCGTGTTCAGGTTTGTTGGACTTCTTTTTAGTACATCTGGTACCGTCTTTCTTGTTAGCTTCACATCTATCAACGTCAGATGGGATAGTTGGAGATGCTTTGTGTGCTTTGGCTGGTGCCTTAGCTGGTGCGCGTGTGGTGGGCACCCCGCTAGTAGCTACTCCACTGCCCCAGAAGGAGTTCAGTTCTTGTTGAACGTCTAATTGAATGTTCGCCCTAGTTTTCAGTCCATTAAGGTAAGAAACAAATAATCCGTTGATAACATTTGAGATTGCTTCCATTTCTTTAGTTGTGTTATATATATAGTTTTTATACATTGAACGAACAAACAATTTTTTTATGAATGTATAGGTGGGGAGTGGGAGGGTGGGTGCTTGGTGTGGGGCTGACGCCACTCCCACCACCACTCCCTCCTCAGTTACCTAATACGTATTTCCTAAATAACAATTCTAGGTCTCTTGCTGTGGGGGTAGAGGAGGCCCCACCTCCTCTACCAGTTACTCCATGAGCTAGTTGGAAGGTATTAGCTATAGTAATCTTGGTAGATTTTAGTTCTTCCATCCATGTTTCTACGCTGTCAGGTATCACTAATCTATACACTTGGACTGGTTTAGTTTGTCCGATTCGATGGCACCTGTCGATAGCTTGTTGTTCAGCAAATGGGTTGTACATAGGTTCAAACATTATTATAGTATTAGCCATAGTTAGACTAATTCCTAGGTTACAACATGTGGTAGAACACAGTAGGATGGGTTGAGTGGTACCCCCACCACTCAACCTATCACCTTGATGTTCGCTGCCAGAGGCAGCGAATGCCTTAATGGTTTCATGCCTATACTGTAATGGGATAGACCCATCTATTCGATAAGTCACATATCCCCTCTGTAGTAGGAATGGTTCTAGGATATCTAGCATTTTGGTCCATTGTGAGAAGATGACTGTCTTGGTATTAAGTGTAGGAAGTAGTTTATCTAAGGCTTTCAGTTTAGCTGGTAGTTCATCTTCTTCTTCTTTACCCATTAGTAACCTAGCACAATCACAATACTGTCTGAGTCTAGTTAGCTTAGCTAGTACAGAAGCAAAGGTGATACTTCTGTTGTTCCTGAAATCAAGGAATTCTTGATAAGCTATTACCATCAGGTTATCGTACTCTTCCATTTCTTGGTTACTCATCTGACAATCAATGTAGGTAGTAGTCAGTGGCGGTAACTTGGTAGGCAGTACATCCTTTTCTCTGTGAAGAATGACTTCTGAGGAATTAAGCAACGTCTGGTGGTCTGGAATGTGCAAGAACCTCAGTTGGGATTCCAAGTCTTTGGTCCTGTTATTGATCGGAGTACCAGAGACACACCACCTTAGGGTGGTGAGGGGGACTCCGTCACCTACATCTGGTGGTCCCTCACCGGCACCACCCACCCGCCAATCAACTAAGTGATGGAATGTAGCTGTGGTAGCGTTCCTGATTCTGTGACTTTCATCTAGGATGATTCTAGCGAAAGGTAACTGGGCTAGTCGTTGATGGTTATGGCAGAATGTCTCGTAACTGGTGATGGTTACTGGACAAACACGTAACCGCTTGTGGGTACCGTGGAAGACGTTGATGTCTTTGAGGGTGAGGGTGGATTTACTCAGGAATTCATCTACCCAGACTTGGATGACTACCACTGGACACACTATCAGTGTTGAAACTAAGAGACCAGTAGAGGACCAACCTATACCTCCATTTGCTAAGATCAGTGAGATCATGGAGAGGGTTTTCCCTAGTCCCATGTCGTCAGACAGCAACCCACCATGTCCTTGTCGTTCTTGCTGTAACCCCCATTGGAGAAACTCTTGTTGGTGTGGGAGCAAGGGAACCTTGACGTAGTGGAAGGTTGGAGTTCCGTAGTAAGGGAGGAGGGTATTGTAAGAACCGTAGGTATCTATCCAACTTCTAACTAGAGTAGGAGTGAGAGGTGGTGGGGTAAGAGGTAGTAGGGAGAGAGAGGAGGGAGGGGAGAGA
>Ga0265297_10009358_pt1 | contig 12660 bp, 25 predicted proteins | sample Munlanlwell13791_FD_192502 | JGI IMG/M metagenome (GOLD analysis project Ga0265297, IMG submission 192502) | Leachate microbial communities from a municipal landfill in Southern Ontario, Canada - Leachate well 137-91 | ecosystem: Engineered > Solid waste > Landfill > Unclassified | place...
GGTATTGCTAAATTATAGCACAAGCAAATTGTCTTTGCAAGATTTTCGCCTTATATCTCCTACCTTAAGGAAGGAGTCTTACGGCGTTTAGGATAAATCGCCTTTTTTTATGCTTAAATCTTCTGTCATTATTGTGACTGTGTTTAACTTTCCTAAATTTACTTTTATTACTACATTCATTTTTTTGTACTCCTTATTCTTATTTTTTAAGATTTTTTTCATAATACTCTAAAAACTCAATACTAAATACATAAATTCCCTTTCCTTTTCCAGCTGCTTTTTTATAGCTAAATAAATATTCCGGTATTCTTTTCCTGCTTATTAAGTCTCTTATATTTTGTTCACTTGTGTTTATTTTTTCCGCTACCTGCGGAAGTATTAATACATCATCTAAAAAATTTTTACTCATACTCATTACCTCCCATATTTTCTTTTTTCTCTTTCTATTTTTCTTTCTTCTATGAAATCTTCTGTATCTACAACAAGCATACTAAGTATGTTTTGTTTGTATATAATGCAATTGTAGTCATCCATTTTTATTCTTAAATATCCATTTTTCTCTAGTTCTTCTTTTCGTTTTATCATTTCTTTTTCTGCTTCTTCTTCTGTTTTAAGTTGACATCCTCTCCCACCTAAAGGAAGGAGATTCTTGCGACTCAGCTAGTTATACAAGTTACTTCGTTTGTCCCGAATTGCAACTCAAAACTTATGCCTTACGCATGTGGTTCTTGATTCATTATATGAACTAATGTCCATACTCCAACAAGCTCTAAAGGTCTGCCCAACCTCATTCTATACAATAGGACTAATATCGCATAGACAAATTTGTTAATTTTGCTAGTATCGTGCATATCCTAAGATATACCCTAGCTAATTATACAATCTACAGTGCTATTCTTGTTTATCGAGCTACTATAGAAGGTTCGCTGTAGTTCGCCTTATATCTCCTACATGAATGAAGGAGTCTTACGGCGAGCTAGATAAATAAATCTATTATCTTTTAAACATTCTATTTTTAAAAACATAAATACCTCCATGACTTTTTATTTTAATTATAATTGTACTTGTTAAATTAATCAAATTTTTCAATTGTGATTAAATAAATTTATATCACAATTTCCTTTCAAAATCAAAAGTATGCTTTAAATATTATTCTAAAGTAGCATATATTTTTATATAAATGTTATATATAATATTTGACATATTAATTTAACTTAGGAGGAATTGAATTATGAAAAAAATTCTAATTGGTGCTGGTGCAGGAATTATTATATTGTTGATTATACTTATATTTGTCTTTATGTTCATACTTGCAGGAATTGGCAAGACTGCTGATGTAGTCGATAAGGAATTGACTAAGCAGGAGCAGAAACATACAGACGACAAAAATAAGCTTAAATTGGAAAATGTAAAAAGAGAAGGCGAATATATAAGGGGTGAAGTAACTAATACACTTGACTATAAAATTTCTTATCTGGAAATAGGTATAAAATATCTGGATAAAGACAAAGTAAAGCTTAATGATGACATTACAAACACTACGGATTTAGAAGTAGGAGAAAAATGGAAATTTGAATTTATGATATTTAATGATTATAATAGTTATCAAATCAAAATAAATGATTTGTCTGTATATTAATTTAAGAAAAAAATGAAAAGGGGAAACTATATGAAAAAAATTATAAGTTTTGGTTTAGTAATGATAATATTATTAACAATGTTAAGTGCTGCATTCGCAGATACGAAACAAGACAAAGGAGAATATATAACAGAGGAAAGAGTAACACAAGAAGCTATTCCAGCAATAGAAGAAATTGCAGAATGGAAAGCAACTGAGTTAAATAGGACGTATTCAAACGAAAATTATCCTGCTGATAATGAAAACTGGATAATTGAAGTTGCTTTGGATGGTCTAAAATTTAATATTAAAGCTAAGTATAAAAATTTAGCTGAAAAATTAATTGAAGGGACATTTGAACAGATAGAAGGACAGCAGGAAATTAGATTAGACTGCTATGGTCAAGACTACTTAAATTTTACGTTTGAAATCACAAAAGAAATTATTCAAGAAGCTGTTCCAGCAGTGGCAGAGATAAAGACACTTTTCTATATTGGCTATGAATACGAAAATGGTTGTAAAGTATTATTTAATAAGAACTTAGAATTGACTGACAAAAAAGCTTTAGACAAAAAGAAACCATTTAAGCCAAATAAAAACAAGGTGTGGTCTGGTAGATTATGGTGGAAAGTTTATCTATACAAAATTTGTGACTGGGAATGTCCTCCAGTGCAAACTACAACAACATCTACTACAACAACAGATACAACTACAACGCCATCTACTACAACTACTACTACAACAGAAGTAACTACTACTGAGACAATACAACCTACTCCATCTACTACAACAGAAGAAACTACAACAAATACAGTTGTAGAATCAAGTAAAGAAGATTTGCCTAAAACTGGTGAAAGTTCTCCATTTCTTTATATTGTAATTGGTTCTATTGCTTTGTTTGTTGGTGGTGCATTTTTGTTTTTACGATTCAGGCTTAATTAGTCTGAATCTTTACATAACAAAGAAGCCTTGGCGGGCTTCTTTTATTTTTATGTATTTATAGCAAACTAAGCAATCTTGTTATGTCTTTTGGTTCATGTCCATCCCATTCTGGAGCTGTTAATATCTCAGGTATATATGCAAAATAATCCCAATATTCCATATGATAGTGATAAGTATATTGCCCTTTTTTAGTATTAATCCCAACTATAAAATAATTATCGTACATTGTTCCGTCGTAATATAATTTGCTTTTCCATGAATCATTTTTATTCTGGTTGCATATAATGCTGAATAATATCATTCTATGAAAATACAGCTCTTCAAATGTTTGATATCCATCTGATATAGTGCTTAAATCTGTAGTTTTTATCAGTTGTATTATTTTATTGTATGCTTTTATTTGTGCTTCTAATGTTTGTACTTCTATAAGTGCTTTTCCAGGTTCATCTGGCTCTTTTATTGACATCCTCTCCCACCTAAAGGAAGGAGATTCTTGTTCTCAGCTTGACATACAAGTTACTGTGTTTGTCCCACATTGCAACTTAAGTCTTTTTGCTTTCCCGCGTGGTTCTTGATTCATCGTAGGAACTAATATTCCTACTCCAACAAGCTTAAATTTCCGTCTGCCCGACGGTATTGCTAAATTATAGCACAAGCAAATTGTCTTTGCAAGATTTTCGCCTTATATCTCCTACCTTAAGGAAGGAGTCTTACGGCGTTTAGGATAAATTTAATGCTTTTTTCTTTTCTTCTTTTATGCTATTTATAAGTATCTTCAATTTTATCCCTCCAACTCTTGTATTCTATGTCTTATCTCAGCAAACAAGCTGCCTAATATCATCAACTTTTGCATATCACTTTTAGCATTGTTTGTTTTCTCCCATTGTTTTATACATTTTTGCAGAAACTCTTTTTCTGTCTCATTTCCTTCAAAATACTCAAATAGTTCTTCGTGATTCATTTTCTACCTCTATTCCATTTTTCCTTAATTTTTCTTGCCTCTTCCAACATTTTATCGTATATTGTACATGCTTCATCAAATTCTATGTTTTTTTCTCTCATGAATTTAAATGCATGTGCCATCATGGTGCATTGATTTGACAATGCCAGTAAATCATTCTTTCCTTTTGCACAGTATGTTATTTTCCAATTATACTCAAGTCCTTCACCTGATTCTTTGACTACAGCAAGTCCGGTTATCTTATCAATGTCGAATTCTGTTCCATCTGCAAGTACAATCTTTTTAATCTCATATGTTGTATCTCCCATGTCTTTTATGCAATTCATCTTTATCCCTCCAAAATTTGATTAACTATGCCTTTGCATTCTTCAATAACATAGTCTAAATTTCTGTATTGACTTTCACCTGATTCAAGTTCTTTTCTATCAACACATTGTCTCTTCAAAATTTTTTCACTTCTGATTACCCAATATGGAGCAAAATCCATATAATGATAACAATCAAAGCCAATCCACATTACAGATTTTTTCTTTTTTATTTTCCAGTATTTCAATCCTTTCCCAATATATGTTATTCCTCCATGACAATCTATTCTATCTACAAAATCATTGTAATAGATTTCCTTGTAAAGTTTTGGACTTAATTTTGTAATTGCAACATATCCATTTAAATGTCCCTTCTCTGGATGTCTTATTATAAGACAATCAAAGCCTTTATACGAAAATCTATGCTTGTCTCCTTCTTGTTTTACTATTTCTAAAACATTGTCAAATATCAATTTTCTACCTCCTACAAATTTACAACAACAGATTCAATTTCCATTTTTTCTGCTGCCATAAAGTAACTTTTATATTTGTTTATCAATCTATTTTTAAGGACTGATAAATTTTTTCCAAATTCTTTAAGATTATCATTTCCTGCCTCATCTTTTTTACTAAAAATAATATCCTGCATAGATATAAAATCTATCTTTGTATTTCTTTTGAATTCTTTAATTGTCTTCGCTGGATTATTTTTAGTAATTCTTATAAATGCTCTTGATTTCACATTCATAAGCATATACTCGTTTTTGCCATGGCTAATTATAAATTTCATATTGGCCATTCTTTCAATTCTGTTGCCTATTTTTGAATTCTTCTTTTTTGAATAAATCTTCAAATCTATTTCTCCCCTTTAACTGATTTATTTTTTCTTTTAGTAAATTTTTTATATTATTTTTCTGAATAGTAAAAAAATCAGAATCAGCTCCAATTTTGTAAACACTAGACCTATAATTATCTGTGCTTATTTCTAATTTACTAACTTTTTCCATTTAGTCATCTCCCCTAAATTTTTGCCATCTATGTCAAATTAACACTGTCGAAAAATAGACAGGGTTAATAATTGTTGTCATTTTTTTTATAGAGTTTTTAACTCTTAGTTTAATTGTCTGCTCTGTAATTGCATATCTAAAGTGAGCATTGTAGTTAATTGTAATGTCTTTATACTTCATTCTGTGGAAGAATTTACATTTGATAATATAAATATCCTCAGTTGAAAGCACTGCTAAAGCATTGTCAATATTATCTATTTGATTTTGCTTTTCTAGTAATTTAGTTTCTGCTTTTGCTTTCAGCTCTCTAATAATCTGAGAATTAAGATTGTGGGCTGTTTCTTTTCGTGTTACTTCTTTTTCTACAATGCTAAAAATAGTTGAAATATACTTAATTCCCATATAGTTTATTTTTTTGTAATAATCTAATTCACTCAAATCACTTTGTCTAAGCAGTTGTTCATAATATGCAATATTGTCCTGTATATTTTTTATGTCTGCTTTTATGTCAACGTATGAATATAATATTTTCATTTCCAGCCCTCCCATGTTATAATATTTTGACATAAGAAAAAACTGGATTTTTATTTTTGCCAGAGCTGGAAATCCCAGCTCTTTTTTTTACTCTAATTTATTCAAAATAATTATTTTTTCAAGCTTTGCAATTCTTTCTTCTAGTGCTGAATTTTTCTTTATCAATTGCTTGTTTATTGAATCCGTAATTCTCATTTTTACCTCAAGATTATGAATACTCGTTCTTACATCAAGAGGTAAGAGCTTTTTATCTCCAAAAAGCCACATTACTTCTCACTCTCCTATCCAAAAATTTTAATTTTAATTATTCCGGCAATTATGCCTAGAATAATTATTAGTATTATTTGCATATATTTTTTCATTTGTTACCCTTTCTATTTTTATCAATTTGCATAAGGTTTTAATATAGTAACTGCTGTGTGAAATTTTAATATATATAATTACACCTATTTCATATTCAAAATGTTTTTGTCCTTGTTTATCCTTATGTCAAATTGACTTAAAATTGATTTTAATCTATTTGTTTTTTAATACCATTAATTTCTTTCAAAATCACCTCTAGAATCGTCTCAAATTTTTTAAGTAATTTTATAGCTCTAACTTATTTAAATTAATTCTAGGTATGTTTTTGCTCGATATTTATGCGTTTATTCTTGCATTTATATATCTAGGATTAATTATAATAGTAAATGCTTAAAAATATACATGTTAATTTAAAATCAATTCTAGGTGCAATTTTGAGCTAAATTTGATATACTTATTTTCATATCAAATTGCAAATTTCTAATTTAGTTATCAAAATAAAATTTTATTTAGTTTGGAGCTGTTTCCAGCTCCTTTTTATTTTTTTTCTTCAGCAATTTTTTTTAAAAATTCTTCAACTTTTCTCTGTTCTTCTTTCAATTGTTCTTCGTTTTTAAACTCTTTCATTATCTTTGGAAGTTCAACTTTGTTATCTTTTTTATACTTCCTCATTATTTTCTTTCCCCTCCAATTTTAATAATATCTCCTGATACTTTTCAATATCAGCTCTAAGAACTTTTTCTATTTTTTTATCTCCTAAAAATGCTATCAATTCAGCATTTTCGAGGATATGTAACTGCAATAGTGCTATAACTGTCTTTTTTTCGTCATTTGTAAGTATCATTTGTTTATCACCTCAAAACTTTTTTGCACTAAGTCATTTACTGTGACCATTTTTGTCACAATCCTTTCACCTATTTTGATTGTCAAACAGAATTTGTCTGTGTATATTCTATTTACTCTGCCAGTTTGATATATTATTTTCTTGCCTTGCTTTTCTGAGAAATTAATAAATTGTCCAGTTTTAAGATTTTGAATATACATCATTGCCTTTTCTGTATTGCTGTAGATGTTTATTTGTTCATCAGATTTTATCGTGTCGTATGATATGTTGCTTGAATAGTGATTTGTAAATGTATTATATTTAGCTTTTTTTGCTCTTAACATTTTTATCACTCCTTATTATTTTGATTTATATTTTTTCAATTATCCAAAATTTTAGTTTTGTTCAATTGAATTTTATTTGCTTCAAAAAAAGCTTTTGAAAATCCCATAGGTGTTATGCTTCTTAATTCCTTTGTTCTTTCAGATTTTCCGCCATAATTTCTGTATAGTTTTTGACCTAATACATTTGGCAATGGCTTCTTTTCTGGACTTGTAAAATTTCCAAATAGCCAGGTTGTTTTTTGGTACTGCTCTTCTTTGTTATTATTCCATCCCGCGAATTCATATGGATGGAATTTAAATTTTACTCTTCCTAGTTCTGGATTTAATTTATGTATTCTTGACATTGGGTTTTCTACTACCCAAAATTTAGGATTGAAATAATTTATAATTTCCATAGTTTTTTTTACTAGCAAATTTGATTTTTCGGTTCTTCCATCCCTATCCTTAATTTTAAAATGTTTTGCTCCTGATAATGCGTAATCAGTACATGGAATGGCTGCAAGTATTCCATATACATTATTTTTTTCTATGTTTTTGTAATTCCAGATTAATATATCAATTCCTAGTTTTATATCAATCTGAATTACTTCGAATTCTTTTCTCCATGGTTTTGACCAATTACCACTATAATCAAATAAACTTATTATTTTCACTTTTTTACTCCTCCATTTATCCCTCAAATTAAACAAAATCTTAATTTTGTATAATTAAACTGGTATAATCATCATGTTCCAATAATCTCCAAGCTCAAAATAATAATTTTTTTCTGCTAAAAATTCAGCAAATTCACAATAACATGATGAATTTCCACAATAATTTATTACATCATAAAAAACACCTTCAAAAGTCATGTAAATATAATAATCATCTTTCTCAAAATATTCTAAATAATCATCTATATTTACAACTTCTTCTTTTATTTCATCATTTTCATTAAAAATTCTTTTATCATCATAGTAAAACGTTATATCGCTATCTTCAAGACAGTTGTAATTAGATATTATTTCAAACAAAATCATAATCAATTCTTTTTTGCTCATCTTCATCCCTCCAATAATACAAAACAAATCTTTTGTTTAATACTTAAGATTTTTTTACAATAATTCCGATTCACTTAATATATTTATGCAATTATCACAAAGTAAATCATTGCTATCTTTCAAATTTTCAGCACACTTTAAGCAAATATATTTTCCGCAGTTGCATGTTTCAGATTGTTTAATTTTGTATTCAATTTTGCAGATATCGCAGGATATCTTTATTTCTTTATTCATGATTTCACTCCTTTTAATATAATTTTTGATAAAGAACATCAACTTCTTTCTTTATCATGTTTTTATCTATGCCGCCTTTGATGTAACTTGCTCTATTCTTGCTTTCTAGTTGCTTAACATCATAATATTTTGATATAGGTTCAGTAAAATAATGAGTGCCTTTATCTGTTGTATAATCTATTTTTTCTCTATTACCCATTGAACAATTACAATGTAAAGGATAATCATATTTATATCCTTCTTTTATAGTTGTTACTATTATGAATCCCTTGTCTTTGCAAATCCAGCAATTATACATTACTTTAACCTCCAGTCAATATGTTTATCCTTATCCAGCATAAACATTCTATTCTTTGTCATTCCAGCAATTCTGCTAATAATTCTTTCATCAAGTATTTTGGAAAGTTCTAATACATCACAATTTGATGTAAATATAGTTGCTTTGTTGTTGTTGTCTCTGTTGTTTACTACTTTGTATATCTTTTCATATGTATGTTCTGTCATTTTTTCAACGCCAATATCATCTAATACCAGTAAATCAACTTTACACAATTTATCAACATATCCAAAATCTGCATTTATATTTGGATTGTATGATTGTTTTATTCTGTCTAACATATCAACAATAGTTACAAATTCTCCTGTGTATCCATTTTCTAGTATTGTTTTAAGAATCAAACAGCTTAACATTGTTTTTCCAGTTCCTACTCCACCAACTAATAGAATAGATTTTTCTTTGTACTTTTCAAATTTCAAAGCATAATTATGTAATCCTTTAATGATTTTTTTATTTGATTCTGTTAAAATAAAATCATTAAAGGATAATTTTTGATATTTTTCTGGAATCTTTTTATTTACAAGATTCCAGTTTTCTTTTTCTTCAAATCTCATCCCTCCTTTCATAAAAAACTCTCTCTCTCCTATTACTATCTTTGTTACTCCCATATTAAAATTCCTCCGTTTCTCTATTCATAATACTTTTTAATTTATCTTCTTCATATTCACGCTGCTTATAATTGCATAGTCTGGTTACTTTTTTATATTTTGTGTTTATTTTGTAGGCTTTAGATGTTTTATATTTCATGCAAAAATCATAGAATGTGTTTTCGACTTTATCAGCATTTGTTACATACTTGTCGAAAACATTTATACATTCTTCAACTACTTCATATGTTTTTTTATCTATAAGTTTCTTAATCAGATCTAAATCTAAGTTCCCATTATATTTTTTATTAAAAGAATCAATAAGATTAACAACAACATTTATATTATTAATCTCTTTTATTTCTTCTTCTTCTGTTGTTGTATTATTATTTAGTAAGTCATTATTTAGTTGTTCATTATTTAGTAGTGACGGGTTTACCGTTTCGGTTAAACCGTTTCGGTTTTTCCGTTTCGGTTTTTCCGTTTCGGTTTTCCCGTACCGGTACGGATTTTCCGTTACGGTAATTTTATTTTCAAATACCGTATAAATGCTTTTAAATCTACCATTAAGACGATAATCTTTTCTTTGTATATAACCATTTTTTATCAGTTCTTTAATAGCATTTGATGTTGAATCTCTTCCATCGGTGCTACATTTTTGCAGTTGGGAAATAAATATTTCCCAGTCGTCTGGCTTGCTTAAAAGATACGCCATAAGCCCTTTTGCTTTCCATGATAAATTTTTATCATTCAAAAAATCTTTATTGATTAATACATATGGATTATTTTTATTTTTATCTACTCGAATTATATTATTCATAATCTACCTCCAATTTTGCATATTGCAATTATTTACAATATCATTTATAATATAGTTAATCGTTTAATATAAGTCCCTAAATCAAGGCTATATTAGCCAATTTGGATTTATATTAAGTTTTACAATTTTTCATAATTTTTGTAGGGAGAGCCTCGATCAAAGGCTCTTTTGTCTTGTCATCTTCTCAATCAGCAGGAATGAAAGAATCATTATTCCTGCCATTGGAAATCCTAGTAGTAAGCCATAAAATAAATACATCTTTTGTAACCTTCTCTCTATTTTCTTTTGTTATGCTACATCTTTAGATAAAAAAATTTCATCCAATGTGCAATTAAGTATATTTATAATTTGTATAGCTTCATCAATGTCAAACTTAGAGTTTTGACTTTTATTAAGTTTTCTATTAAACGTAGAAACTGTCATATTTAATTTTTCGGCCATATAAGTCTGATTGAATCCATTCAGAGCCATAGCAGCCTTAATCTTGTTTGTATAATTCATATATATAAACCTCCTAATAAAAGTTTTTAGTACAAAGTGAATAACTTAATATAAAATATTATATTTTATTAAGTTTGCAAATGTCAATAATTATTTTACATTTCAAATAAAATTTTTATAAATTATGACATTTCCACAGATAGTATTAATATTACAAAAAATTTTTTACTTTTGCGTAAATCCAAGAATTGTAAATGATTTTAAAGCTAATCAATTTAAATAGAACATTTCTAACATCATTATTATTTGATTTGATGTTCACGTGATGATATAATTAAATATAAATTTTATAAAGGTGGTGTCAATGTGAAAAAAAGAACAACTATTTCTTTACCAGATAAGCTGAAAAAGGCACTTGATAAAATAAAAGAAAATGACCAAGCTGGAAGGACTTTGACTCAGATAATTACAGACATTTTATTGAGAGATGACGAGGTAAAAGAAATACTTAAAAATATTTAAGTGTAAGAATAATTAGGATGGGTGCAGTTGAAAAAAGAATTCATCATAAGATATTATGGAAAAAAGCAGTGCCTTGTATACTTAGGGAAGAACATAAAAAATTATTTTAAAGAAAGGACATTTGAAAATGGCAAAGGGAAGGTATAGCGAGCTAGTTGAGCCAAACATAAAATTTATAATAGGATGGAGAGAAGAAGGGCAGACAGAAAAGCAAATCGCCCAAAATTTGGGAATTGCTTATTCTACATTGCAGAAATATAAAAATGAACATTCAGAGCTTGAAGAAGCTTTGAAGAGATCAAAACAATTATTAATTTTGAATCTTAAAAAATCTCTATATCAAGAGGCAATTGGCTATGATTATGAAGAGGAAGAAAAGTTTATTGAAAGAAAACCTTTAAAAGTAGCAACAAAAGATAATAAGGGTAAATATCTTAGGGATGAAAATGGAGATATAATTTATGAGACACAATACAATGAAGTTGTAAAAGTAAAGAAAAACGTAAGAAAAGCAAGGCCAGTTCCAAGCTTGCTAATTTTTGCGTTATGTAACGCATGTCCAGAGCAATTTAAAAGAGTTGATAAGGAAATTGAAGGGCAATTGGATGAAATTACAAATGATATTAGAGAATTAAAGAATAAATATTCTGATGACTTAATCGAAAAAGCTTTTGACGTATTATATCCAAATGTATCAAAAGCAATAGAAGAAAAAGAAAGTGAAGAAAAGTCAACTACTCACCACCTACGCTAAAGCTTAGAGGTGGGAGCTTGTAACTCATTTACACGAAGTGCTAACGACGTAAGTCTCCTTCCTCAAACAATGGTTACATTAGGCTAGTTGACAATAGCCCAAGCTAAAGAGTTTACTCAATAGCCTCTGTGAGTGCCTTATTCAACGGTTTTCTCACATTAATAATATATCACAAATAGAAAGGAGGAGCAAGGAGTGGCTTTGCAGTCGCAATTCCTCTCACCGCTTTAGAAGCGGGAGTATCCTTGCGAAAAATAGATGAAAGAAATAAAACTTCCTGTTAAGGATCTAGGTGAGACATTTGAATTAAAAGCTCCTAGATCAAAAAAACATCTAGCTTTGTACTTATCGATTGTCTTTAATTGTCGATTACCTTATCCATCGTCAATGGATGACTTTTGTGTTAAGAATGATCACAAGTCACCGCTTGATGCTATGTGGGCTGCTTATGCTGAGTTGGATTACTATTCAATATGGTATGCAATGAGGGGAACTGGGAAAACTTATGATTTATCATTGTTGTCATTTATTGAGTCAGTTTTTAAACCTCATTGTGGTATAAATGTTTTAGGTGGATCACTTGAACAGTCTACAAGGGCGGTTTCGTACTTAAAAACCATGTGGGAAACATGGAAAAGTTTTAAAAATGTTGATATTGCAGATATAAATATTAAGCCTACTCGATCATATGAATATAAGGATATTATTTGTACTTCCGAAGTATCAAATAATTTACTAGGCAAAAATAAAGATATAGCAGGTAGAGGATATAAGTTGAGCAATGGATCTTGGGTAAATGCATTGGCAGCATCCACAAAATCAGTTAGAGGACCACATCCTCAAAAATTAAGACTTGATGAAGTTGACGAGATGGATGAAAAGATATATAACGCAGCAATGGGACAGCCTAAAAAAAGTTGGGGAATTAAAGATAATGTTATTATATCTAGTACTCTTCATAATGCTTTTGGATTAATGAGTAGAATAATTGATAATAGATTCGATTTGGGTGCTAATTTATATCCCTGGTGTGTCAATGAGGTAATATATCCTAGTGGTTTTTGGGAAAAAGAAGAGATAGAAAGAAA
>Ga0265297_10009359_pt1 | contig 12660 bp, 13 predicted proteins | sample Munlanlwell13791_FD_192502 | JGI IMG/M metagenome (GOLD analysis project Ga0265297, IMG submission 192502) | Leachate microbial communities from a municipal landfill in Southern Ontario, Canada - Leachate well 137-91 | ecosystem: Engineered > Solid waste > Landfill > Unclassified | place...
CTTGTTAAGTACTGTGCCATTCATCCTCGCACTCGCGCAGCTGTCCGGCCGATGCCGTCCAGCTTTCAAAGGAAAGCTCATACGAGGTTTCCTGGGCATTTAAAAAATAACCCCGATTGGGGTTATTTTTTTATATCTTATCTGCAAAATAAATTAAAGACTGACCTTAACACCATGACCCATTGTAGAGTTAACACTAGCATTCTTGATATAAACACCCTTAGATGAACTTGGTTTTGCTTTTCTAATAGTCTCTAAAAAAACACTGAAGTTTTGAGCTAATTTATCAGATTCAAAACTAACCTTACCGATAACCGCGTGGATATTAGCAGTATCATCATTCTTGAAACTAATCTTACCTTTCTTTAATTCTTCCACGGCTTTAGCTGGGTTTTGAGTAACAGTATCATTCTTAGGAGATGGCATTAAACCACGAGTACCTAAGATTTTAGCAATTAAAGCTAAATTCTTCATCATTTCTGGTTCAGCAACAGCGACCTGAAAGTCAGTTTTCTCAGTCTTTTTGATCTCAGCGATTAATTCTTCACCACCCACTAAATCAGCTCCGGCAGCCTTAACAGCCTTCTCATTAGCCGGAGAAACAAAAGCAGCTACCCTAACTGTCTTACCAGTACCATTAGGCAGGGAAACAGCGCCACGAACTTGTTGATCACCCTTTTTAGGGTCAATACCTAAACGGAAATGAACCTCAAAAGAAGCATCAAATTTAGCCTTGTTAATCTTCTTAACAATTTCAATCGCTTCACTAATATTATATGACTTAGTATTATCAAAGAGAGATTCGGTTTTCTTAGCGACAACTTTTACCTCTTCTTTCTGATCGACTTTCTTCGTTGTTTTTTTTGCTTTTATGTTTGACATAATTTTTGTTCGTGGTTCTATCCAGCTATTTTAGAAAAGCTGTCCCACAAATTAATTAATAATTTATTTAATTTCGACTCCCATTTGACGAGCTGTACCAGCGATAATCTTCATGGCAGCCTCTACATTGTTAGCGTTTAAATCAACCATCTTAGTCTGAGCAATTTCTTTTAATTGATCAGTGGTGATTGATCCTACTTTGTCGGTTAAAGGTTTAGCTGATCCCTTAGAGATCTTAGCCGCCTTTTTAATCAACTCTGAAGCTGGAGCAGTTTTAGTGACAAAGCTATAGGTTCGGTCTTCATAAACAGTGATTTCAACTGGAACAACGTCACCCATTCTATCCTTAGTCGCTTCATTAAAGCGCTGACAAAATTCTTGAATATTTAAACCATGTTGACCTAAAGCTGGACCAACTGGTGGGGCAGGATTAGCTTGACCACCAACAATTTGCAGCTTGATTAGGGTTTTTATCTTTTTAGCCATATTAATTTGATTTATATTTTCGTAGAAGCAGACGAAAATATTTCTATATTAAACTTTTTTAATTTGTAAGAAATCTAACTCCACTGGGGTTTCGCGACCAAACATGGAAACATTAACTTTAATTTTACCTTTAGCTTCATCAATATTAACAATTTTTCCTTCCATAGCCTTAAATGGTCCCTCAGTAATTTGAACCAAGTCTCCCACCTCAACATCAATCTTGAATTTAGGATCTTCTTGGCCCATTCGTTTCATTAAACCTTTAATTTCCTCATCTCCTACCGGAGTCGGAGTGGATCCAACGCCAATAAAGCCAGTCACGTTAGGGGTGTTTCGAACTACATACCAAGATTCATCAGTCACAATCATTTCTACCAACACATAACCAGGAAAAACCTTTTCTTCTACAATTTTACGTTTACCATTTTTAATTTTAGTCTTTTTCTCAGTCGGAACCAAAACGTTAAAAATCTTGTCACCCATATCTAGAGTATCAACTCTTTGTTTTAAGTTTCGAACTACGTTCTCTTCATACCCCGAATAGGTGTGAAGCACATACCAGCGTCGCCCCTGGTTTAAAATTTGTTTAGCCATAATGATTGTTATTTTTTAAGCCCTTTTTCGACTTAAATTTTAACTATTTAGTGATAACGAAAGTTAATCCCCAACTAAAGAAATAATCTAAAGCCCCCAAAAAGATGGCAGTTGCCAAAGAAATACCCACAACCAATAAAGTGTAGTTGTAAGTTTCTTTTTTAGTGGGCCAAGTAACTTTTTTCATTTCCGCTACCGAGTCCTTGATGTAATTGGAAAGTTTATTCATATACCTATTTTAGTAATTAAAAATAGCCTTTTACGGCTATTATTTTGTACATTTATATAATACCGGATATCGAAAGGCTTGTCAAGAAGATTTGAACCGAATTTATTTGCTTTTTACAAAGAAAAAAGATAAAATAGGAGGGAATAATAATTACTAATTATATATATGGTTAGCCCTAACTTAATCAAGAAAAATCAAGTTTCTTTAAATTTGACTCCTAACACTAAGAAACTATTCCAATTTATCTACGGCCAGAAACAAAAATCTGAGTCCGGTGGCAATGATGATGAAATTCCCAAGATCCATGTTTCCCACATCGTATCTCAATTATCTTTTTTATATGAGAAGATTAGAAACGCCGTCGACTATGACGACGATCATTTATTGCGCAAAAATGCCATTAAAAGAATTCTAAAACGCCACATCTTTATTGAAGGCGCTATTATGGAATATAATAGTCAAGAAATCTCCATGAAACTTTTGACAGAATTAATTCAGGCCGGTTATTTACCTAACGACAAAATCAAGGAAGTTAAAATCAAAGAAGTCGCCAATCTCTTGGAAAAATATATTGAACTACGAAACCGTTACAAAAAATTCCATCCTAATCATTTAGACCTCAAAGAAAAAGAAGGGCAAGAGCGCTCCCGAATTTTAAATTGGATTATTGTTCTGGCGGCTACTGAAATTGAAGAAAATCTAAACCGCAATGAAATCAAGTTGTTAGCGCTGGCTAATATGTTTGAAATTCTTTCTAAAGTTATTAAACTACCCTCCGACTTGCCTTACCAAAAAGATCTAGATATTCAAATATATTTAAGTATTGTCCGAAACTTTCTAAAACTTGATTTAGAGATGCAAAGCTTCATTGCTTTTAAGTATTATAATAATTGGGAAGAAGCTACTTCAGAGGATATCAATTATATTGCCGAAAATCTAAACGACATTAATCTTTTAGTAGAAAAACAATTAAAACACCCGCTAGTTAAACAAATTGATAAGATTGTTCGACGCTATTCTTTATTCTATTCAATTTTGACCGAAATCATTTCCGATGATCCTAACAAGGTTTATGAAAATGCCACCGGGAATACCAAAGCTTTCTTGAATTTAGTCAAAGAGCGGTGTGAAAAAAAATATTCCAAAGTTAAGGCCCAATTATGGCGCTCTGGTTTGCGCAGTATTATTTACATCTTTTTAACTAAGTCAATCTTTGTCTTATTACTAGAGATTCCAGCCATTAAATTCTTCGGTGAAGTAATTAATCCAATATCACTAGCTATCAATATTACTTTTCCGGCCGTCTTGTTGCTGATCATCATTATGTTTACCAAGACACCAAACAAAAAAAATACCGAAAAAATAATTGAGGGCATTAAAGAAATTACCTTCGTGGAAAATCAAAAATTTCAACCAATTTACCTACGGAAAACTACTAGGCGTAATTATTTCATGAATATTTTATTTAACCTGATTTATACCGCCGCCTTTACGCTCTCCGTCTTTCTTTTGATCAAATTACTTCATACCATTAACTTCAATTGGGTCAGTATTACCATCTTCCTTTTCTTCTTGGCTTTCGTTAGCTTTTTTAGTTTCAGAATTAAGCGCGACGTCAAACAATATATTATCATTGAGGAAAAAGAAACAATCTTTGGCTTTATTTTTGATTTCTTCTATATGCCAATTGTGGCTGTCGGCAAATTCCTTTCTAATAATATCTCCAAAATTAACATCTTCATCTTCGTCTTAGACTTTATTATTGAGGCTCCGTTTAAGGTTATCGTCGGAGTTATTGAAGATTGGACTAAATACCTAAAAGAAAGAAAGGAAGACTTAGCTTAATTATATGCCTCTATATATTGTTGCCACGCCAATCGGAAACCTAGAAGATATTACTCTGCGAGCCCTAAGAGTCTTGCAAGAGGCTGATTTAATTTTGAGCGAAGACACTAGGGTGGCCCAGAAATTACTACAACATTATGAGATAAAAGTACCGCTCTTGTCGTTTCATCATCATTCCGGGATTACTAAGGTCAATCATATCATTGAATTAATTAAAGAAGATAAAAAAATCGCTCTCATTAGCGACGCCGGAACTCCAGGTATTTCTGACCCAGGAGGGGAGCTAGTTCATCAAGTGCTTGAAGCCATTCCTGACATCCAAATAGAGGCTATCCCTGGCCCTAGCGCTCTAATCGCCGCTTTATCAATCTCCGGCATGCCAACTGACAAATTCCTTTTTCTCGGCTTTCCACCTCATAAAAAGGGCCGACAGACATTTTTGGGGAAGATAAAGGCCAGTGAATATCCAGTAGTAGTCTATGAATCAAAACATCGAATTATTAAATTCTTAGAAGAATTAAAAGTAATTATTGATCCGCTCTCAGAGATCATGATTGGACGAGAATTAACCAAGATGCATGAGACTGCCTATCGCGGAACAGTTGAGAAAATATTAGCTGAAATTAAATCTGACTCAAATGCTCAAAGAGGAGAATTTGTTGTTATTATCAAAAATAAAAAATAATTAACCATATGTCGGAAAACAAAAATTTCTATATTACTACTACCTTGCCATATATCAACGCCGAACCGCATATTGGCTTTGCTGCTGAGATTGTTCGCGCCGATGTTATCGCCCGCTTCAAGCGCCTAACTGGGCATCAGGTCTGGTTCAACACTGGAACCGACGAACATGGTTTGAAAATATTTCGTAAAGCCCAAGAAGCCAAAATGGAAACTCAAGAATACTGCGACGGTTTGGCTGCTAAGTTTAATGATTTAAAAAAATTACTTAACCTCAGTTATGATAATTTTATTCGCACTACCGACCAACATCATATGGCTGCTGCGCAAGAATTTTGGAATCGCTGTTTAGCCAAAGGCGATATTCACAAAAAAAACTATCAGGTAAAATACTGTGTCGGCTGTGAACTGGAAAAGACCGAATCAGAATTGGTCAATGGTCATTGCGAGTTTCACCCTGACAAAGAATTGGAAATAATTGAAGAAGAAAATTATTTCTTCCGCTTTTCTAATTATCAAAAACCACTCCTTGACCTCTATAACAACACACCAAATCTAATCATTCCGCATCATCGCTTTACCGAAATCAAAAATTTCGTCGAAGGAGGACTGCAAGACTTTTCTATTTCTCGGCTGAGAACTAAAATGCCTTGGGGCGTTGATGTTCCCGGCGACCCAGACCAAGTAATGTATGTCTGGTTTGACGCTTTGATTAATTATATCTCCTGTCTGGGTTGGCCCGAAGATGAGAAGAAGTTTCAATCTTTCTGGCCCGGAGTACAAGTCTGTGGCAAAGATAATCTGCGCCAACAAACCGCTATGTGGCAAGCAATGCTCTTGTCAGCCGGACTACCTAATTCCAAACAAATTTTAATTTTTGGCTTTATTACCAATAACGGGCAGAAGATGAGCAAATCGCTCGGAAATGTCATCAACCCAATTGAGCTGGTAAATAAATTTGGTGCTGATTCCACTCGCTATTATCTATTACGAGAAATTCAAGCTTTTGAAGACAGTGATTTTTCTGAAGAAAATTTAAGCAAATTATATAATGCCGATCTGGCCAACGGACTCGGTAACTTAGTAGCTCGAACCGCTACTTTACTGGAAAAAAATTCTATTGAACTTGAATTAGAAATCAATAACGATGAAGAGTTAGCCAAATTATTTACTGAAAAAATGAGTGAATATTCTTTTAGTGAAGCTTTGAAAGCTTTATGGGACAAAATTAAGGAGAGTGATGAATTTTTAAGTCAGACAACTCCTTGGAAATTAGAAAACAGGGAAGAGATTAAGACTATTTTAAAACCAATCGCCCAGAACATCCTAAACATTGCTTATTGGCTCGAACCATTTATGCCTGAGACGGCGAGCAAAATAAAGGAGCAATTTAGCGCCAAGCAAATAACAAAAAGCGAATCGCTTTTTCCAAGACTAAGTTAAAAAACATGAACAATAAATTAATAAGCAAAACAAAAAAAGGTTTTACTTTAGTAGAGCTCATAATAGTTCTCGCTATTATCGGCATTGTTTTAGCCACTGCTTTTATTTCTTTTAGTAACGCTCGTCAAAAGGCTCGCGATGCCAAAAGAGTCAGTGATATTACTCAGGTTCAAAATACTCTCGAACTCTATTTTCGTGACGAGGGTCGATATCCAGCTTCACTAACTTTTGGATCAGAACTTGTAGGATCAAGCTCTAATAGAGTTTATATGGTGAAACTGCCAGAAAATCCCACCCCCAGAAATGATAATACTTGCCCGGATAATGAGTATTCATATTTAGCGACTAATAATGGTGAAAGTTATGAATTAAATTTTTGTGTATCAGAAACAACTGGTAATTTTGCCTCCGGAGAAAAATGCGCTACATCCCAAGGAATATTAAACCAAACTTGTCCGACCGAAGCCCTTGTTATAGAAACCTATACTCTCGCCTATACTGCTGGTGCTAACGGGTCACTAACCGGAGCAACCCCTCAAACAGTTAATGGTGGTGAAAATGGTACTGAGATTACAGCTGTTGCTGACTCTGGCTATCATTTCGTTGACTGGAGTGATGCTTCAACCTCTAATCCTCGGACTGATACCAGTGTTTCGGGAACTGTTTCAGTCACCGCTAATTTTGCTATCAATCAATATACTTTGACCTATGCGGCTGGATCTAATGGCTCAATTACTGGATCATCACCTCAGACTGTTAATTATGGTGATAGTGGATCAGCGGTCACGGCAGTAGCAAATACTGGATATCATTTTGTTAATTGGAGTGATGCTTCAACCTCTAATCCTCGAACCGATACTAATGTTTCCGGCAATGTTTCAGTGACGGCTAATTTTGAGGCTGATGTTTTTATCTGTGGCACTAATCAAGTAGCTATGAATAATATTGGTTCATACACCTGCAATGAAAGCGCTCCATATTATGATAAATGCACATACGACACAGTCAATATTAATGGGCAATGCTGGCTAAAGCAAAATTTAAATATAGGAAATATAATAACTGGTGCAACCGGACAAAATAATAATAGTATCCTGGAAAAATATTGCTATAATAATACTTATAGTAATTGCCAGAGCGACGGAGCACTATATCAATGGGATGAGGCAATGCAATATACTGAAGCCTCTGGCGCTCAAGGCATTTGTCCAACTGGTTGGCATATTCCAACCGATGCTGAACAAAATGCCTTAGATCAATATTTATACGACCCACCAAATACTTGTAATGCTTCCAGAATAGATTTTGATTGCGCCAACGCTAGTCCCAAGTTAAGAGTGGGTGGATCGTCTAATTTTCAAGGAATATTAACTGGCTATCTTTACACAGACTTGTTATTTTATGAGAATGGAACTGCTACTTTCTGGTGGTCATCATCTATTAATATAGGTACCAACGCCTGGATTAGGAGTCTGAGCACCGGCAGCTCCTACTTAAATAAAATTCGTAGAAGAAGTTATTCGCAGAGCTTCGGCTTCGCAGTCCGTTGTATAAAAAATCCATAATTAATTTAATAAAAAACAATCTATATGGTCCCAATCATTGATGTCATCTTATTATTATTTCTAGCCGGATTTATTTTCTATGGCTTATTCTTCGGTTTTATAAAGATGGTCGGCTACTTGGCTGGTCTGATTATTGGTACTTGGGTCGCCAGTCATTTCTATCTAATATTCTATGAATGGTTTAAGTGGTTATTTTTTGGATATGAGAATGCCGGAAAAATTATCTCATTTATTTTAGTCCTAACCATTGTCAGTCGCTTAGTTGGCATGGGATTTTATGTTATTGAGAAACTATTCAATGTTATTTCCATTATTCCATTCTTAAAAGGCATCAACAAAATAGTTGGAGCTGTTTTTGGCTTAATTGAAGGCACTTTTACTTTTGGTCTAATCATCTATGTGGCTTCACGCTATACTTTCATCGATAGCTTCTTGGGCCATCAATTATCAGCTTCTAAAATAGCACCGTTTTTAATGAAGATGGTAAATATCCTGACGCCACTTTTTCCGGAAGCCCTTAGAATGTTAAAATCAATTATCCAAATCTAAATAAAAAACAACTTTCTGGTCTGGTTGCCAAAAAATCATTTTTTGATTAAAATGATAGGGTACTCATATAGGATTAATTCATCACTGGGGCTAAAAAGCCTCAGTTAATTATTAGCCTTAAAAGATAAATGAAATATTAAAATATGAACAAAAAAAATAAGCATTTTTGGAAATTGGCCGGGGTAGCAGTTTTATGCATCATCTCCTTATTTTCTGCTTTTAGCGCCGGGGCCTACATATCTCAAAACAGCAACTCCTTTGGCGAACTAGTCAAAAAAGAAGTTAGCTATTTTGGCGTTGATAAATTAAATTCGGCCAGTGCTATTACTTCTGATATTGACTTCAATCTCTATTGGGAAGTCTGGAATAACCTTAAGGGTAATTATGTTGATAAAGGCAAGCTAGATGACAAAACTCTCTTCTACGGGGCTCTAAAAGGCCTAGTAGCAGCCGCTGGTGACCCTTATACCGTCTTTATGGATCCTAAAGAGAATAAACAATTTGAGGATGATATGGCCGGAACATTTGAAGGCATTGGGGCTGAGATTGGTCTCAAAGATGAAATTATCACCATCATCTCACCTCTCAATGATATGCCAGCCGCTAAAGCCGGATTGAAAGCCGGGGATCAGATATTTGCAATTAATGGTACTTCAACTGCCAACATGACCGTCAATGAAGCTGTCCGTCAAATTCGTGGGCCAAAAGATACTACAGTAACCCTAACTGTTTTTCGCCAGGGTGAAAAAAATACTAAAGACTATACTATCACCCGAGGAGTAATAGTGGTCAAGAGCGTCAAAACAGAAATGCGAGCTGACGGTCTTTACGTTATTTCAGTTAGCGCTTTTAACAACGATACTCGCGGACTATTTCAGGCTGCCGTCACTGATGTCTTAGCCAAAAAACCAAAGGGAATAATTTTAGACTTACGTAATAATCCTGGGGGCTATTTAGATACTGCTGTTGATATGGCCAGTGAATGGATTGAAGGCGGTCCGGTTGTTATTGAAAAATTCAGCGAAACTAAGAAGAATGAATATGCTACTACCGGTTCAGCGAAGTTAAAGAATATCCCAACCGTAGTACTGATTAACAAGGGAAGTGCTTCTGCCTCAGAAATCGTTGCTGGGGCACTACAAGATACTAGAAAGGCAACTATTATCGGAGAAAAATCTTTTGGGAAAGGATCAGTCCAAAGCTTAATTAATCTAGACGATGGCTCTTCTATCAAGGTAACTATTGCTAAATGGTTGACTCCTAAAGGAATATCAATTAATGATCAGGGAATTACTCCGGACCAAGAGATAATAATCAAGCCAGAGGACGTAAAAAATAATCAAGATCCCCAAATGCAGAAAGCGATCGAGATTTTGAAGTAATAAAAAAGCGACATTAATTAATGTCGCTAATCTTCAAGATAAATAGACTATCTAATATTCATCTTGAAACAACTCTTGATTTAAACCGTTTTTTTGTCGAGCATTGTTAGTAATCTCTGCCTCAATCTCTTCTTGCTCATTGTCTCGAAGAGACATATATCTTTCTTTTCTCTGCTCGTCACTGGGGATATATATCCTCTGACAGTCAACGTAATCCTCGTTGACTGCATCAATCAAGTCTGCTCGTTTTTTATAAGCAGTAATACCATCACCACCGATAAGATAGAGCGACTTAGAGCCACTTCTCCCCAGAATACTTATTGTACAATCCATAATAAAATTTTTTGAAGTTAATGTTTAAGAACTAAAATCATTATATAATAATACTAATAATTTGTCAATAATATGACTAAAAAGATCCCCACTAAATACATCTTCGTTGTCGGCGGTGTTATGTCTGGCGTTGGTAAGGGCATTACCACTGCCTCTATCGGAGAAATTCTCCAAACTAAGGGTTATAAGGTTAGTGCTATTAAAATGGACCCTTATATCAACGTTGATGCCGGCACCATGAACCCAATTGAACACGGAGAAGTGTTTGTGACTGAAGATGGGGATGAGACTGACCAGGATATTGGAAACTACGAGCGCTTTCTAAACACCAATATTTACAAAGAAAATTATATGACCACCGGTCGCATCTACCAGACCGTTATCAACAAAGAACGAAATCTAGAATATAAAGGAAAATGTGTTCAGGTTGTGCCTCATATTCCAATGGAGATTAGAGACCGGATCGAAAGAGCAGTCAAAAAGACTGGAGCCGAAGTTATGATTATTGAAATTGGTGGAACAGTAGGCGAATATGAGAATCTATTGTTTTTAGAAGCAGCCCGCGTTATGAAATTATATAATCCCAAAGACGTTGTCTTTGTGATGGTTTCATATCTACCAATTCCTAATAAAATTGGTGAGATGAAAACCAAACCAACTCAACACGCTGTCAGAAATTTAAATAGTGCCGGAATCCAACCAGATTTTTTAATCGCCCGTTCCGAAGCTAATATTGATCAACATCGTCGTGACAAGATTGCCATCAATTGTAATATCCACCCCGAAAATGTAATTGCCGCTCCTGACGTTAACTCTATTTATGATATTCCCCTGAACTTTGAAAAAGATAAGTTGGGTGACCGAATTTTGAAACAATTAAGTTTGAAGGTTAGAAATAATAAAACTGATAGCAATAAAGCCTGGGAACAAATGGTCAAAAATACTAAGATCAAGAACCCAGAAGTTTTAATTGGCATTGTTGGCAAGTACTTTACCACCGGCGACTTTTCCTTAAGCGATTCCTATATCTCAGTCATTGAAGCCGTCAAACATGCCGCTGCTTATAATCACGTTCACGTCAAATTGGAATGGATTAATGCCGAGGATGTTGAGAAGAGTGGTACTAAAATTCTAAAAAAATTAGCTGGAATCATTGTTCCTCAGGGATGGGGAAGCAGAGGTTCTGAGGGTAAGATAGCCACTATTAAATATTGTCGCGAAAATAACGTTCCTTATTTCGGCCTATGCTATGGCATGCAAATGGCGGTTATTGAATTCGCTCGTCATGCCTGCAACTTGAAAGGGGCTAACTCCGAAGAAGTCGACAAGAAAAACCTTTATTCCGTTATTCATATTATGCCCGGACAAGAGAAATTAATTAAAGAGAAGGGCTATGGTGGCACTATTAGGTTGGGTGGCTGGCCTTGCAAGATTACTCCCAATACTCATTTTGCCAAAGCCTATGCGAAATTTAGCGACCAAAAAATAGTTTCTGAAAGACATCGACATCGCTATGAATTTAACAACGAATACCGTTCAATTCTAGAAAAGAATGGTCTGACCATCGCCGGAACATCACCTGACGGATTAATTGTCGAGGCAATTGAAATCACCAACCATCCTTTCTTTGTTGGCACTCAATTCCACCCAGAATATATTTCTCGCCCTCTCGCTCCACATCCTTTATTTGTTGAGTTTGTAAAAGTCTGCAAAGGAATAAAGAAGAAGTAATTAATATCTAATATTATATTTTAGGGTAAGAAAAAAGCCTTGATGTTTCAAGGCTCTTTTTTTAATTTTTGTGATAACAACAGAGTTAGAACGCCGGAGAAATGCTTCCGTTTTGAAAATTAATATAATAGTAATTACGGTATCCATCGTCGACACCTATGTTCTGAGTATAATTACCATTGGCACTGAACCATATTGTCCCGATAGACAGGTTAAATTTTAATGAACAATTGTTCGTTATCACCTGAAAATATACCAGGCCGTTTTCAATTTTTGTCAGCTTATAGGTAGCATCGCCAGTAGCGTTAGTGTAAATTATAGTTCCGCCAGCACCAACATGTGGGAAGCTAATACTGGGAAACGTAACACCATTGGCATTGGCCTGAGAGTTATCCAGACTGACATGGAAATCGTATGAATAAACTCCACTGCCAAGATTCTGGCTACCGTCATACACCAACGGTTTGGGACTGCACCCATTCCAAGTGTATCCGTTGTTGTTGTTATTATTGTTATTGTTATTACCGCTATTGTCATCCTCGACAGCTTTGCCGTCTCTGATGATCATTTTAGGTTCTTTACTGCAACTTGACACAGCAAAGATAACCAGGGTTAAAAGGAACATTATTTTTTTCATGATTAATAATTGTTTGGTTAATAAATAATTGTTTGATCGTCTTTTAAAACCTCTCTCTGAAAGGGCTTAAAAGACAACCAAACTAACCAAATAATGTTAGCAATAATAACAATAATATCAAAGAACTTTATACCGCTTATCATAGCATATAGATAAAATATTGTCAATAGTTGCGCAATAGTTCAGCACCTTGGAAACACCTAGCTAAAAAAGTGGTATAATTAGGGGTTAATATTCAAACATATGGCATATACAACAAACCCCAAGATTCCCCGTCTCCGAATGGAGGCGGTTAAGAAG
>Ga0265297_10009360_pt1 | contig 12658 bp, 14 predicted proteins | sample Munlanlwell13791_FD_192502 | JGI IMG/M metagenome (GOLD analysis project Ga0265297, IMG submission 192502) | Leachate microbial communities from a municipal landfill in Southern Ontario, Canada - Leachate well 137-91 | ecosystem: Engineered > Solid waste > Landfill > Unclassified | place...
TCTTTTTCGCAGGCCTCTCATCAGCTGGCACTTTCCTCCTTACCGGAATAGCCTTCACGCTTTCAGGCGCCGCGAAAAAGTACCTCTCGGATTCCAGGGACTGAAAAGCAGGGAAAAACAAAAAAAGGAAAGAAAGAAGGTGCGCCTGCTTTGCTAGAACTTCGGCACAAGCGGAGGCCTTTCGTCAGTCGACAGGTTGTTGTACATCATCAAGCCTGCAACTGCGGAAAGCCACGCGGTCGCAAAATCGTAAAGCCCCTTGTGCCGTTTCCCTAAAAGCAGCATATAGAACCACTGGATGCATATTGCCATGCACGCGAATATCCCGATTATTGCCAGGCATATCCAGACAAGCGCACCCCAGATGAAGCGGATGAAAAGCTCCAGGCGGCTCGCCTTCTCCTCGTATTTCACGGCCACTTTTACAGATTCCATGGAATCCCCCGCCGGGTTGCCGGCGAATGCGCTACTCGCCGAATGCTTATACGTTTTTCGGCGCTACTCCCCGAACACCTTGATTATCACGCGCTTTTTCCTCTGCCCGTCAAACTCACCGTAGAAAACGCTCTCCCAGGGGCCCAAGTCAAGCTTCCCATCAGTTATCGGCAGCATCACCTGGTGCCCCATGATGAGCCTTTTCAGGTGCGCATCCGCATTCGTTTCCCCTGTGCGGTGGTGCGCGTAATCGGGCCTCTCCGGCGCCGCCTTCTCAAGCCATTCCAGGATATCCTGCCAAAGCCCCCCCTCAAAATCGTTCACGAACACTGACGAGGTGATATGCATCGCCGAGACAAGGGCAAACCCCTCCTTCACGCCAGACTCCGCAACCGCTTTCACCACCTCATCCTGCATCGGCACGATTTCCTTTTTCCTCTTGGTATCGAACCACACGTATTCCGTATGAAATTTCATTTTCCCACCGCCCAAACCTTCCCGCGACCATTTATATGTTTTCCCGTCCTTCCATCCCACATGCTCGGCGGAATCCCATTTCTTTACATCGGGCAAATCGCAGCCCTATTCGCAATCTCGGTCATAGTGGGCAGGGTATCAGGCCCGATAGTCGCAAGGGCGCTGGAATTCCTCACCCGCAAGACGAAAAGCACGCTTGACGACCGCATAATCGAGGCGGTGAAAATCCCGCTCGAATCCTTCTTTTTCCTGGTCGTTTTCTATTTCCTCCTCCATTCGTTCCACGAGCTTGCGGATGCGGCAGAGCTTCTTGACAGCTATACGTTCGCAATACTGGTCATCATCGCAACGTTCATGCTCTCGGAGGCGTCTGGCGCGGCAATCCGCTGGTATTACGAGGAGGGGCACAAGACGCGCGCGGGGAAAATCGGCAAGGTGGAGCTTGACCTGTCCCTTCTTCCGCTGGTGCGCAAGGTCACCAAGCTTTTGATATATGCCGCAGGCTCCGTAATCGCCCTCTCCACGGTCGGATTCGACATAACGGGCCTTCTCGCAGTCTCAAGCGTAATCGGCATCATCCTGGGCCTTGCCTCGCAGGAGACGCTTGCAAACATCTTCGCAGGGATAGCGCTCCAGATGGACCGCCCCTACCACTACGGAGATTACATACGCCTGCCGTCAGGTGAGGTGGCGGTTGTCCAGAAGATAGGGATGCGTTCCACACGCCTGGAAGACCTCCACTACAACGCCATTGTCGTCTCCAACTCCGAATTCGCAAAAATGCGGATAACCAACCTCTCGCTTCCAGACGACACCAGCACAATTTCAGTTCCGGCCGAGCTTCCGCTTCATGCGGATTTGGGGCTTCTCGAGCGCAAAATCACGGAAGCAATACGCGCGGCAAAGCCGCAAGGCTACCTGGCGCAGAAAGGTTCAACGCTCACGATAGACGCGGTGAAGCCCTCGTCAGTATCGTTTTCCTATTCCTTCTGGGTCTCGGGCTACTACAATGCGCAGCCGATAAGGGAGATAGTGAACGCAGAAATACTCGCGCACGCAAGAAAAATGAAAAAGTAGCTAATTCTTCCCTATTTTCGCCAGGTACCGGGCATATTCCTTGGAGCCTTTCACCTTCGCGACAAGTGCACTGTCGATGGAGGCAGGCGCGGTGATGCCCTTCGCATCAAGCACGCGCGCAATCTCGCCTTTTTCCATAAGCCCGTGCAGGAGCACGACTTCTGAAACGCTTTTTCCGCCTGACAGCGATTCCTTCACTATTTCCGCAACCGCCTGGTACCCAAGATACGGGTTTAGCGCGGTTGCGAAGATATATGTGGCATCGATGTTCTTCCTGCATGCATCCAAATCGTATTCCATGCCCTTAATGCAGAACCTGTCCAGCATCCTTGCGGCATGCGCAAGGCTTATCGTCGGGGCAATGGTGTTTTTCGCAACAAGCGGAGTGAGGAAATTAAGCTGCAGCTGCCCTCCCGCGCAGCCCAGCACAACCGCAGAGTCAGCGGCAATCGCATCCTTTGCAATCATCTCAACAGCCTCGGGGATGGACGGGTTTATCTTGCCGGGCATTATGGATGAGCCAGGTTCCACTTCCGGCAGTACCACTTCCGCAATGCCTGCCTTCGGCCCTGAAACAAGGAGCTTGAGGTCATCAGCAATCTTCACCAGGCTTATCGCAATCCCCCTGTTAGCAGCGGAATAAAACAGCACGGAATTCAGGGCGGATATATGGAGCGGCCTGTTCTTCGATGCCGCAAGTTTTTCGCCGGTTATTTTTGAAAGCTCCGCGGCGGCCGCATCAGCAAACTCCGGGTGCGCGGTTATGCCCGTCCCAAGCGCCGTCCCTCCAAGCGGGATTTCGCAAAGCCCGCTTCTTGCCTGCCGCAGCCTCGCCAAATCTTCCTTGAGGGCGTCCGACCAAGCGAGTATCTCCTGTGAAATGGCAATGGGCACAGCATCCTGCAAATGCGTGCGCCCCACCTTCAGTTCCCCTTCGTATTTTTTCGCCTTTGCATCCAATGTCTTGCAAACAGCAAGCACGTCCCTCTCCAAGTCTGACGAAAGCGAGAGAAGCGCCATCCTGATGGCTGTCGGCCCCAGGTCGTTTGACGACTGCCCCATGTTCACGTCATTGTTGGGATGCACGGGCTTGTAATCCCCTTTCTTCCCGCCAAGAAGCTCGTTCGCGCGGTTTGCCACCACTTCGTTCACATTCATGTTGAAAGGAGTGCCCGCGCCCGCCTGATAAAAGTCCAGCACAAGCGCGTCAGCCATTTTCCCAGAAAGCAGCTCCTCGCAGGCTTTGACAATCGCATCCGCCTTCCTCCCCTCAAGCACGCCGCATTTTGCGTTCGCTTTCGCGGAAGCCAGCTTCATCCTTAGATACGCGAGGTAAAACTCGCGCACCGCGCTCTTGCCCTCAAACCTGAAGTTTCCCAAAGCGCGTGCTGTAAAAGAGCCATAATAAGCGTCAGCAGGAACCCTCACTTCGCCAATAGCGTCCTTTTCAATCCTGGTTTCAGCCATTGGAACACCTAGTCCAGTCCAAGCCTGTCCAATTCAGCCCCTATCTCTTTCTCATCCATCTTCAATCTTGCGCCCCCGGTCTTTTGCGCCTCAAGCGCAACAGCAGTTGCCACCCTCCTGACAATCCCCTTCTCAAAAGGGAGGGGCAGTATCCTTTCATTCGAAAGCTCTTTCTCGGAAATCGCCCCTGCAAGCGCATAAACCGCGGCAAGCTTCATCCCCTCGCTTATCCTCCTGGCCCTCACAAGGAGCGCCCCCCTGAAAATCCCCGGGAAGCCAAGCACATTGTTCACCTGGTTCGGCAAATCCGAGCGCGCGGTTCCGAACACCGCAACGCCTGCCGCAAGCGCCTCATTCTGCGAAATCTCAGGCACCGGGTTTGAAAGCGCGAAAATGATTGGCTTGTCCGCCATCTTCCTCGCTTCCGCCGCACCCACTATGTTCGGCGCAGAAACGCCTATGAACGCGTCCGCTCCGGCAAGCGCGTCCGAAAGCTTCCCCCCTTTCCCTTCCCTGTTGGTGATTTTCGCAATCTCGCGCTTGTAGGGGGGTAATTTTTCCGAATCAACAAGTATCCCTGAGCTATCGCACACGGTGATGTCCCCGAAGCCCGCACTATGCAGAAGCTTCACAATTGCAACTCCGGCTGCCCCGGCCCCGGAAACCACGATTTTCGCATCTTTCCCTTTTTCCACCAGCTTAAGCGCATTCAAAAGGCCTGCAAGCGCGACAACCGCGGTCCCGTGCTGGTCGTCATGGAAGACAGGTATGTCGAGTGCCTCGATAAGCCGCCTCTCGACAGAAAAGCACTTCGGCGACTCGATATCCTCAAGGTTTATCCCACCGAAGGATGGCGAAATGTCCTTTACAGCCTTGACAATCTCATCTTCCCCTTTGCAGGAAAGGCAGATTGGGAACGCATCCACCCCACCGTATGACTTGAACAGCACCGCCTTCCCTTCCATCACCGGAAGCGCCGCAAGCGGTCCGATATTCCCCAGCCCAAGCACCCTCGTGCCGTCCGAGACGACCGCAACCGTGTTCCACTTGCAGGTAAGCCCATAGGCGGAATCGGGGTTTTTCTCAATCTCCCTGCAGACTGCCGCAACACCGGGGGTGTATGCAAGCGACAATCCTTCCCGGCTTCTGCAATCGACTTTGCTTTTTACCTCAAGCTTGCCCCTGTTTTCCTTATGGAAAATGACCGACCTTTTGCCTATTTCATCCGCCGGCATTGTCACACCGCCTTTCCGCTGAAAACAAGCGCATATTCCCGCTCAAAACCGCTTCCGCTTGCGACTTTCGCCATGGATTTTGAGAACCAGGCGACCAGCCTCTCGTTCGAAGTGCCCCAAAGCCCGGACTTTGCGACGATGTCCTGCACCTGCTCCCTGGTTATCTTCACCTTCTGCTCCGGGTCGAATATGTCCGACTGCGCGCACTTCACATAGGATTCGATTGCCATGAAAAGGGGTATGAGGCAGAACATCCTCACCCGAAGCGCCTTTTTCGGGAGGAGAAGCACATATTTCATCGCAGACTCAAGATAGGCGCGCGCGTTCTCCACCTGCGCTTGCAGCACCTTCATCGCCGCCTCGCGGTTTTCCCTCAGGCACAAGCTCTCGTAGCTCAAGTGGTATTTCGCAATGAGCCTCTGGGGCCAGTAGCGCCGGTTCTCGCCGAGGTCATGCGCGATGTCGCGGAGTATGTTCACCTTTTGGAGCGCGAGGCCGAACTGCCGCGCATACTTGCGAAGCTTCCGCCTAAGCGCATCCGTGATTATCCCGTTATAGTGCAGAAGGTCGGTGAAAAGGTAGCCAATCACTCCGGCGACATAGTAGCTGTAATTGTTCTGGTCGGCAAACGTCTCAATCCGCCTCTTCTGGAAGTCATACATCCCCTTCGCCATAGTCCTTCCGCGCTTGAGTATGTAGGCGCGGACAGCCTTCGGCTGCGCATAATACGCCCTGACGACCGCATCCGCATTCTCCATAAGCTCCTTTTCGTAAGTGCAGTCTATCTTTCCGCAAAGCCTTTCCTTGCACGCAAGCGCTTTTTCAGCATCCATCTCGGCAGGGCGAAGGACTGAGAGGAACTCGTCGAAAAGCGCACGCTTGGTGCCCAAAGGCGCGCCGGAATCCTCGACGGTGTCGATTATCCTGTAAATAAGGTAGGAAAGCATCATCTGCTCGTTTAGGGGCTTCGGCAGCACCTTTATGCAAAGGGCGAAGCTGCGCGACACCTTCGGCAGAATCCTCCAGCATTTCGAAACGTCGTCCATTTTCCCATCCCACCCTGAAGTAGCTTGGCTTTGCCGCAACCATTATGCGCACATAATTTATTATGGTTTCCAATCGCACCACCCCTTATGGCGCAAATACTGGTGCGGAAGGGCGACGGCACGCTTGAGCCCCTCGACTATGGCAAGGTGCGCGTCTCCCTTCGGAAGGCCGGCGCCTCAAGCCCGCTTGCAGATGAAATAATCGAATCGCTCCAGCCAAAGCTCCAAAACGAAATGCCTACTGGGGAAATACACCGCCTCGCATTCGAGGCGCTGCGGTCGCTTCAGCCGGGCGCCGCGGCGCGCTTCGGCCTCAAGGGCGCGCTTCTCAAGCTCGGGCCTGACGGCTACCCGTTCGAAACGTTCGTCGGCGCGCTTCTCAAGGGCAGGGGCTATTCCACAAAGCTGAGGCAAATCCTCCAGGGCAGGTGCATCACGCACGAGATAGATGTTGTCGCGTCCCGCCCGGAAATCCCAGGCCACGCAGCAACAAAATGCATAGTGGAATGCAAGTTCCACAATTCCCCCCACTTCAAGTGCCATGTTCAGAGCGCGCTTTACACCTGGGCGCGATTCCTCGATGTGCGCGAGCGCAATCCTAATATTGATTCGGCATGGCTTGCCACGAACACCAAATTCTCCGGGGAGGTGGTGGCATACGGCGACTGCGTGGGGCTGAAGCTGTTGGGCTGGAGCTTCCCCCGCGAGGAGAGCATACAGGTGCGGATAGAGGAGAACAGGCTCTACCCAATCACCGTCCTTTCGCACCTTGACAGGGGGACTTTCGACCGGCTCCACGCCGCAGGCATCATACTCGTGAAAGAGCTTCTAGACGCGCCAGCGGAGCGCCTCCGCGAGCTTCGCATACCCGACCGCGAAACAGAGCGGCTGAAGCTTGAGGCGAAGAGGATAATGTCCCAGCGGCAGTAATCCCATTCTTTTTTTGCGGCAGGGCGCATTGCCAGTTTTCTTTCCCGCATCCTGCTCATGGCTTTGGCTAAGCCTCCTTGAAAAAAGAAAAGAGGAAAAAAAGGAAATCAAATGGACATGATTTCCTTGATGCTGCAGGCAAACGCAATCAGTATTGCGCCGTACACGCAGGCGAAGAAGCCCACCAGGCTCACCATCGCAAGCGCCGCGACAAACGGGTGGAAGAGCATGAACAGCCCGAGCAGGGCATATATTATCCCCCCGACAAGCGGCAGCCATCTCTTCTTGCCCTTCTTTATGGCATATACGATTTGCCAGACTCCTGCTGCAATGGCGATTATCGCAAGCAGGAATGCGACCATCCCTATCGCGAATATTATGCCTCCCGTCACGGCATCGGGGGAAAGCAGCATCACCATGCCCACAAAGCCGGTCAAAAGGCCCATAATCACCAGGAAGCCTGAGAATTCCGCCCCCTTGCATACAAAGAGCCCTTCATACATCTGGAACAGGGCGCCAATCACCAGCAACAGCCCAAGCACGAATACTGTCGAGCTTAGGGTGGTCGCAGGGTTGAGGAACAGCATAAGGCCGAACAGGAAGAACAGCAATCCTGCAATGCCGATTGCCACTCCCGCCTTGCCCATTGTCTCATCTGAAGTCATTTTTTTCTTCACCATCGATTCCCCTCCTTCGCGCGCAATCCCGTAAGCGAAAAGAAGGCTTGTGCCGGGTTCCCGTTTGTAAGCGCGCATTATCCTCTCTTTCGAGGGCATCGCTTATAAGCGTTGGTTTTCTTCCGGCGTTATTTTGTGTGGCTCACACTAATTGGCTGGAATTTTGTTTTTGCTCAGAAGCTACTCCGTTGGGTCATCGCGGCGGGCATTTTCTTTGCGGAAAATGCACGCGTCATTCTGCCAATGCAAAATGCACGCTGCTAACCCCCTGGAGCGGTGTCATCATCGCAAAGGAAATTGTAAAAGTCGAGTTTTAAATACCCCTTGGAGCGGTCTTGAAATCCGAAGGATTTCGAGATCTGTTTTTCGATGTGCATTTTGCCGGGTAAAATGCATCAGATGTGCAACGGCAATCCGTTGCACAATTGTCGAGCCGAGTTCGACAAGTCATCGAACGAAGCTTCATTCGATGTGATGCCGCAGCGAGAAAAACAAGTGTCGTCATCGCGATGGTGATTTTGCAGCAGGGGCTTGAAAAATAGCTGGAGCCCACGGACTTCGCGCGGGTTTATCCGATTTCCGTAAATATGTCCTGCGCTGCCTCTATTTTGCAGCCGTATTGGCTTTCCATCCCATCAAGAAGCCCGAGCTTGCCCAGTTTCCCAGTCACGATATAAGTTGTCTTTACCGCGGTCTCATTGCCCTCCTTCCATTCAAGCATCGAGGGGATTGCAAGCCCTTCCACAGCCGCGTATTCGAGCAGCACTTCGGTTTCCGAGGAATTCAGCCTCGTTGACAGGCCAGTCCCTATATCGTTTCGCATGCGCAGGTATTCCTCCTCCTCATCCGCACCCACTATATTGCTGTGGTTCTTGCACAGCGTGAACACGAACGGGTAGAGCTGGTCCTTGAATACGAGCGGGTTTGAGACAAGGCTGCACCGTTTCGCGTCAAGCGAAGCGGCATTTTCATATTCCGCATAGGTTCCGCTGCAGTTTCCCCCTATGTTTGTGATAAGGTAATGCCTGCCGCCGTATATGCACAGCGCCGCTTCCTTTTTCATGTTGGTGATGCAAAACTCGCGCGTCCCCATGTCGATTTCCATAAAGCCGCTCATTTTCTTGCCTATTGCAGGATAGCTGCTCTCGAACTGGATGGCATAGATGCTTGGCTCCTGAGTTTCTTTTGCCGATGGCGTTTCCGGGATTGGCGTTTTGAGCTGTTCCAAAGTCTCAGCCGAGCCGCCTGCCTTCCCATCAGCCGTACATCCAAAAAGGAATGCGGCAGAAACAAAAACGGCAATAAGCGCGAAAATCTTAAGGCATTGCATAACATTTACCTCCGTAAAGCACGGGCGATATCCGCCTCAGTAAAGCACTATGACCGGCTCGGTGTACCTGCGAATCGAGCCTTCGTTGAGCCGCTTCCTAAGCTCGGTGTCCATCATCTGCTTTGCGACATCGGGATTCTCGGCAAGCCAGCCAAGGTGCATGTTCAGCCGTATAATCCTGTCAGGGACGGTGTGCCTGGTGCTTTTCGGCGGCATGCACCGCCCGGCAACCGCCTCGTCGACAATCTCCTTTTTGGTGTAAAGCCGCCTGTAGAAAACAACATAGCCCGCATCAAGGTATTCCTCATGCTTGTCGTCAGCCACATACTGGATGTCCCTGCCGTCCAGCACGGAGAGGAACTTCCTCTGCTGGGCAATAACGCCCCGCACGCTTCGCTCGTTTGAATCGTAAAGATAGCATTCCTTCTTCCCGTCAATTTTTTTCGTGTAAAGGAAGGTCGCCTCCATCCTGTTTATTGCTGACATGCCGGCCTCGAAATCAACTTTCTCGGCACTGAATTCCTTCACGTCCGAGGGCAGGACGGTTTTTGAAACCGGGAACCAGCTTCCGATGCCTATGTTGGGGCTTTCGTAGTCTATTACTTGGCATGCGGCATTGGGGCATTTTATCGCCTCAAGCACCTTCCGCCGGTGGTTCCCGTCGATTACGACATGGTTCTTGCTGTCGATGATTATCGGGTCGACCAGCCGCCCTATGTTGAGCATCACTTCGCGAAGCTTCTGGAAATTGTACGGTATGGTCTCCTCGTGCGCATGGAGCTTTTCCACAGGCAATATCTGCAGCTTGTTTATGATTTCCTCTGCAAGCATCTAAACCCACACCGTCCACGAATTGCCAGCGAGGCTTTAAAATCGCTACCCCCCGCCGCCTGGTTGCCGCTCTGCCTCAGCCGCTGTTAACAACATCATATTGGGTCAGCGGTTGTTCATATCATCATAGGCGGACTATTGTTTTCCGACAAAGGATTAAAAGCAGCCATCTGAAAATTGCCATGAGCAGCATGATGTCCGGCACCATCCTTTACCTTCTCAAGCGCGGCGCTCATCGCGAGCCGCTGCGCATAACCACCGGCGAGCTTGCGGAAGGGCTCTCAATTTCCCAGCAGACCGCCTCGCGCCGGCTCCTTTCGCTTGAAAAAGAGGGCATAATAAAAAGAAAAGACGGCGGCATCCTGCTTTCAAAAAAGGCCGTCTCCGAGGCGCGCAGCCTCCTTCGCGGCCTTCTTGCCTCCCTCGATGAAGAACGGCTGGTGTTCGAGGGCAAAGTCGTGACCGGGCTTGGCGAGGGCGCGTATTACTTTTCCAAAGAAGGCTACATGCGGCAGTTCAAGAAGAAGCTCGGCTTTTCTCCTTTCGCCGGCACCCTTAACCTTTCCATCCCCCCAGAAGACATAGACAAGCGCATGCTGTTGCGGGAGAAAAAGCCCATTGAAATTTCAGGCTTCAAATCCTGCGGCAGGTCATTCGGAAGGATTTCGGCTTACCGCGCAGTGGCAGGGGGCATCCCCTCCGCGATAGTATTTCCCGAGCGCTCCACTCACGGCTTGCAGGTTCTTGAAATCGTCGCGCCTTCCAGCCTGCGCAAGAAGCTTGGGCTGCAGGACGGCTCTTCTCTTCAAGTGGAATTGGTCTAAGCGCCTTGGGCAAAAGAGATTGGCTTAGGACCACGAGCCAAGCTTGGTCTGCCCTCCTATCTCTTTCATCTTCTTATGCACGCTTGCGCACGTCCTGTTCACGCGCTCTTCGGAAAAGTCATGCCCCTTGCACAGGAATTCCACAATTCCCGCTTGGTCCATCTTTCCGGATTCAACAGCCACGCCCTTTTTCACAGGCGGCTGCAGGAAGAATCCCTCCACCCTCCCAAAAAGCTCAAGCTGCCCTTCTGCGCCTGCTTTTTTTGCAGCTTCCTCAAGCGTTTTGCATTCTTTCACAATCTTAAGCGCCTTTTTCGGGCCAATCCCTTTCACACCATCATCAAAGTCATTTCCCACCAATATGCCAATCCAGATGAGTTGCTGCCTCGTTACACCAAGCGTTGAAAGCGTTTCCCCAAGCGAAATGAATTCCGGCTCCACATCCACATACTCGCTCTTGCCAGGAAGCTTCCTTCTCCCCCCCACTGAAAGGTTCCTAAGAAGAAGCGGCGTGCCGAAAAGCAGGCAGTCAATGTCCTGTGAGGAAACGGCATCCACCGCCCCCTCGATTGCCATCTGTGCTGCCTGCGCCTCGCCTTCCGAGGGCGATTCCACCACCTGGATTCCCATAAGCGACAGAAGCCGCTTGGATTCCTCAATCATCCCGGGGGTGAGCCGCGAGGTCGCCTGCGCGAATTTTTTTGCCTGCGCCAAATCGCCCCTTTCAAGCGCCGCCTTCCACCGCGCTTCAGCCTCAAGCTTCCTTTCCTTCCTTTCCCCAAGCACATCTGACTTAAACTCCGGCGGCTTTCCGTCAAAAACATAGATTGGGCGGATTCCGCTCTCCAAAAGCCGGCAATTCCGGTAAAATATCCCTGTAAGGTGCCCGGTCACATTCCCGGAAAAATCCATAAGCGGCGTGCCGTCAGGCTGCCTAATTGAAGATAAGAACTGATAGATAGTATTGTGCGCATCCACTGCGAACCTTTTGCCAGACAATTCAGAAAGCGAGGTTGCCCTTTTAGGCAGCTCGCCAAGGTCGACGCCCATAAGCCATTCTTGCTTGCACAGAAATTATAAACGTGTTATTGGGCATGCCAAGCCAGCCGCGTATCTCTCTTTGCGTGTTGCGCGATGGGCGCCTTTTACCATCCGCGCGTTTCCGAAAGGCGCATGCCAACAAATAAAAATATTTATGAATATTAATTCACAACATGCCAAGACCGGAAAAGGCAAGGCGCATCTGCTGCGAGCCTGGGATAAGCTATTTCAAGCCGCGCGGGGTTCCCATAGGCTCGCTCGAGGAAATAATGCTCGGGCTGGATGAATTCGAGGCGCTTCGCATGCTGGATTTCGCGCAGCTTGGGCAGGGGGAAGTCGCGAAAAAAATGAACGTCTCCCAGCCCACGCTCTCAAGGATAATCGTTTCTGCAAGGAAAAAGGTCTCCGAGGCGATTTGCGAGGGGAAGGCGATACGAATAGAGGGCGGAATCTACACGATCGCGGGCCCAGGCATGCACCGCTTCTGCGGCTGCGGGGGAAGGCGAGGCAGATGGGGAAAAAACATTTAGGGAGATGATGCTGGATGGGAAACGAAGGTCTTTGCCATTTGCACCTGACGATAAACGCCAAGGTGGCATTGGAAGGAAGGGAGCTTCCGAAGGAGCGCTGCGAAAAATTCGTCAGAAAGCTTTTGAAAGCCGCGGACATGAAGCCGCTATGCCCCCTTTGCTATGCCGATGCAACCGACGAGGGCAATCCCGGGCAAAGCTTTGTCCAGATGATAACCACCAGCCACTGCTCCTTGCATTATTTTTCCAAGAGAGGGGAGATATATTTCGACCTGTATTCCTGCAAGAAATTCAACCCTGAAAAGATAGTGTCCCTTGTGCATCGCGAGTTTAGGACGAAGGAGAGCAACGTCTCAATCACCGAGCGCGTGCCCTGCCCAGGGGGCATGTCGACCGTTTACAGGAACCTATAAGGGGGATGAAATGAAAATCCCAAAAACTGCCTTAATCATCCTACTGCTGATTCTTGCAGGGCTGCCGTTTGCAGCCGGCAACGAAACCGACGGATGCGCGTATTTTTTCTATGGCACAGGCTGCCCCCATTGCGCAAAAGTCGAGCCTTATCTTGAGCCCATGGCGGCCAACGGTTCAAAAATCGTCAAATTCGAAGTCTATTCCAACCGCACCAACCTCGCGCTCCTCAATTCGTTCTTCGATGCTTATGGCGTTCCTGCAGATTCCAGGGGCGTTCCAGTCGCGTTCACCCACGACGCTTATTTCATAGGTGACATCGAGATATTGGAAAATCTCCCTTCTGC
>Ga0265297_10009362_pt1 | contig 12655 bp, 12 predicted proteins | sample Munlanlwell13791_FD_192502 | JGI IMG/M metagenome (GOLD analysis project Ga0265297, IMG submission 192502) | Leachate microbial communities from a municipal landfill in Southern Ontario, Canada - Leachate well 137-91 | ecosystem: Engineered > Solid waste > Landfill > Unclassified | place...
GCAACTGTTGCGGCGTCGGTTCGTCCTCGACGACGATGGCGACGTTCTTCAAGAGCGCCCTGAACTTGTCCGGTATGCGCGCGAGTCCCTCGGCAACGAGTTGTTCGAATACCTCGCGTTCCATGGCCGTCAGAACTTCTTCACCTTCTCGACAAACGCGCAGAACGGGCAGTCCTTTCCGGGTTGGGGAAGCGGCCCTTCGAGAAGTTGGATCGCTGATTCGAGCCGCGGCATGACCCGGCTGGGATCGGTCTTCAGTGTCTTAATGGTGATTTCCATGGGAAATCCCTCGTGCAGTTTCGTGCCGTGGCCTGGGAAGAAGTAGATCAGGTGGCCGACGCCGGTCGTCGGATGGGCGTTCTTCTCGAGGAGGAACGCGTACGCGTCGAGCTGGAACTGGTACGCAGGAATAAGCTCTCTCGTGGTCGGATCGGATGACGCGGTCTTGTGGTCGACCGGCGTGTACTTGTTAGCCTTCGACACGAGGCATTCGTCGAGCTTGCCGTAGAAGCCGTACCGGTTATCGTGCCCCGGGACGCGGTACCAATACTTCTCCTGGAACGGATATTGCAGTGTGCCCTCAACTTTACCGGCGATCATCGGCGGAAGCTCGCCGTTCGGACGGTAGAGGTCGAAGTACTGCTTGATCACGGCATCGAAGCGGTTCGCGAGTCGCGAGACGATGCCCTCGGGCTGCCTGATGCCTTCGTGTTTCTCGATCCAGAAGCAGCGCGGGCAGCGGTTCATCGATTCCATGGCGGTCGCCGAGAACCAGATGCGTTTTTCGCCCCTGTTGACGCTGTTCGCGGTCCTCGGTACGTACGCGCTCCGGGTCGCGAACGCCTCGCGGAAGGTCGAAGGTTTTTTCGTCGGGCGCACCGGGCGTTTCGTTGGTGCTTGAGCCGGAGGTGCAAAGAGCGACGGTTGTTCGATGGTTTTCTTTTTGGGCGTCATGGTACGCGATTATCGGATGATATTGATGTTGGCGTTCGCATCCATGTTCCGCGTCGAGTCGACGGTATTCGTCGTATCCGTGTTGTCATTCACATTCTCGAGCGGCGTAGCCGTTCCGCCGTTGACGTCGAGGTTCACGTCATCGTTCGTGTTGTCGTTGGTAGCGGGGGTATTGGTATTCGTAGCGGCGTTCGAATTGTTAGTTGCCGTATAGGTGCTTGGATAATACAGCAGATAGATGACCATAATGACAATGACCAGCCCGATGATGAGCAGGAGCGCGTTGCCGCGCCGGTCATACCGTAATGGGGTATTCATGCGTGTATGTTACTTGATGAACAACGCGATCGCAACGATTGCGGCGACGGCAAAGCGATAATAGGCGAAGATGTTGAGCGTATGGTTGGCGAGGAAGCGCAACAGAAACCGGATGGCCGCATATCCGACGACCGCTGCGGTGATGACACCGACGAGCATCGCCGTTCTTTCATCGCTCGGTATGCCGGTGCTTTTCAGGTCGAGCAGCTTGAAGAATGCGGCACCGGCGACGACCGGGATGGACAGCAGGAAGGTAAATCGCGCGGCCTGTTCGCGTTTGAGTCCTGCGAACATGCCGGAAACGATGGTGATGCCGGAGCGGGATACGCCTGGGACGAGGGAAAGGACCTGCGCGACACCGATACCGAGCGCCGTGGTCCAGCGCATGTCGGCCATCGTGCGCGATGCTGTCGCTCGGATTCGTTCGATCCAGAGGAAGAGGAAACCGAACGCCGTGAACGTCGCAACGACGATCCAGGGGTTGCGCAGCGATTCGAATGCCTTGTCGAACAGCCCACCCACGATGGCAGCAGGGATCGCTGCGACAATGATGAGCCACGGGAGCTTGAGCTCGGGGGTGAGCGGCCGCGTGAGGAACGATCTGAAGAAGTCGCGGATGAGGTGGCCAATATCTCGCCAGAAGTAGGCGATGAGTGCCCCGAGCGTCCCGACGTGCAAGCTTACGTCGAAGGTCAGCGAGTTCGCGACGTCGTAGCTTAAAAAGTGGTGCGCGAGCACGAGGTGGCCGGAGCTCGAGATTGGCAGGAACTCGCCGAGTCCCTGGACGATGCCGAGGATTATCGCGTCAAAAAGATGGGGCATAACAAGTATCGCAAGCATAGCATGCACAGCGTAAAATCTGCCAGAAGCCACAATTCGGCATCGCCCGTGAACACCTACTCCGCTTCGGATTGTCCATGTGTCAGTCCGGCAGCGTATTCCTCAATGTTCCTGTCGAGGTTCGCGAAGTATTCGTCCACGAGCGCATCGATCGTTGCGTCATCGGCTTCGGCCAAGAGCGGTTTCTGGATGTGAACGACCGCCATGAGGTCGCCGTAATGGTATTGCTGGGTGAATTCCGATGTATGGAAACGAGCGACAGTGTAGTGTTCCGATGTGTTCGGGATGTTCATATGAAGAAGCACATTGAGAATGCGCTCCGGGATATATCGTGAATCAGGATAGAAGGTAAGAATGCCGCCAGGCTTCAACGCTTTCATGGCAAGCTCGAGAACTTCCTTGCTCGAGGCATCACGATTAACCTCGTCTGCGGTGTTTGGAAAGGCGTCGATCGAGATCGCCTCGAACTGTTCGCCGTGTTCCAGTGCTACTTGTAGCACGTTCCGGAAATCACCCTGCCGGAGGTCAAGGTTGGACGACGCTTCCCTCACCAGCTGTTCAGTCGAATTGACCACTGATACCGCTTCGAACGTCCCGCTATCCTCGGCATGTTGCTGATACACTGCTTTTCCGGTACCTTGCTGAACCGTAAGCCTCCCGCCGAATTCATCGTGGAGTCTCTCTCCGACGAGCGCGATGACGCTCTCGTTCAATTCAGCGACAACTTGCCGGTCGAGGCTGATACCGCGCGTTGCGAGTTCCTTGTTCAAAAGTCCCAATCCGAGCCCCGCGATGAAGATTTTTGATCCTGGTTTTTTCGCCATCACGCGTGTGATCGTATCAGCGGATCGTCTCACCCACTCGATCTCCTCGTTCGTCATGACCGGATGCTCGACAAGTTTCCCTTCCGAGTTCGGAACGTCGATGATGAGGCGTTCCACATCGCCATTATTCTCAATATGTGCTTTACCCTTTTTAAATGCCTCAAGCGCATTTTCAGGATTCGGAAAATCTTCACGCCGTCTTGCGATGACTTCCTGTTGAGGTATTACCTCGGTCATGACATATGTGGGGTTGTTCGGGAAGAGATCCTCGGACAGGATTTGATCGAATAGTTGCTGCCGTGAAAGCTCTCGTGCGACCTCTTCGGGTTTCGGAGTCCTGCCAAGCGATCTCGTGAGATCCGTAACCAAATATCTATCCTTAAGGCGATCGAGCCGCTTGTCTCCATGGTCCCGCCAGCGGGCAATGTCCGCCTTGAAATGATCGGGTTGTCCGGATGCTTGATCATGGAACTCAAACCCACGCTCGTCATACGAGGCGGGGAATGCATCTTGCCATTCAAGCATTCTCGGGATATGTCCCTCACGCTTGGATGTTCCTGGTTTCTTCGCGTGGTCGGGAGTAAAGGTGCCTTCGCGAAACATATCCTTGTATCAGCTGATCTCTTCCTTCTTCTCGCGGAGGAAGCTCGTGAGCTCCTCAAGGATCGCGAGGAACGACTTGAACGGAGCTTCGATCAGGAAGTCGAAGATGAACAGCATGATGTTGACCTTCGGTGCACGGAGCGAGATCCAGCGGCCGACCCGGAGCACCGGGATGGTGAAGAAGTCGATGATGAAGCCGAACGGCCCTTCGTGCTTTTCGAGCACGACGAACTCGCGCGCGGAGATGCGGATCCGGACCGCGAAGAAGCTGACGATCGTCAGGAAGAAGACGAAGAGCGCTCCGCTTACGGCGTTGAAGCCAAGCCGCGCAAGCCCATAGCCGATGAGGCCGAAGGTGACGACGAAGGTTGCCCAGTAGAGGATCGCGACCGCGGACTTCCGGATCGGGCCGCGCTGGGTCGGGAGCTTCGCGCGACGGAGGAGCTGCCTGCCGGTGTTCTTGTAGGCGATCTCATGGATGCCCTGGATGAGCTTGTCGGTGTTTTTCTTCGACGGTACCCGGATGGTCGACGCGATGAGGAACATCAGCATCGGGTGGAAGACGATGTTGATCGCGAGCGTCATGCGATCGACGGCACCCTTGACGTACAGTTCGAACGGCACTTCGAGAATGAATGCAAGAAGCATCTTCGTCAGGAAGATGAAGATGAAGGATCGGATGATGCTGCGGCGCAGCTTGACCCGCGCTTCGGCGTAGCGCCGTCCGGCGGCACGTCGGATCGCCTCATCGAGGATCTCGGGAGCCGCGAACGTATGGATCGCCGCGTTCGGGTGCTCCTCGGCGACGTCGCGGATGATCCAGAAGAACGACGTATAGCGTTTTGCGAAGCGGAGGAAGAATTCGCCGAGCGGGTGGTACTGCTGCGCGTCCATCTCGTCGCGGATCTGCGCGAACCGAGGCCCAAGGTTCTGGACCGCCGTCGCATCCATCGTATCCCAGTCCGGCACGTGCAGCCGGAAGAGGGCGTACGCGAGCATGGTCTCGTCCGCCTTCAGGAGCGCGCGCTGGACCGCGAGGTAGATCTGCAGGTTCTTGACCTGCTGGTCGATCCTCTCGTTGCCGGCGATGACCATGTCTTCGGTCATCACCTCGTACATGGCCTCGGCGAGCGCCTTGTCCTTATGGTACGACGAGAGCGTCTGTTCGATCTCGACGGCGCAGAGGCCGAGAAGCCAGCGGTGCTGCTCGTCGCGGTCCGGCCAGTTCAGGGTCTCACCCGCATACCTGCTTACATTGAGGTAGCGGTTGATGATCTCGCTGACGGAGACAACCTTGCTCTCCGCGATCTCGTCGTTCGGGAGGTATTTCGCCTGGATGAGCTCGGTGATGAGCACCCGCGCGACCGCCTCGCCTGTACCGCCGGTGAGCATGCGCCGCTTGATGATACGGTGGATTGCGTTCTTCCGGAGGAGGTGTTCGTCCTTGTAGTCGATGATGTTGCGGAATTTTTCGTATGCCGAAGCGAGACGGCTGACCGCGTCGGAGACGTGGATCTTCGAGCCGCTTTCGTCCTTGGCCGTTGTCGGCTGTTTCTGGAACGATCCCAAGACCCGCTGGAGCGGTCGTGAGAACGAGATGGTGGATTCGTTGGCCATGCGTAAAGGGATTACCAGTTCAAAGGATAACCGCTATTTCTAGCACAAGTATAGCGTAATGTCAACCCCAGAACAAGAGAACACCTTTGATTCTTAGAGGACAGATTTTGTACTACACAGAGCGGGCTGGAAAGCCCGCTCTGAAGGTCTTTGGTGAAGCGAATAAAAAATAAATGATTCATAAAGCGCGGGCTTTCCAGCCCGCTGGTATGTCATTGTCATACACCTTTACACGATGTCGCTGTGTTTTACTTCGCGCCACTCGCCAGGCTTGAGGTCGCCGAGTTCGAGCTTTCCCATGCGCACGCGCCGGAGCTTTACGACGTCATTGCGAACCGCGCCAATCATGCGCCGGATCTGACGGTTCCAGCCCTGGTGGATGACCGCGCGGAACGTGTGGCCGTGTTCGTGCGCGATGCTGTCCATCACGGCGACGCCTTCCTTGAGCCGGACGCCACGGCGGAGCTTGTTGAGGACGGCGTCGTCCATCGGCTTGATCGTGTCGACGAGGTATTCCTTTTCGTGCTGGTAGCGCGGGTGCGTGAGACGGTTCACGAGGTCGCCGTCGTTCGTGAGGAGCACCAATCCCTCGGAATCCTTGTCGAGTCGGCCGGCGATCGCGAGGTCCGCACTTTTTGGAACCAGTTGATACACCGTACGCTCACCCTGGGCCTGCGCGACCTTGCTGCAGACGACCGCGTACGGTTTGTTGAGGGCGATATAGCGGTGGACAGTCGTTTTCGCAAGCGGCCTGCCGTTCACCGCGACCTTATCATGGTCGGGGTCGACGGTCGTGCCGAGCTTCGTGATGACCTTCCCGTTGACCATAACGTAGCCGTTCGTGATCAGCTCCTCGGCGCGCCTTCGCGATGAGACGCCCGCGCTTGCGATAAATTTTTGGAGGCGTTCTTTCATGGGAGGGGTTTTTGTTGCGTTGCCTTGCGTGCACGCAGTGCACGACGGAACACGATAAAGGCGATCGCGATAATTCCAGCCGCACCCAACAAATAGAACGGATGGATGAACGGTACGCGCGTCGTCATCCTGTACACATACCCGCTCGGTGTAACATCAACCGTGATATGTCGACCGAGATACAGAGGGTACGGGAGCGACGACCCGAACAGTTCGTAGTTTAACCGCTGGGACGACCCGATCGGGTAGTTCTTGCATCCATCCGGAAAGTGGCGCTTCGGATGCGCCGATTGGACAGAAAGGTCGAATTCGTAAAAATCGTCTGAAAAACCGTAGGCATGGAAACTTTGTCGAGCCACGTACTGTCCAGAAACGATCACTCCGGAAATCCTGCACGTAGCGTTTTCGCCGAGTCGCGCCTTGACTGCATTGGGAACGGATAGCAGCAGTAACAAACCCGCTGCAGCGGTGAACCTGCCAATGTATTTGTGGAGTCGCTCCTTCATCGTAGAAAGTCTAAATAGAAGCCGGTAATGAGTGCGAGCGCCGACGTGACGAAGATGACGATGTAGTTCCACTTCTCCTTCGAGGATTGCAGCGTGCCGAGCACGTAGTCAAAGGCCTGCTGGTCGTCGGGGGCGATGTTCGACGCATGGATCTTTTCGATCAGTTTCTGTTCGGCGATGACCTTCGCACGACGTTCCGAGATCTGGTAGCGGTGTGCGAAGTAGAGGACGAAACCGGCCGTGCCGACGTACCACGAAAACAGCACCCAAGCGTCGGACACATGGTTCAGGACGATGATCGCGCGGTAGAGGACGGTCGCGACGATGCCGGAAAGGAAGAAAAAATTGCGCACGAGAGGCGAATGGGTGGTGGGTAGCTGGTCGTTCATGCGGGCAGTATAGCACGGAACATATGTGTTGAGAGCATCAAAACGAACACACCCGCTGGAATTCACGGGTGTGTAAGGTTGTGTTAGAGCAGCGCGCTATTTGACCGCAACGAGGACGAGGTAGCCCTTGTCCTTGAGCGTCGCTTTTGCCTGGTGTTTCGAGGGGGTGTTCTTCCCGACGTACGACCACTTCTTCGTCGTCGTATTGTAGAATGCGATCTTCACCTTGTCGGCTTTGGTCTTCTTTTTGGTGAGCGTCGCATCGGTATAGGTGAACGTGACCGTGTAGGCTTTTTTGATCGTGGTTGCCTGGACGACGTAGGTTTTCGACAGGGAAACCTTGTATTTCGAAAGCTTGGGCTTTGCGGCGGCGCGTGAACGTAAGGTCAGGTTCACGTTGCCGTAGGGGTTCGTGAGCTGGATTTCGGACTGCGGGCGGAGCGTGACCGATCTCGGCCAGTCGATCTTTGTGAACTGGTTCTCGTTCGCGTCGAGCTGGTACATTCGCTTGTCGCCGTAGATGAGGACATAGGCCGCCGGCGAGAGGTAGATATCGACGTATCCTGCCTCGCCGGTCGAGACGTCCTTCAGGATGACCTTGTCGAGGATCGGTTTGCCGAGCGCGTCGTAGCGCTGCGAGCCGATGCTGATCTTTGCGCTCCGTACGAGGTTGCCGTTCGCGTCGTTGATGATGATACGGAAGCCGCTCATGCGGTACGTGACGGTCGTCATCTCCTGGTCGCTGACCTTGCTGGCCCATTTATAGTAGTAGTCGTTCGTCACCGTGCCATTGATCTTGAGCGCGTAGCTCCCTGCCGGGATGTAGGCGTCGGCGTACCCGGTCGTTCCGGTTGTGAGCGTATTCGCGACGAGCGAACCGAGAATCGACTTGCCACGGATGTCATACTCCTGGGCGTAGATCGAGAATTTCTGGTTCTTCACGAGCGAGCCGTAGCCGTCTTCGAGGATGATACGAAGCGTGCTAAGTCTGTAATCGAGCGAGGTAACCGTCTGTGCGGCAACAACCTGGTTCCAGATGTAGAAATAGGTCTTGCCCCCGGTCGCGTGGACGCGTACGACGAAATTGCCCGGCGCGAGGAAGGCGTTGCGGGCGCCGTATGCACCGGTGTTCAGATCGGCGACGACGAGCTCGTCCTTATTCAGTTTCGTCTCGTCGATGATCGGGTTGTTGTTGATGTCGAAGCTCTGGACATACACATCGAACGCTGCATCCTTGATGACCGTCCCTGCGGCATCGCGGAGCACGACGTTCAGACTACTCATCCTGAATTCGGCGATGTGGAGGTACAGGTCCGGAATGTCCGTCATCTGGTCGTTCCATGCCGTGAAGAACCCGTACGTCGCGTTCGATTCGTAGGCCTTTACCGCGTAGAGGTTCTTGTCGACGACGCATACGGTGCCCTGTCCGCCGGCGTCGGTCTTTCCCGAACCGAGCGCCGTGCCGAAGTACGGATTGCCGTCGGGGTTGGTCAACTGTTCGTAGACGATGAAGCTGATGCCACCCTGCAGCGTACCGGCCGCATCGCGCGTTATCACCTTTACCGGTTTCAACTTTCCGGAGCATGAGCCGTACGCTTGTGCAGGATGCTGTGCAAAGAGCACGGCCCCGGCCGTGATGAGGGAAATGATAATGAGTTTTTTCATAGGTTGTTGTGTTAAAAGTATGTTGAGTATACCAAAAAATCGGTTATCGGTCAACGGCGAATGTGCAAGGAATTCTACTTCGTCGCCTCGAGCATCAGGCTTTCGAGCGCGATCCCCTCGTACTGCTGCTTGCTGATGTCCTTGTTTTCCGATAACACGCGTATGGAAAATCCTGCGCTCCGCACAATGTCGATGTAGTCATCCTTCTGCATTGCTCCGGCCACGCATCCGGCGATGAGTCCATGGTCGTTTTTTTGCTCCGGCGTAAGCGCTGCGAGAAGCACGATATCGGATACGTAGATGCGCCCGCCGGCCTTGAGCACGCGATGTGCCTCGTTGAAGACCGCACGCTTGTCCGGCGCGAGGTTGATCACGCAGTTCGAGATGATGATATCGACGGAACCGTCCGCGAGCGGCAGCCGCTCGATGTCGCCGAGGATGAATTCGACGTTGTCATGGCCTCCCGCCTTCGCGTGCGCCCGCGCGCGGTCGATCATCTCCTTGGTGAAATCGATACCGATCACTTTTCCGCGTGTCCCGACCTTTTCTGCCGCAAGGAAGCAGTCGATGCCGCCACCGCTGCCGAGGTCGACAACGGTGTCGCCTTTCTTGATCGCGCTGAACGCGGTCGGGTTGCCACAACCGAGACCAAGGTTTGCTCCGCCGACCTTGTGCAGTTGTTCATCGGTGTAGCCGATCTCCTTCGATATGTTCTTTTTCGAACATGAACAAGAGCCGCTGCGGAGCGGGCGCTGCTCTGTGGCAATCCCGGAATACGCGGTCTGGACGATCTTTTTTACATCAGGCATATTCACAATGAAATAATTGCTGATTGTTGTAGTGGCTACTGGCCGCAGCACCCCGAGCAACGCGAGTGGTGCCGGGCAGGGGTTCTCAACCCAGGCTAAAGGCGCGACTAGTTGATTTTTTAGGTTTTTAGATGATGCGCAGCGGGGTGGCTACTGGGGTTCGTCTCCTCGGTCATCGATCGACCGCGATGCGGTTCCCGATCGGTGACCTCGTCGACCCGGGGCCTCCGCTCGACATCCACTGGACGTCGTGCTCCGCCCGTCTCGTCCCGACACGCTTCGCGGTCGGGACTCGACCCCAGGCTAAAGCTTGCCCCGTAAACCGCGAAGCGGTTGTACGGGGGCTCCATCCCGTACAGTTCTCGCATCCGCTCGAACTGACGGGACAGGCAGGCCTCGCCGTCAATTGCGGTGGCTGCCACTATTTGGGGTGGCTACTGGGGTTCGAACCCAGGCTAAAGGCTCCACAGGCCTCTGTGCTACCACTACACCATAGCCACCGCAATTGACGTGAAGTTGTGAAAGAGTTTGGGCCGGCGCCTGTCCCGCACCGGAACGCAGTGACTGGTGCGGGATGCTACCACTACACCATAGCCACCCCGCTGCGCGCCAATTCATTTGTACTATGAGAAACGGAGCGTGCTCATCGTACCGCATCTTATTTTATTTTTCAACCCATCAGCGTCCTCGGTAGGTCATGTGGGATGAAATTACCCCCGTATTTTTTAGGGTAGGAACATGATGTAGAGGGGGTTGCTGTCTCTTTTTATAATTTCGTCGCGTATCGATATTCTGGTGTTTTCCGGAGGATCTATAATGAGTTGTATTGGTGAAATAGTAGTGTTATTGTATGTGTGAAGCAAATAGTAACAAGCATACCTATGTCTGAATTCCCATCGATTCCGCAAGATCTATTAAAAATAAACAACGAGCAAACTCCTCCAGAGCAACGACAGACCGGAGCAGAGTGGGCACAGGCAAGAAGGGGATCACAACTTCAAGAAATCAGCTACTTTCGTAAAGAGGCAGTAGCGGAAAAAAAACGGAAAAACAAGTGGGGGGAAAGTAGTTGTACTGCCATTGCCGATGAAACAGAGCAGACATTGGCACTAGAAGATCAGATCCGCAAGGAGACGGCGGGCATGAGCATCGAACAGATACTTGCGTTGAGAAAGCAAGAACTCAGCATACGTTGTTCAACTGAAGAAGCACAAAAAATACAAAACGATCGCTATGAAGCATTTCAGACCATATTGACCGAACGGTTTATAGACGTTAGTGATGAGGAGCATAAACGAATATTACGCGAGTCGGTCTGATTTGGTTCTTAGGAGGGGTTCGAATCACATGTAGTTACGGGTTACCAAGACCGACCCTTAGATTGCTTCCCTGACGGATGCAGGCCTGACCAACAACGACCTTACCACGCGTCGTTGTCTTGTGGAATGAAGGAAACAGGACACGCTCGTCGTACCGGATTTCCGAATATTTTTCAATGCCGGATATGAAGCCGCCCCGATACGCTATCGCGATCGGGGTCGGCGCGGCAGATGATCTGCCATTTCTTGTGATCGATGATGCGACGAGCGTCAGACCTTCGCGCCCTCCTGGACGTTGGTGATGACCGCTTCCACGTCGTAGATGACGTGATCGTCCGTTCCGCAGTCCACGCGGTAGGTGATCTCGACCCGTCTCCCGTCATCGTGCTTCAGCATGATCGAGAGCGGCCCCCAACCGTGTCCGATGTTGGTGATGGCGTACGTACCGTCGAGGACGGCCTTGCTGCCCGAAGGGGTCGTGACGTAGACACGCATCGCCCCTGCGATGATCTGCGCATCGCTGACGGCGAGATCCGCCTCCCTGCCGGTGAGCAGGTCCTTGGGAACGGAACCGCCGCCGCCAAAACCCTTGCGTTCCATATCGTAGCCCTGGAACCAGCGCTCATCCGGCGTACAACGGAAGCTGTTGATGGCGAGCAGGACCATCGGGCTGAGCAGGAAAATCGCGCCGCTGCGATTCTCGAATGTGTCAGCCGGGATCGGAAGCTGTTGCATGGAATCTCCCATATCGCCTCGCGCTTCGCGCAGGGCGGGGTGAGGGTTGGTCTCGTTGTCGTGGTCAGCTCTCGGGGCGCGCGGATTCGAGGACATCCTCGCGGTGCATCAGGTACGGCGCGAGGGCGTTGAACCGCACGACCTCGAAGTCGGCGTTGCCGGGACCGGTGATCGCGATGATGAACTGGTCTCGGAAGACCTCCGCGAGCGTCGCGCAGCAGTTGCCGCACGGCATGAGTCCGAGCTTCTTCGGCACAAACACCGCAAGCGCCTCGAACGTGTGCAGCCGGTCGACGCCCGCCCTCTGTGCACGGACGAAGACCTCGTCCGAGAACGCTGCCAGGAGCGCGACCTCTTCGGCGTGCTTCGTCTGCGTGAACGTCACGGTCTCGAAGTTCGCGCCCTTGTAGATCCTCCCGTCGTACGTGAGCAGCGCGGCACCGACGGGGAAATTACTGTAGGGACAGTAGGCGAGCCCTACGGCGTCGCGTGCGGCGGCCAGCAACATCTGGTACAGCGTGCCGTTGAAGTCAGGGAGCCCGCTTTTCATAGGTTCCTTTCGTCTGACCGCAGTACGGTCGGTGTGCAGGACCAGTGGACGTGTTCCGACAGCGAACCTGGCTCCTCGGAAGAACCCGCGTCGCTGCCGGAAAACCGCATCATCTGTCAACGAGCAAGTACACAAAACTACACCTGTTTCATCGGGGTTGTCAATGCCTCGCTCGTTATCGGGTCGCTGCTGCTTTTCGGATGATCGCCGGGCTGTCGACCGGATTGTAGAACTTGAGCTTGCTGACCTTCTTCAGGTCGATCCACTCGGCCGGCTTCACGTACGACCGTTCCGACGCAGCGAGGTTCTTCGTCGTGATCCTGCCGTCGATGACCCGGGCTGTGTAGTACATCAGGATGGTCTGCGTGTGCTTCCCCTTGATCCAGTGCTTGAAGAAAGAGTTCTCGACGGTGATGAGCTTCCCTGTTTTCACATGCAGGCCCGTCTCTTCGTACACCTCGCGTACGAGCGCCTGCTCGATCGTTTCGCCGAGCTCGATACCACCGCCGGGAAAGTCATACCCGTCGAATTGCGGCGATAGCAACACCTTGTTTCCATTGATGATGACACCGTAGACGGATGGCCTGAATCCAGTAAGCTTGCTCACGCGC
>Ga0265297_10009363_pt1 | contig 12655 bp, 8 predicted proteins | sample Munlanlwell13791_FD_192502 | JGI IMG/M metagenome (GOLD analysis project Ga0265297, IMG submission 192502) | Leachate microbial communities from a municipal landfill in Southern Ontario, Canada - Leachate well 137-91 | ecosystem: Engineered > Solid waste > Landfill > Unclassified | place...
AACGCCCTGTTTTATGCGGCCCCCCGGCTTTTACATGTGAGGTTGGCGCCCAGCCTGGAATTCTGGGACGAGATCTTCAGCCACATGTTGTTTTTCATGGCTTTTGCCGGGATTGCCCTGTCGGTGTTGTGGAGCCAGGTGCGCAATCCCTTGCCCGCCGCGATGAGCCCGCAAATCACGGCGGCGTTCGGGGGCATTGCGGTCCTGGGCGGGGCGGGGATTTTTCTAACCCTGTTGCCCGGCCGGCCGTACGCGGCGGATGGTGCGGTCCTGGCTCTGGTTTTGTTCGCGGCCGAATTGATGCGCCGGGGGAAATCCCTGCGGCAACTCCCGCTTGCGATACTCATTGAGCTTTCCTGCTTCCTGGCTTTGCTCGGCCGGCTGGCGCAAAGATTCCTGGCGGCAACATGATAGGCGCGCCTCCTGCGGTTGTCCTTTTGGCCGGAATTACTCACTCCGATTCTGGCGGAACACGCCCGTCGCCAAAGTCGCAATATATGCGGCCGCACGCGCTTTGCGCTAACGCGGAGATCAAAGGTTTGATTTATAGCTATATCTTGTTTGCAATAAATGTATTATGCATTCAATCAAATATTTTCTTGTTTTTTGCAGCAGTTTCTGATGTCTGAGGCGCTAAACTCGGCGCTTTTCTGGAATTATTCCGGATTCTGGCTCGCCCCCGCCTTTGTTCCGTTCGTCATTCCCGATTTGACTTTGCGCTTCAATTGAATTATAGCAATAAGGCAACCATGAAAGCCACGGACATATCGGCGTTAAAAGAAGCCGCACTGGAGGAAGCCCGCGCCGCCGGCACGGCGGACGCCCTGGAACAGGTGCGCATCAAGTACCTGGGACGCAAGGGCCTCCTGCCGGAAATCATGAAAGGCCTCAAGGACGCCGAGTCCGCCGAGCGCCCGGCCATGGGCCGTTGCGCCAACGAGCTCAAGCAGGAGCTGGCCGCGCTCCTGGAAACGCGCCGCGCCGCGCTGGCAGTTGCGGCCGCCCCGCTGCGCTCCGCGGGCGGGGAAATGTTCGATCCGACCCTGCCCGGCCGCTGGCGCGCGCTCGGCACGCGGCATCCGATCAGCCGGATCATTGAGGACGCCATCCGCATTTTCGATACCCTCGGCTTTAGCGTGGCCGACGGCCCGGATATCGAGACCGAGTATCACAATTTTGACGCGCTCAATACCCCGGCCAATCACCCGTCCCGCGACACGCAGGACACCTTCTGGCTGGAATCAGGCCAATTATTGCGTACCCAAACCTCGCCTGTGCAGATCCGCGTCATGGAAAGCCGGCCGCCGCCCGTGCGTATCATTGCGCCCGGCCGGTGCTACCGGCGCGACACGACGGATGCCACCCACAGCGCCCACTTCCACCAGATCGAAGGCCTTTATGTGGATCGCCGGGTGTCCATGGCTGATCTCAAGGGCGACATCACCTATTTTGCCCAGCGCCTGATGGGCGCGGATGTCAAGATCCGTTTCCGGCCGCACTTTTTCCCCTTCACCGAGCCCAGCGTGGAATACGATTTTTCCTGCCACGTCTGCGGCGGCAAGGGCTGCCGCGTGTGCAAGCAGAGCGGCTGGATCGAAATTTCCGGCGCGGGGATGGTGAATCCCAAGGTGTTTGCCAAAGTCGGCTACGACCCGGAAGCCGTCACCGGCTACGCCTTCGGCATGGGCGTGGAACGGATTGCCATGATCCGCTATGGCATCCACGATATCCGCCTCCTGTATGACAATGACAAACGGTTTTTGGATAAAATAGGCGGCTGATGCCGCGGTAACGATCAGGTTCAGCTGCGGTTCGCAGGAACCGCTGCAGATTGAAATTTATTGTGCGTTAAACTATTCAGGTTAGCCCGATGAAAATTCCCCTGAGCTGGTTGCGAGAATTTGTGGCGTGCGAGGCGACTCCCGAGGCCCTGGTTGAGCGCTTGACGTTCGCCGGCCTGGAAGTCGAGGGCCTGGCCCGCATCGGGTCCGATTTCAAAGGCATCGTGGCCGCTGAAATCGTAAGCGTCAGTCCGCATCCCAACGCCGATCGCCTCAGATTGTGTGATGTGGCCACCGGCCGCGAAACGCTGCGCGTGGTCTGCGGTGCGCCGAATGTCCGCGCCGGCGAAAAGGTCCCGTTTGCCGCCATCGGCGCCGTATTGCCTAACGGCCTGAAAATCAAGAGCGCCAAAATCCGCGGGGAAGCCTCTTTCGGCATGCTTTGCGCCGAGGACGAACTCGGACTTTCGGAAGACCATGCCGGGCTCATGCAGCTGCCGTGCGATGTCCCCGCTGGCACGCCCCTGGTCGAGGTCGTGGGCGGGCCCGATGTCGTGTTGACGATCGAGGTCACGCCCAACCGGCCCGACTGCCTGAGCATCCTGGGCATTGCGCGCGAAGTGGCGGCCCTGTACGGCTGCCCGTTGAAACTGCCCGCCATCCAGTTCCCGGAAACCGGTGAACCCATCGCCGGCGGGCTGGCGGTGGATGTCGCGGATGCGGCGGGGTGCCCCCGTTACACGGCCCGGCTCTTGCGGGGCGTCACCATCGGGCCGAGCCCCCTTGCCATGCGCCTGCGCCTGGCACGCTGCGGCATCCGGCCAATCAACAATATTGTGGATATAACCAATTACGTCATGCTCGAGTGCGGCCAGCCCTTGCACGCCTTCGATCTCGCGCTCCTCGCGGAACATCGTGTCGTCGTGCGCCGGGCGCGCCCCGGCGAAACCATGGCAACCCTGGACGCGGTGGAACGCAAGCTGACCCCGGATATGCTGGTCATTGCCGATGCCCGCGAGCCGGTGGCGGTGGCCGGGGTCATGGGCGGCGCCCGGAGCGGCATTCTTGCCACCACGCGCGATGTCGTCCTGGAAAGCGCCTGCTTCAATCCCGCGCTGATCCGCAAAACGTCCAAGACCCTGGGCCTTGCCACGGAATCCTCCTACCGGTTTGAACGCGGCGTGGATATCCGCGGGGTGGACTGGGCCAGCCGGCGGGCGGCGGCGCTCATGGCCGCGCACGCCGGCGCCGCGGTTGCCCCGGGCGCGCTGGACTGTTTTCCGGCCGAACCCGCGGAGCGGCGCATCGTCTGCCGCTTTGACCGTGTCCGCGACCTGCTGGGCGTGGGCATTGAGGATAACGCCATCATGCGCCTGTTCGAGGCGCTGGCGTTCCCCATCGAGGAACGCGGCGAAAAAAGTTGCACGGTCCGGGCGCCGACCTTCCGACCGGACCTGGAAGCCGAGGTGGACCTGATTGAGGAAGTGGCGCGCCTGCACGGCCTGGACAAGATTCCGGCGGCCGTGCCGCACAGCCGTCTGGTGCCGGGCGTCAACGACGCGTTCATCCGCGCCACGATCACATGCCGCGCCGCGCTCGCGGGGCTGGGTCTTACCGAGATCGTTAATTACAGCCTGGTATCCGAAAAACTGCTGGAGATCTGCGATGCCGTACCCACCACCCGGCGCATCGTGTTACCGCGTCCCATCAGCGTTGACCAGGCCATTTTGCGCGATGCGCTTCTGCCGCAGATGATTGAGACCCTCGGACGCAATCGCTCGCGCCAGATTGCCGAAGCCGCTTTGTTTGAAATCGGCCGTGTTTTTTCCCGGAATGATCAACAGGCTTATACCGAAGAAACGCATTTGGCCCTCGGCTTGATGGGTCCGGTCGGCCGCACCGGCTATGCCAGGCGCGCCGCCCTTACGGAAACCGATGCGTTTCTGTGGCTGAAGGGCATCCTGGAAGCCCTATGCCGCAAACTTTCCATTCGCGTGGATGAACGTCCTGCGGCGGCGGGCCGGGACCAGACGGCCGGCCTGGCTTTCCGGGAACTGGCGGAGGCCGAGGCGCCCCCCGCGCTCTATGGCCTGGGTTGTTTTGAAAAGAACCGCGTCGCGGTGATCACGCTGGATGGAATCCCCTGCGGAGTCTTTGGCCTGGTCCGCGAGACGCTGCGGCGGGAATGGCGCCTGGTTGAGCCCGTGGCGGTTTTGGAGATGCGCTTGGCGCCGCTCCTGGAGCGCGTTGCCACCGTCCCCGCCGCGGAGCGCCTGCCGGTATATCCCTCCGTCACGCGCGATATTGCCCTGCGCCTCAACAACCGCCTCCGGCACGGCGACATTGTCAATGCCATCTGGAAGGTTGCGCCAAAAGAATTGACAAATGTCGAACTATTTGATATCTTTTCAAGCGATGAGATAGGTGTAGGCTTTAAGAGCATGGCCTACTCGCTGACCTATCGGTCCGGGGAACGGACCCTGACGGACGATGAAGTCAACCGGCTTCACGAGGCCATCAAGGACCGGCTCCGGAGCGAGATGTCTGTGGAGATCAGGTGACGTAGTGGCCGAGATATTGATGGAGATGTAATTAAAACATCGGCGGCCCTGGCAGGCCTTCGCAGTCCCGAACGTTCGGTTTATCCGACAATCCGGGGCAAAGTTAGGCCCAGGGGCGCGCGGGTGAGGGAACAGGCAGTATGTTGGGATTCATAGAAGACTGTTTGACGGACATATGGCGATTCTTTTCAGGCATGGATTCCATGCCTGTGGCGATTAGGTCTGCCGGCTTGCAGCCGGGAGGCCTGTTGATGGCGGCGGCGACAAATACAACGGCGGAGTGGCGCTCCGGGGGCGGTATTCGCGAAGGGCGCATACCGGCTTTGGGGTTGAACCGCACGCCGCCGGGTCCGCGCTATCAACCGCATATTGTTCTTTAACAGCCTATCGAAGCCATTCTCCACCGAGAACGGCTTCGCCCCTTGGATGAGTACCCTGCCTGGCGCGTGGTTACGAGCCAAATCTCTGACCCGTTAATGATGCTACCGGGGAGCTTGAATTCGGTGGCGCCCTTAGGCCCTTAAATGGGATCTGGAACCCACCGGCAAAAGCACCCACTTTGTTCTTCGGAACAGAGCTTGACTCCGTCACGGCCAAGGTGGGGTATTCATTTTCAGCCCGGGGGACGGCATGGACCTCTTCAATAAGCAGAATTCCGCGGCGCCCGGCGCCCGCCCGCCGCTGGCCGCGCGCATGCGCCCGCAGACTTTGGAGGAAATCGCCGGCCAGGACCACATGCTGGGCCCCGGCAAACTGTTGCGGCGGGCCATCGAGTCGGATCGGCTCGCCAGCCTGATCCTCTACGGACCGCCCGGTTGCGGTAAAACATCGCTGGCGGAAGTCATCGCCCGGGTAACCCGCCGGCATTTTGAAAAAACAAGCGGGGTCTTGGCCAACGTGGCCGTCCTGCGCGACCTTTTGCAAGCAGCTTCCGATCGCCGTCGGCACGAAGGTGTGCAAACCATCCTGTTCCTTGACGAAATCCACCACTTCAACAAATCCCAGCAGGATATTCTGCTGCCCTACGTCGAGGACGGCGCCATCATCCTGATCGGCGCCACAACCCATAATCCCTTTTTCTTTGTCAACAGTCCGCTCACCTCCCGCTCCCAGATTTTCGAGCTGGTGCCGCTTGCCGAGGACGTCATCATAGCGCTCCTGCGCCGCGCGCTGACCGATGAGCGCGGCCTGGGCCCCTCGGCGACGGATTCAACAAGCTCGCCGCAGGCAGGCTCTGGCCAGGGCTCCGCGCCCCTGGATGCCGATGACGACGCGCTCGCGCATCTGGCGCGCGTCTGTGAAGGCGACGCCCGCAGGGCGCTCAATGCCCTTGAGATCGCCGCCCTGACGACCCCGCCGGATGCCCGGGGACGCATCCATATCACCCGCGCCATCATGGAGGATTCCATCCAGAAAAAAGCCGTAGTCTATGACCGCGATGATGACGGCCATTACGACACGATTTCCGCCTTCATCAAGAGCGTGCGGGGCTCCGATCCCAACGCCGCGGTTTACTGGCTGGCCAAGATGATCTATGCCGGCGAGGATCCCCGCTTCATCGCCCGGCGCCTGATTATCCTGGCCTCGGAAGATATCGGCAACGCCGACCCGCGCGGCCTGCTGATGGCCGTGGCGGGCCTGCATGCCGTGGAATTCGTCGGCCTGCCGGAAGCCCGGATTGTTCTGTCGCACGTCACAACCTACCTGGCTTGCGCGCCCAAAAGCAACGCCGCCTGCCTGGCGGTCGAAAAAGCGCTCCAGCACATCAAGGAAGGCCGCGTGCTCCCGGTGCCGAAACCCCTGCGGGGTTCGAGTTACCAGGGCGCCACGCGCCTCGGCCATACGGGTTACAAGTATGCCCATGATTATGAGGGCCATTTTGTGGACCAGGCCTACATGCCGACTTCAGCGGTGTATTACGAGCCGACCAGCCAGGGGTATGAGGGCACCCTGAAACAGCGCCTGGCGCAGTGGGATCAGATGCGGCGGAAGTCAGACGACGGACGACAGACACCGGACGACAGACCAGAGAAGAAGGAGAAACAAACGTCTAATCCATCAGCTGACGGACCGAACGTCCAATGAAGAAGGATGGCGGAAGGCGACGCATCAAAAGTAGAATGCAGAAGTCAGAAATCGGAAATCAGAAATCAGCAATTGGAAATAAGCAATTCTGCTATGACCCGCAAAGAATCCATCCGAACCAAAATGCGCGCGCGCCGCGCCGCTCTGACCCCGTCCCGCACCCGGCCGGCCGGCGCAAAAATTCAGCGCGCGGTAATGAAACTTCCGGAATGGGCAGCGGCGCGGAGGGTGTGCGTGTACCTGGCCATGCCTGGCGAGGCGCCAACCCGGCGGCTGCTGGCGGCGTGCTGGCAAACCGGCAAACAGGTTCTGGCGCCGGCTTATCGTAAAAAGGAACGGCTTTATGGCCTGGTGCGGCTCCGGCCGGGCGACGTTGTCAAGGTCGGCCATTGGAATGTGCCGGAGCCCGCCCGGCCGCGCTGGGCGGCGCCCGCGCGCGTGGACATGGTGGTAACGCCGGGGTTGGCGTTTGACCGTTCGGGCGGAAGGCTCGGCCACGGCGGCGGCCATTATGACCGCCTGCTGGCGGGAACGGGCCTGAAGCAAGCTTTCAAAGTCGGGCTGGCGTTGGAATGTCAAATGGTTGCCCGTGTGCCGATGGACCGGCGGGATATACGCATGAATGTGGTGGTGACGGAACGGGCGGTGTACCGGCGGAAGACGGACATCAGACGACAGACGCCAGACGACGGAAGAGCGTAGAACAATCAAAGACAACTGTTAGCCGAAGACGAAAGGATAAGACAAATGGGATCAACAATCAAATGCGGGAAACACCTCGCTGAGCATGCGAATATTTCCGGCTCCAAATTCCACGATGTAAATCTATCCAGAGCTAATTTTGACGATGTGAACCTGAGCAAAGCAAGGTTTCATAATATCAATCTAAGCGACATGCAGGTTTCGGCGGCCCAGATAGGTGGCGCGACTTTCAAGCATATCGGCCCACCCCCGGACAAAGACGGTAAGCAGGCACGCCAGAGACCGGTTACGTTTGAAGAAGCCATGCTGTGTGACAGCACCTTCCGCAAGGTGGATATGTCAAATGTCAAGATCATCGACTGTGACCTCACGGGAATGACGATCAATGGAATCTTGGTCACAAGCCTGTTGAAGGAATGGAAGAAGAGAAACGGCTAACCACCGGTTTCAGCCTGCCTCGCTCCGTTTGGTGGCTGAAACGAATTCGCCACACTGCCGTGAGAAAACATAATTGGATTGCGGGCATTAGTCCGCATTAGGAAACAACAAAAATGCGATAAACGCTCCGGCGCAACCGGGGCTGGAGGAAATTATGACACAGTGGTGGATAGGCGCATTCGTGGTTATGCTGGCGGCGGCATTGGGTTATTATGTCCGCCTGATCATTGGGCGTTACGAAGCTAAATCCAGTGAGCGGGATTCGCGCCAGATGCTGGACGACGCCCGGCGGGAGGCGGAATCCATTCGCCAGGGCGCCGGCCTTCAGGCCAAGGAAGCGGTCCTCAAGGCCCGCGAGGCGTTTGAAGCCGATGTCAAGGCGCGCCGCCAGGAAGTTGCCGCCTTGGAAGAACGCTCCACCCAGCGCGAGCTGAACCTGGACCGCAAGGTGACCATGATCGACAAAAAATACCAGCAGGCAGAACAGAAAACGGCTGAAATCGAAAAGCAGGAAACGGCGATTAGTCAGCAGCGCGAGGAATACCAGAACCTGGTCAAGACCGAGCGCGATAAACTTCAGCGCATTGCCGGCATGACCCTCGAGGAGGCGCGGCGCGCCCTGATCGCGCGCATTGAGGAAGAAGTGCGCGGGGAAACCGGCATGCTCGTCCGCCGCCTGCAGGAAGAGGCCAAGGAAACCGCCGAGCGCGAATCCAAAAAAATCATGGCCCTGGCGATCCAGCGGTTTTCCGGGGGGCATTTCAGCGAGCTCATGACCAGCACGGTGGCCCTGCCCAGCGATGATTTGAAAGGCCGCATCATCGGGCGCGAAGGCCGCAATATCCGGGCGCTGGAAGCGGCCACCGGCGTGGACCTGCTCGTGGACGACACCCCGGAGGCCGTGGTGATTTCCGCCTTCGATCCCCTGCGGCGCGAAATCGCCAAGCAGTCCCTGGAGCGCCTGATCATGGATGGGCGCATTCATCCGGCCCGGATCGAGGAGGTGGTCGCCAAGGTCAAGGAGGAAATGGCGGACCTCGTCCGCGTTGCCGGGGAAGAGGCGATTTACACGCTTGGTCTCCAGGGCGTGGATCCCGACCTGGTCCGGACCCTGGGGCGCCTGAAATATCGAAGCAGTTATGCCCAGAATGTGCTCATGCATTCCATCGAGGTCGCCCACCTCATGGGCATCATGGCCGGCGAACTGGACCTGGATATCATGCTGGCCAAGCGCGTCGGGTTGTTTCACGACATCGGCAAGGCGCTGGACAGCGAAGTGGAAGGCAGCCACGCTATCATCGGCGCCGATTTTCTCAAGCACCACAACGAGCCGCAGCTGCTGGTCAACGCCGTGGCGGCCCACCATGCGGATGTGGAGCCGGAAAGCTTGTATGCGGTGCTCGCGGCCGCGGCGGACGCCATTTCGGCCTCCCGGCCGGGCGCCCGCGCCGAAACGACCGCCGTGTACGTCAAGCGCCTGGAGCAGCTGGAGGCCATCGCCGGCGGCTTCGCCGGCGTGGAAAAAAGCTACGCCATCCAGGCCGGCCGCGAAGTGCGCGTCATCGTCGTGCCGGACAAGGTGGATGACGCCGCGGCCATGCACCTGGCGCGGGATATAAGCAAGAAAATCGAACAGGATCTGCAGTATCCCGGCCAGATCAAGGTGACCGTCATCCGCGAAAAACGGTGCGTGGAATATGCCCGGTAGCTTGTAGCCGCGGGCGTGAGCCCGTGGCCGCTGGAGGAATCCACGCCCTCACGGGCGCGGCTACCCGATTAAAATTCCAAACCAATCAGAAAAAGAAACCCGTAAGAAAGCACTGCCATGAAAACAACGCTTGCGAAAACGTTTGCGAATCCGCCGTGCCAATATCGCGCCAAGCCGTTCTGGGCCTGGAACGGTAAATTGGAAGAGCAGGAATTGCGCCGCCAGATCCGGGCCATGCGCCGGATGGGCTTGGGCGGATTTTTCATGCACTCCCGGGTGGGCCTGGATACGCCTTATCTCTCCCGGGAATGGTTCAACCTTGTGGGGGCCTGTGTTGACGAGGCCCGCAGGCAGAAGATGGAAGCCTGGCTGTATGACGAGGATCGCTGGCCTTCCGGGGCCGCCGGCGGGCTGGTCACGAAAAATCCGCGCTACCGCATGCGCAGCCTGGTTGTTCAAAAGGTATCCGCGCTGAAGGCCATTCCCGGGGACTGGCGCGTCGTGGCGGTGTTTGCGGCGACCCCCGGCCAGGGCCGCGTGGTGCGTCAAGTACGCCGGGTGGCCGGCGCGCGGCTCCCCGCGCCCGGCAGGGGAGAGGCGCTGTATGTGTTTCATGAAGTCCTGGACCCGCTTTCCGACTGGTATAACGGATACACCTATCTCGATACGCTCAACCCCGCTGCGGTCCGGGCCTTCATCCGCACGACACACGCAGCCTATCGCCGGCAGTTAGGACGGCATTTCGGCCGGCTGGTGCCAGGTATTTTCACGGATGAACCCAACTACTTTTCCGGCGCCGGCTGTCCCCCGGACAGCGAACATTGTATTCCCTGGACCCCCCGGCTGCCCGTGGTTTTCAAGCAACGCTACGGCTATGACCTGATCCCGCATCTCATGGAAACAGCCTTCGATGTTGAAGGCGAAACCGTGTCGCCCGCCCGCTACCATTACCACGATTGCCTGACGCACCTGTTCGTGAACGCTTTCTGCCGCCAGGTCGGCGCATGGTGCGCCCGCCACAAGCTCTTGTTCACCGGCCATCTCCTTTACGAGGACACCCTTTCTTCCCAGACCGGGTATGTCGGCGACAGCATGCGGTCATACGAGTTTATGCAGGCGCCCGGCATGGATTTGCTCACCGAGCATTGGCGCGTGTATGACGCCGCCAAGCAGGTCAGCTCCGTGGCCCGCCAGTTCGGCCGGACCTGGCGGCTGACCGAAACCTATGGTTGCACCGGCTGGGATTTTCCGCTGGAAGGCCACAAGGCCCTCGGCGACTGGCAAGTGGCCCTGGGCATCAACTTGCGCTGCCAGCACCTGGCCTGGTACACCATGGCCGGCGAAGCTAAGCGCGATTACCCGGGTTCCATCAGTTACCAGTCCCCCTGGTGCGACGCTTATGCCGTGGTCGAGGATTATTTCGCCCGCGTCAACGCGGTCATGGCGCAGGGGGCGGAAGTGCGCGACCTGCTGGTGATCCATCCCATGGAAAGCATGTGGCTGTTCCATCGCAAAGACTGGGGAAATGATGTCGCGATGAAAGAGCTCGACGCCGTATTGCCGTCCGTGCGCGACGCGCTCCTGCAACAGCACCTGGATTTCGATTACGGCTGTGAGGATATCATGGCGCGGCACGGGCGGATTGCGCGCGGGGCTCACGGGCCTGAATTGCGGATCGGGCAGGCAGCCTACCGCTCCGTGCTGGTTCCGCCGCTTATAACCATCCGGCGCTCCACTCTTGATTTACTGCGCCGTTTCCACGCGGCCGGCGGCCCGGTCGTTTTCGCGGGCAAGCCGGCCGACTATGTCGAGGCCCGGCCCTCCGGCGAACCGGCCGCCCTGGCGGGCGCGTGCGCCCGGATTGCGCTCGCGCCCGCGGCGCTCGCCCGGGCGCTGGCGCCAACCTGCCGGCGCGTGTCAATCTGTACGCCGGAGGGCAGGAAAATCCCCTCGGCGCTGTATCTCCTGCGGGAGGATCGGGCCGCGTTTTACATGTTCATCTGCAACACGGGCCATTCTGCCGCGCAGCTCGCGCGGGATCAATTCAAGGACGTCATGGTGCGTGACCGCGTCCAGGCCTATCCGGCGGTGCGGGTGGTCGGATTTGCGGACTGCGCCGGCGCTCCGCAGGAATGGCATCCGCAAGATGGAAGGATCACCGCCGCCCGGGCCCGCCGCAACAAGCAGGGCCAGTGGGTCATTGAAACGGCGCTCGAACGGCTGGCCAGCCGCGTTTTTGTTGTCCCTAAGAAAACCGCGGCTGGTGTGCCGGCGCCGGCCCTCCCGATATGCCGCGAACAGTCGGCACGCCCGTTGGCGGCCAGAGTCTGGGATATCCGGCTCAGCGAGCCCAACGTGCTGGTACTTGACCGGCCCAGTTATCGCATCGGCGGCGGCGCCTGGCGGACGGAGACCGAAATTCTCCGGGTGGACCGGGCCGTGCGGGGCGCGCTGGGCATCCCGCTTCGCGGGGGGAACATGGTCCAGCCCTGGGCGCAGAAAAAAACGCGCGAGCGCAAGACTGCTCCGGTCGAGCTTGTTTACACCATCCGCGTCAAGGCCATACCCTCCGGCGCCATTGATCTGGCGCTGGAACATCCGGAGCGCTTCAGGATCAGCCTGAACGGCCGGCCGCTCGATTCCCGGGGGGCGCGTGATTGGTGGACTGACCGTTCCCTGCTCAAGATTCCGTTTGATGCGGCCCTGCTGCATTCCGGCGCCAACGAATTGAGGCTCCTGTGTGACTATGACGCGCAATCCGGCCTGGAGATCGGCTATTTACTCGGCAATTTTGGCGTTAAGGTTCAGGGCCCCCGGGCTACTGTCACGGCGCCGGTTGCTTCATTAAAAATCGGCGACTGGGTCCGGCAGGGCCTGGCGTTTTATGCCGGCCATGTGCGGTATGAGGCTGATGTTCGCCTGCGCCGGCGGAAGGGCGAGCATGTTTTCCTGCGGTTGCCGGCTTTCCGCGGCGCCGGGGCGCGGATCTTTGTCGACGATCAGCTGGCCGGGGTGTTGGCCTGGCCGCCTTATGAGGCGGACATAACGTCCTTTGTAAAAAACGCGCCGCGCGCGGCCAGGCTGGGCATTGAAATCCTGGGGCACCGGCGCAACTCGCATGGGCCCCTGCACCACGCGCAAAAATGGCCGATCTGGACCGGGCCGGTGGAATTTATCGCCGCCGGCAACAAATGGTGCGAAGATTACCAGTTGGTTCCCTGCGGCCTGCTGAAGCCGCCGGAGCTCGTTCGCAAAACCGTCACAACATGATGGGCCGTTCCCCATGATGCAATCTGCCGCTCCTTTGCCGAAAGTGTATCGCGTTGCCGAGCTCACGCGCCTGATCAAGACCGTCCTGGAGGATGAGGTGGGCGAGGTCT
>Ga0265297_10009364_pt1 | contig 12654 bp, 13 predicted proteins | sample Munlanlwell13791_FD_192502 | JGI IMG/M metagenome (GOLD analysis project Ga0265297, IMG submission 192502) | Leachate microbial communities from a municipal landfill in Southern Ontario, Canada - Leachate well 137-91 | ecosystem: Engineered > Solid waste > Landfill > Unclassified | place...
CCTCGGCTTGGATTCGATGATTTCGGTAGGGATGGTGGTGGCGATACCCGCTTTGCCTTCGAGCACGGCATCGGCGACCTTTGAGCAGATTAGCTTTATCGCGCGGATGGCGTCATCATTGGCGGGAATGGGGTAGTCCACTTCATCCGGATTACAGTTGGTGTCAACGATTGCGATAGCCGGGATGCTCATGCGCTTGGCTTCCGCCAGGGCTATCTTTTCTTTAATGGGGTCAATGATGAAGAGAGCGCCCGGTAGCCGGGTCATCTCTTTAAAGCCGCCCATTTGCCTGTTGAGGTGGTTGATTTTTTCGGTGATTTTACCGGCTTCCTTTTTAGAGAGCCTGCTCAATTCGCCTTTGGCTTCCTGGTCTTCCAGCCTTACCAGCTGGTCAACGCGTGCCTGGATGGTGGCGAAGTTCGTGAGCATACCGCCCAGCCAGCGTTGGTTGACGTAGTACATGCCGCAGCGTTTGGCTTCTTCCTCTACGGATTCCTGCGCCTGTTTCTTCGTGCCGACGAAGAGTAAAGCCTCTCCCTGGGCGACAATTTCTCTGATGAAGGCGCAGGCTTTGTCCAGCATCACAGCGGTCTTTTCCAAATCGATAATGTGGATGCCGTTACGCTTGGTGAAAATGTAGGTCTTCATGCGCGGGTGCCAACGACCCGTCTGGTGGCCGAAGTGTGCTCCGGCCTCAAGAAGTTGTTTGATAGTGGTAGAATCTGGCATTTTTAGTTAACCTCCAAAGTATATTTATCGTAAGAATCAGGAGATTCAAGCCTGGTAATAGTATAGCATACGTTTGTAGGCAGGGCAACAGCTTATGTTAAGACAGCAATTGATGTAGCATATTAGCGGAATTACCGTTAAAATAGGCTTATGATGGAAAAGCTGGAGCAGGGGGTTAAAGCGCTGGGAATATCTTTAACTGCGCGGCAAATAGGGCAGTTCGAGCAGTATTTCCAGCTGCTGATGGACTGGAACGAACGCATAAACCTGACCAGTATTACCGATTATGAGGAAGCGCAGCTAAAGCACTTTCTAGATTCACTAACGCCGGTGATAGTTGCCGACTTTAGCAGAGAACTAGACGTAATAGATATTGGCACCGGCGGCGGTTTCCCGGGCATACCGCTAAAGATAGCGCTTCCAGATTTGAAAATGACACTGCTGGAAGCGACGAAAAAAAAGACCGAGTTTCTTAAACAGGCGGTTAGTGAAATAGGATTAACCAATGTCGAAATAATCGCCGACCGGGCGGAGATAATTGCTCATGACGATAGATATAGAGAAAAGTATGACATTGTGTTAGCGCGGGCGGTTGCGATTTTACCAACGCTGGTGGAACTGGCGCTGCCGTTTTGTAAGACCGGCGGTATATTCATTGCCCAAAAGAAGGGCATAACAGAAAAACAACTTGAGGAAATTCTGGAGGGCATGAATATTGAGATTGAATTGGCTTTACCGGTCTGTAGAATTAAAGACAGGTCAAAAGGGCCAAAACCTACAGAGATTGAGCAAGCATACAAAGTGATAAAAATAATGGGCGGCACATTACAGCAAGTTAAAACTATCGAGTTGGATGAACTGAACGACGACCGTATGCTGGTGGTAATTAAGAAAATCAGTCCTACGCCGCGTAAATATCCCCGCCGCCCCGGCATACCGGAAAAAAGGCCGATTACTTCTTAACCTTTTTCTCCTGTTTGTCCTCGATTGGTTCAATCTCGTATAGCAAGCCGCACAGCATTTTGTCGAGTTGGGTGAACTCGGGGTCTTTGCGTATGCGCCCCTGGTAAATACGAATAAACTTAATCGCTTCCCTGACATTTTTGGGGTCGGGGTTTTTTTCTTCCAGTAGCCTGTAAGCGTCCAATTTCCATTTGGTTTTAGTCCGTTTCTCACTGCGGTTAAGCAGCCAGATGGCTAAAATCAAGACGACTATGATAGCGATAAAACCGATAATTTCCCAAGCTGACATCAAGTTATTTGTAGCATATACCGGGCATTGGAGTCAACGGCGGCAGGAATGAAACAGCCAACCGGACCGCGGAAAATGGCAAAGCCAATCTGTTGCGCAGGCGTAGCAACAGTAGTAAAATTAGAATATCGAATTCTTGACTGGAGGATGGGGAAATGGAAAAAGGGACGTGGAAGGTAAAAACAGGGCTTGCCCAGATGCTTAAGGGCGGTGTGATTATGGACGTCGTTACGCCGGAGCACGCTAAAATCGCCGAGGATGCTGGAGCCTGCGCTGTGATGGCGCTGGAGAGAGTACCGGCAGATATCAGGGCGGCTGGCGGCGTGGCGCGTATGTCCGACCCCACCGTCATCGAAGCGATTATGAATACGGTCACTATACCGGTAATGGCTAAATGCCGCATCGGGCATTTTGTTGAGGCGCAGGTGCTGGAGGCGATGGGTGTGGACTATATTGACGAATCGGAAGTGCTGACCCCGGCGGATGAAAGCCATCACGTCTGGAAGCACGACTTTAAAGTGCCGTTTGTCTGCGGCTGCCGCGATTTAGGCGAGGCTTTAAGGCGCATCGGCGAAGGTGCTGCGATGATTAGAACTAAAGGTGAAGCCGGTACGGGCAACATCGTCGAAGCGGTGCGGCATATGCGGACGGTCATGGATGAAATTAAGAAAATCGCTGGCATGTCCAATGACGAATTGATGAAAGAAGCTAAAGAACTCGGCGCGCCGTTTGAGCTGGTGCTGGAAGTACACAAAACCGGCAAACTACCGGTGGTTAACTTTGCCGCCGGCGGCGTGGCTACGCCAGCTGACGCAGCGTTAATGATGCAGCTTGGCGCGGAGGGTGTTTTTGTGGGGTCGGGCATCTTTAAGAGCAGCAATCCGTCGCCGCGCGCCAAGGCAATCGTCAAAGCTGTTACGCATTATAAAGACCCCAAGATTATCGCTGAGGTGTCCAAGAAACTCGGCGAGGCTATGCCCGGTCTAGAAATCGGGCAGATACCTGACGAGGAACTACTCGCTAAAAGAGGTTGGTAAACATGAAAATAGGTGTCCTTGCGTCGCAGGGAGCCTTTATCGAGCACATAACAGCGCTGAAAAAACTGGATATTGATGCTTTGCCCGTCCGGCTGCCCGGCGAACTAAAGGGGGTGGACGGGCTTATTCTTCCCGGCGGCGAGAGCACGACCATCAGCAAGCTCATGGACGCTTACGACCTGATGCAGAACATCGCCGCTTTAACCAGAGATGGCATGCCGCTCTTCGGTACTTGCGCCGGGATGATAATGATGGCCAAGAAAATATCCGGCAACGGTGTAGTATCGCTGGGGCTGATGGATATCGTCGTCAAGCGTAATGCCTTCGGGCGGCAGGTGGACAGCTTTGAGGTGGACGTGGATGTGCCGGCGCTGGGCAAATCGCCCTTTCACGCCGTTTTTATCCGCGCGCCGTTAATAGAGCAGTGCGAGCACGGTGTAGAAATTCTGGCGAAGCTTAAAGACAATACCATCATCGCCGCCAGGCAGGGTAAAATGCTGGTGACGGCCTTTCACCCGGAACTGACCGATGACTTGAGATTTCACCGCTACTTTTTAGATATTATAAAAGGAAAAGACAATTAAGCATGGATAAAGCGAATCAACAAACCATAACCGACGACCTTGACGCTTTACTTGATATTTTCCCGCACTATATCAAAGAGTCGCTCGTCCAGCAGGCTGACGTCAGTGAACTGCTGGAGGTGATAATGGACCTGGGGCGCGCGCCGGAAGCGCGTTTCCCCAAACGGGAAATCATCATCGAGAGAAAAGAAATCGAGCAGGCGGACTTGGACTACGTGGTCGAGCGTATCGGCAAGTTCGGCGAAGACAACCGCGCTGGCATTGAGCGGACGCTGCACCGCATCTCCGCGATAAGGAACCGGGGCAAGAAAATCGTGGGGCTGACGTGCCGCGTAGGCCGCGCCGTCTTCGGGACGATTAAGATAATTGAGGATTTGGTGCAGTCTGGCAAGAGCGTGCTTTTGCTCGGGCGCCCGGGTGTGGGCAAGACCACCATGCTCCGCGAGGTCGCCCGCGTTTTAGCCGACGACGTAGATAAACGCGTCGTCATTGTGGACACGTCCAATGAAATTGCCGGCGACGGCGATATACCGCATCCAGCTATCGGCCATGCCCGCCGTATGCAGGTTGCCACCCCGTCTTTACAGCACGCTGTGATGATTGAGGCGGTGGAAAACCATATGCCGGAGGTCATCGTTATTGATGAAATTGGGACGGAACTGGAAGCTATGGCGGCAAGAACGATTGCTGAAAGGGGCGTCCAACTCGTCGGCACAGCGCACGGCAACACTTTAGAAAATTTAATGATGAACCCGACGCTTTCCGACCTCATCGGCGGGATACAGTCGGTTACTTTAGGGGATGAGGAAGCGCGGCGGCGGGGCACGCAAAAGTCTATTTTAGAAAGAAAATCACCGCCTACATTCGATATCGTAGTGGAGATACAGGAACGCGATAGAGTCGCCATTCACCCGGACGTTGGCATGGCGGTGGACGCTTTGTTACGCAGCGCCCCGCCCAGCACCGAAGTTCGTTCGTTTGGCGCTAACGGCGAGGTGAAAATAGAAAAAACGCAGGCTGTCGTCGAGCCGGTTATAAAGACCAAAAAGACCGCTAAAGAAAGTAAAGCTATCAAGCTTCATCTCTTTGGCGTCAACCGGTCGCGGGTAACGCAGATAGGCAACGAGATGCGCATCAAGCTGGACATCGTGGAAAACCTGAAAGATGCCACGATGCTGGTGACCTCGAAAAATTATTACCGTCGTCGCCCGCAAAAAATCCGCGACGCTGAAGAAGAGAATATCCCGGTTTACGTTTTAAGGGGCAACTCGCCGCAGCAGGTTAGACAGTTCCTGACCACGCTTTTCACCACGCACGAGGGTGAACAGCCCGGCGACTTCCAGAGCGCTATAGTGGAAGCGGAAGAAGCGTCCGAACAGGTCACTGAAAGCGGCGAAACTGTAGAACTAAGCCCGCAGGGGTCTTACATCCGGCGTCTCCAGCACCTGATTGCCGAGCGCAATCACCTTAATTCCAGTAGCAAGGGCCGCGACCCCAACCGGCGGGTACGGATATTTAAAGAGCGGATGAGATAGTATGTCTCTATTTATTACATTTGAAGGCGGCGAGGGGTGTGGCAAAAGCACCCAGGGCGAGTTGCTGGAACAGCGCCTTAACACACTGGCTGTGCCTTGTCTGCTAACGTTAGAGCCCGGCGGCACGTCCTTAGGCGATGAAATCAACACTTTAGTAAAAAAGCCCGGCATGGAAATCGACCCGCTGGCGGAGGCGCTGCTTTTCAACGCGTCGCGGATACAGCTGGTAAAAAAGGTCATTAAACCCGCGTTGGCAAAAGGCGTCATTGTCATTTCCTCGCGGTATGCCGATTCAACGACGGCGTATCAGGGTTACGGTAGAGAATTAAACTTAAAAATGGTTAAAGAAATTAACAAACTGGGCACAGACGGGCTGATGCCCAACCTTACCATTTTATTAGACATTCCCGTGGAAATAGGTCTTAAGCGCAAGGGTAAACTTGATGACGACCGTTTTCATTCGTTAGGTTTGGATTTCCACCGCCGCGTCAGGGAGGGTTTCCTCAAGCTGGCCAAAGCCGAGACCAAACGCTGGCTGGTCATTGACGGCACTAAACATAAAGATGAAATATCTGGTATAATCTGGAATAAGGTAAGCGCTTTGCTTTCCGGGAGAAAGTAATGGCGAAAACGAATGAAATTAAGTTAAGCCGCGACCTCGGGATGCTGCGCGTTGGCGTAGCGGTTCCCAGACTGCGCGTGGCTGATGTTGATTTCAACGTCGCCGCCATCATCAAGCTGCTAAAAGACGCCAGGCGCACTGGCGTGCAGGTTTTAGTCTTCCCGGAAACCTCCATTACCGGCTACACCATCAACGACTTAGTCCAGCATCAAGCTTTACTGGATAAAACCAGAGATGGACTGGCGGCTATCCTTAAAGCCACCGCCGATATCAAGATGCTGGTTGCTGTGGGCTTGCCGCTGGAAGTCGAACAGAAGATATTCAACTGCGCCGCCGTCATCAATAGCGGCGATATTTTAGGTATAATCCCCAAGACCTACCTCCCCACCTACCGCGAATTTTACGATGCCCGCTGGTTCGCCCCGGCAGGGCAGGCCACCACCGACGCTGTAGAAATCGCCGGGCAGGAAGCGCCCTTCGGCACCGATATTTTATTCCAGATAGTAGACACGGCGGCAATCGTCGGCGTGGAACTTTGCGAGGATTTATGGATGCCCCTTGCCCCCCACCAGTATCAGTCGGCGGGCGGCGCTAACGTCCTCCTTAACCTCTCCGCATCCAACGAAATTTTAGGTAAAGCCGATTGGCGCCGCACGATGATTAGCTCCGAATCGGGTCGCTGCATCGCCGCGTACTGTTACGCCTCCAGCGGCATTGACGAGTCCTCAAACGACGAGGTTTTCGGTGGGCATGGCATCATCGCCGAGAATGGCGTTATTTTAAGTGAAACCAAGCGGCTGGTCATCGGCCCGCAATTGATTATCTCCGACATTGATATTGACCGCCTCAACCACGACCGCCGCGCTATCACCAGCTTCCACGTTATGGCGGATGAAGTCCCGGCTTACACGGTGATGGAGGCGGAAGTGAATGACTTTACCCCCGCTAAACTCCACCGCTTCCTCGACCCTCACCCTTTTGTCCCCAAAGACCCCACCAAACGCGCCGAACGCTGTAAGGATATCTTCGCCATGCAGGTTGCCGCGCTGGCACAAAAGCTGAACGGCGCCAAGCGGAACAAGATAGTTTTAGGTGTCTCCGGCGGGCTGGATTCCACGCTGGCTTTATTGGTAGCGGCCAAGACGATGGACTTTCTCAAACTCCCGCGTAAGAATGTTTACGCTTATAACCTCCCCGGCTTTGGCACGACCCAGCGCACCAAAAACAACGCGGGTAAAATCTGCGAGGCTTTAGGCGTGACGTTTAGCCAGGTGGACATCACCAGGACCGCCGAGGCGCATTTAAAAGACCTGGGGCATAAGGGGCAAGAGGATGTGGTATTTGAAAACGTCCAGGCGCGCTACCGCACCGAGTTCTTTTTCAACAAAGCCAACGAGGTTGACGGCATTCACCTTGGCACCGGCGACCTGACGGAAGTAGCGTTGGGCTGGAGCACCTTCTCCGGCGACCAGATATCGCATTACCACGTTAACGTGTCCGTCCCTAAGACATTAGTTAAGTATTTGATTAAATGGGTCGCCGACGAAGAACTCAAAGACTCAGCGGCGCAAAAACCGCTCTACAGCGTGCTGGATACGCCCATCTCGCCGGAACTGCTGCGCCACAAGAACGGCGACATCGTTCAAAAAAGCGAGGAGACCATCGGCCCGGTTGAACTGGCAGATTTTTACCTCTATCCGTTCATCCGTTTTGGGATGCGGCCGGGCAAGATGCTTTACCTCGCCAATGAGGTTAACAAGCAAAAGCTCTTTGAAGGAAAATATAACCTCACCGACCTGCACAAGTGGCTCAAGAGTTTTATCACCAGGTTCTTCGCCAACCAGTTCAAACGGACGCTCTTCCCGGAAGGCCCGAAAATCGGTTCGGTCAGCCTATCCCCGCGCGGTGACTGGCGGATGCCGTCCGAGGCGTCCCCGGCGCTTTGGCTGGAAGACCTGGAGGCAATGTTCCGGCGACTGCGTAAGTAAAATCCGGCAAAAGGGGGTGGACCAGATTTATAGCCGCGTTAAACCCTCGTTCCAGGAAGAGCTTGGCCTGCGCCGTCAGGGTTTCTCTTTAATCGCCGGAGTGGACGAAGTAGGCCGGGGGGCTTTAATGGGGCCGGTGGTCGCCGCCGCCGTTATTTTACCGGAGAATTTTAAAGCGCGCTGGAAAAGCCGGGTGCGCGATAGTAAACAACTCACGCCGGAAGCCAGAGAATTTCTTTACGATTATATAATAGAAGCATCAGTTGCTTATGGCGTTGGTTCCTGCCCCAATGAAAAAATCGACGAGATAGGTATCGCCAGGGCTACCTGCCTCGCCATGATGGAAGCCATTACCCAGCTTAACCCCGCCCCGCAGTATCTCCTCATTGATTACATCAGGCTGAAAGAATTGACTCTGCCCCAAAAAGGCATCAAGCACGGTGACAGCCTCGTTTTTTCTATTGCCTGCGCCTCTATTATCGCCAAAGTCACCCGCGACCGGCTGGTGACGGAGATGGACAAAGACTACCCCGGCTACGGCTTCGCGGCGCATAAGGGATACGGCACCGAGGGGCACATCCGGCGCTTAAGGGAGATTGGCCCTTGCCCATTACACCGCCGCTCGTTTAGTCCGGTGGGGGAGTTGGTGGGGCTGCATCAATGAAGCGGCAAGCCACCGGCGCTTTAGGTGAGAAGCTCGCCGCCGATTTTCTAAAGCAAAAGGGCTATGAAATCCTTGCGGCGAATTACCGTTGTCCGGACGGGGAAATTGACATAATAACTAAATGCAACAACACACTGGTGTTTGTAGAAGTCAGAACCCGAAGCAGTCGTAAATTCGGCACACCGGAAGAATCAATTACCGATACTAAAAAAGAAAAACTGCGCGCTTTAGCTGAACGTTATTACCAGGAACACACATGCTTACCCGATAACTGGCGCATTGACGTTGTGGCGGTGGAAATGGGGCGAGGCGGCAAGGTAAAGCGCCTTGAAATCATCGAGAATGCCGTAGAAGGCTAACCGGCATTTCACTTAAAACTTTCACTGTGCTAGAATTCCACCGAGGCTACCAAAATGTCCGTTGACCAGTTGCGCATTATCGATGCTAATATCAACCGTTTGGGCGAGGGCTTGCGTGTTTTAGAAGAGTTCGCGCGGATGACGCTTAATGATGAAACACTGACGCAAAAGCTTAAAGACGTCAGGCACCTTACGGTTAAAGTTGATGCGGCGTTACAAAGAAAATTGTTAGGCTCGCGGGATTCCGTGGGGGATGTGGGGAAATCCATGAACGTTAAGGGTGAATCCAAGAGCCGCGACATTTCTGGTATTATCACTGCCAATTTCAAACGCGTCCAGGAATCTTTAAGAGTGCTGGAAGAAATGGCTAAAAACCCAACATATAAACTCGATTCTGAAAACTACCGTAAAGCCCGCTTTGAGCTTTATACCGTAGAGAAAGAACTCACCGGCAAGATGCTGCGTCAAGAAAAAGTTAACCAAATCACTGGCTTATACGCCATCATAGACACGGAATGGCTTAAAGAGCGTAAACCGGTAAAAGTCGCCGCAGATATGATTAAAGGTGGCGCTAAAGTTATCCAGCTAAGGTGCAAAAATCTCACTCGCCGCGAGTTTCTGGACATCGCCAAAGACCTAAAAGAAGTATGTGTTAAAAAAGACGTTTTGTTCATCGTTAATGACAGTCTGGAAGTCGCTTTAGCCGTTGACGCTGAAGGGCTGCACATCGGCCAGGAAGACATGACCGTCCCCGAAGCCAGAAAACTCATGCCCATTGATATGATACTTGGCTGTTCGGCAACTAATCTTAAAGAAGCCGTTAAAGCTAAAAAAGATGGGGTGGATTATCTGGGGGTGGGCGCTATCTATGCCACCGGCACGAAAGATTCAAAGCCGATGGGCATAAAATCTATCGGAGAAATCAAGAAAGCTACCGGCCTCCCGGTTGTCGTTATCGGTGGCATTAACAAAGAAAATATCGATAAAGTAATTAAAGCCGGGGCGGAAAGCGCCGCGGTCATTGGCGCCATTATGGGCGCGCAAAATGTTGAAAAAGCCACACGTGAACTGGTAAACATTATAAAGAGGACGAAGCATGAATAATTTTGACGCCATCGCGGAAGAAATCAGGAAAGAATTAGCTGAGAAGGATGAAGCCAGAGAAAAAATGCTGCCCCTCTGCCGCGAGTGCATCCGCTACAGCAGTGTGGCGATACGCGCTATCCACCGCCAGGAATTTGATGAAGCGGCTAAGCAGATTAAATCGGCGCGCGACGTGCTGACCGAGGCGGAAAAAGCCGTCGTTAAATACAGCGAGCTCGCTAACACCGGCGCCGTCCGTGACGCTCAAAAAGAACTCGCCGAGGCCAATATCACTTTAGCGCTGGTAACCGGCAAGAAAGTCCCCAGGGCTAAAGAACTGCGGGTAGACGTGGCGGCTTATCTCAACGGCATGGGCGAGGCGGTGGGCGAGCTAAGGCGCTACCTCCTCGACGGCATGCGCTCCGGCAACCTGACCCGCGGCGAAGAACTGCTGGGAAAAATGGACGACATATATAGCATTTTAGTGACCATGGACTTCCCCGACGCTTTAACCGGGGGCTTAAGAAGAACGACAGACATGGTGCGCGGCGTTATGGAAAAAACCCGCAGCGACCTTACGCTGACGATACAACAAAAGGCTTTGGAAATGAAAATAGCAGAGATGGGAACTAAACAATCCAAAACAAGAAAGGAAAAATAAAATGAGTGATGTTTTAAAGGGTAAAGTAGCTATAGTCACCGGCTCCGGGCAGGGAATCGGCCGGGCAATTGCCATCGGGCTGGCGCAGGAAGGCGCCAAGGTTGTCACCAACAACCGCAAGAAAGGCTCGACCCCCAGCCAGATGCTGACGCAAGAACAGATTAATAAACTGGATGCCAAGAAAAAAGAGTGGTACGAAAAAGAAACCGCCGCCATTAGCGGCGACGCCGAAACTACCGCCGCAACGATTAAGAAAAACGGCGGCGAGGCTGTGCCTTTCTTCGGTGACATCGCCGATTTTAAAGTTGCCGGCGAGTTGATAAACACCGTCGTAAAAACCTTCGGCAAGATTGATATTCTGGTGAATATCGCCGGGGGTTTTGGCTTCAGCCCGTTTGAAAAAATGACCGAAGAGCTTTTCGATAAAGTCACCCGCACCAAGCCCAAAGGCTATTTCAATACCATGCGCCATGCCGTCCCTCACATGATTGAGCAGAAGTGGGGGCGCATTATCAATGCTACCTCCCGCGCCTGGCAGGGCGATACCATCAAGCACGCCGAGTACTGCACCGCCAACGCCGGCGTCGTCGGTCTCACTAAAGCCGTCGCTATTGAGATGTGGAAGCACAACATCACCTGCAACTGCGTGTCTCCGTTCGCTAAGACCCGCTCGGCTTATGACTTGAGTGCTTATCCCTCAACCGTGCCCAAAGAGGATAATCCCTTTGTCACTGAAGGAATGGCTTTTAACGACAGCTTTATCAACATTACCCCCACCCCCGACTACATAGCGCCGTTTGTTTGCTACCTGGCGTCGGACGCTGGGGCGAAAATCAGCGGTTCCATTTTTAACGTGGGCGGCAATAGCATCAACCTCTATTCCGAAGCGAATATGGCTTTTAACCTGACCAAGTTCGACAGCAAACCCTGGACCATGGAAGAGCTGTTGCAGCAGGCGCCGCGCGGTTTATTTGCTGGGTATCATGCGCCGGCGGAAAACCCGTTCGGTTAAGTGATTCTGTCATTGCGAGGAACGAAGTAACGTGGCAATCCCTATCATTAAACAGGTCTATCTTTGAGATTACCACACTGCGCTCGTAATGACTAAAAAGACAAAAAAGAGCGAAGCGGCCGGAAAACTCCAGGCCGCTTCGCTTAATTATTTATCAAACGTTTTTCTATTTAGGGGCAAACAGGGAGGTGCGTGGCTGTTTCCCCTGTTCTTTCACCAGCTCCGCCAGTGGGCCGTACTTGATGCAGGTAGCCTGGCAGTGCTTAACACAAGCCGGAACGTCTTTGCCTTTTACTCTTTCTGCACAGAGGTCGCAAAAGCGCGTGACGGCCACCGTGTAGTCCACGTAAACCTTGTCCGGCGCTTTAGATACCAGTTCGTTTACCTTGATGCCGCACATGCCCACCGGGAAGTTATGCTCCTGTTTGCAGGCAACCTCGCAGGCGTGGCAGCCGGTGCACCAATCGTATTGTATCAGTAAACCGTTCTTCGCCATGGCTACTCCTTTCCTCCGTCAACTTTATAGACACGGCAGAGGCCGGAGCGGTAGTTAGTGCCTCCAAAGCCCGACTTCCCCTGATTGCCCATTGAAGTCAGGTTGTTCACGTTATGGTCCCAGGTGCTAAAGAGGTTCGGCGCGGTGCCGTCGGTTTCCGGCAGCCACCAGCCGTGGGGCACGCTGACCACTTCGGGCGGGCAGATGGGAGAGGCTTTAGCCTTCATCTTGATTTTGCCGTGGGTATTTTCCACATAAACCCAGTCGCCGTCTTTAATGTCCAGCGATTCTGCTAACTCGTCGTTGATTTCCGCTACCGGAACCGGGTCGAGTTCGCGCAGCCAGGGAATCATGCGGTGCTCCGAATGGAAGAAAACCGGCGAGCGGCGCCCGGTGGTAAGGATGAGGGGATATTCCTTCGCCAGATTCTTGGTGGCGACGGGGCTTTCTTTCGGCTCCTCGTAATAAGGCAGCGGATCGAGCCCCCATTCCTTGTATTTCGTGGCGTAAAGCTCCACCTTACCGGTGGGAGTATCGAAGCCGGGCTTGCCGTCCTTGCGTAACAGCCCTCTCTCGTAGCGGTAATAGGGGCGGGAGGGGTCGTTCTTGGGCGGGAATTCCCAGCAGCCTTT
>Ga0265297_10009365_pt1 | contig 12653 bp, 10 predicted proteins | sample Munlanlwell13791_FD_192502 | JGI IMG/M metagenome (GOLD analysis project Ga0265297, IMG submission 192502) | Leachate microbial communities from a municipal landfill in Southern Ontario, Canada - Leachate well 137-91 | ecosystem: Engineered > Solid waste > Landfill > Unclassified | place...
GCCACCGGCAAACCGCCTGCCTGGCGCTGAAAAATTATTTGGCAACCCACGCCTGCCCGGACGCCCTGTTTTGCGATTCCGACGAGACGGCCCTGGGCGCCTACCGCGCCTTGTGCGAGACGGGGCACCGCGTCCCCGATGACGTGTCCCTGTTCGGCATTGACGGCATCATCGACACCCAGTACCTCGAAACCCCGCTCACCACCGTGCCCCAGCCCATCCCGGAGATGTGTGCCGCGGCCTGGCGGCTGCTCAAGGAGCGCATGGCGCATCCGGAGCTGCCGCCCCGGCTGGAAACCCTCACCGCCAACCTGGAGATCCGCGCCTCGTTCCGGGAGCGCGCCATTCCGCCGCCCCCGGCCCCCTCCGGCCGGCGGCGCGTGACCCGCCGTTGTGCTTGCCCTTCCCAATGCCCCGATAACGCCACCCCAAACGAAAGGACGCCAACGCCATGAACCTCTCTCTCTCCCCGAGGCAGAAAAGCCTCCTCATGCTGATGCCGTTCGCCTGCCTCCCGGCAGCCCAGGCGGCCATCCAGCCCAACCAGGACAATGTCTATGGCAACAGCATCAACCTCGGCACCGGCACCCAAACAATTTGGAACTCGGACACCACGGAAACCGCCTTTAAAAATCTCGCCTACGCGGTGGACGGACAGGTGGCCAATTATGTGACCTGGACGCCGGGCAGTGAAACCGCCCTGCAACTGGCCAGCACCGCCAGTTGGGCCGATGGCTCAGTCACCTGGAAGTTCGTCGCCCCGACCGGGTATGGTTTTGCCGGCGGCACCATCAGCATCCAGGCCGAGGGAATCTGGGGAGCCTGCACCGTTGACCTGAAGGCCTATTCGCAATACGTCAATAACGGTTATGGCATCGGCGGCTACCAAGCCGGCACCGGCGTGCTCTATGACTCCGACACCCATTCCATGGGCGAATGGGATTGGGACAACTGGACCGTTGACGTGCCGGCCGGGATCAGCGAGTTCTACGTCACCGCGGCGTCCAACGCGGACTATCGTTCCGTTTGGGCAAACAGCCTGACGGCGCAAAACATCACCATTCCCGAGCCAGCGGCGCTGTCGTTGCTGGCGCTCGGCGGACTGCTGCTGTTCCGGCGGCGGCGGGAGTGACCGGCCACTGCCACCAAAGGACTCCCGAGACTCCCGGGACCAGCGGGACCGGAGCTCCGGTCTCTCCAGTCCCGGAAGTCAACGGCGTCCCGCACCCCCCGCTTGACAGGATCCCCGCCATGAAACGCTTCACGCTGATCGAACTGCTGGTCGTGATCGCCATCATTGCCATCCTGGCCAGCCTGTTGCTGCCCAGCCTGGGCAAGGCCAAGGAGCAGGCGCGCACGGTGCAATGCCTGGGCAACCTGAAGAGCGTCGGACTGGGCATGGTCATGTTCGCGGAGCAGAACAACGACAAGCTCCCCTGCACCACCGGTTTGGGTTACTGGTTCAACTGGTCCTATTTTCTGGTTTGGGCGGGGCTGGCGCCGGAGGCCGAGGATGCCACCACCGGCTACGGCCACGGCGGCTGGGCGTATGCCGACAACTCCGTCGTGCTTCAGGGAGTGAAGCTCGTGCGCCGGGGCGTCGCCACCACCCGCTTCGCCTGTCCCTCGGTGTCCGAGCTTGACATGGTCGGCACCACGGGCTATTACACCAACTCCTACGGCGCCAGCAACGGCGCCATCGGCATCGCCACCGACCTGCTGGCCGCCAAGGGCGCCAAACAGTCGCAGATCAGCGCCCCCGCCCAGACGGCCCTGACCTTTGACGGCGGCTACTTCCAGAGCACCAGCGACAAAATGACCGCGACCGCCTGGACCGCCTGGTGGAGCAGTGCCGCCGATGTCGCCAACACCGTCAGCACCCGGCACAACAACGGCTTTAACGCCCTGTTTGCCGACGGCCACGTCATTTATCTGAAGACCGGCGACGTGCCGGCGGACGCCGCCCGCGGCATGAAGATGTTCCCCCGCGCCATGTCCGACCTGTAACCCGGCTAACCCAACCCGGCATAGCCGGAACCCAAACGAACATCGAACATTCAACGTTCAACATCCAAGGTGGATGAATCGAGGTTGGACGTTGAGTGTTCGATTTATCATCTTGCGCATCTTGCAACGGATTTCACTCGTAAGGTACTAATATTCACCCCTGTGGCTCAGTGCTTGCAGCCCGGCGCGACGTCGCCGCCACGCTGCAAGCGCTCGCCACAGCCCGTCCCCCAAAGCGAACCGCATCATGCCCTCTGTCCAACCAACCGGCCGGTGGTCCGTGCCTTTCCCGACCGTCGCCATGAGCCTCCTTTTCCTTGGGTGCGCCGGGACCGTGGCCGGCTTTGACCTCGACGCGCTGGCCGCCGGCCAATGGCCGCCCGGGGTGGCGGTTGAGGCGGCCAAGCCGGAGCTGGCGGTGCTGCGGGTGGTCCGCGAGTTCGCGCCGTCCCTGCGCCTGGAACTGCGGGAACCCGGCGCCTGGCGGCTGGCCCTCGGCACCCTGCCGGTGGAGCCGGGCCGGGAGTACACCCTGGCCGTGAGCCTGGTCAACGCCGCCAAGGCCCCCAAGAGCAAAACCCAGGACGTGGCCCTGTAATTCCCCCCGCCCGATCCCAAGCCTGAAATCAAAATTCCTATCAGTAACAAGGATCATTACGATGAATAAGGTTGAAGGGTCAAGTAAGAAAATTTCCGGCGCATTTTTAAGCTTTCGCATAACACCGATGCAATGGCTTTCCGAACAACGTTTCAACGTACTACTGCGTGACCTGGAAAAATACCACAATGCAGCAGACGAACTGTCGTTTTTTTCTTCTTTTATTCATCCGGTACTGCCGTTGGAAACAATTCGCGAACGCATGAAAATCGTCGGTCGACGAATTGCGGCAGTCAAAGCCCACGGCGTTCGTGCCGGAATTAATGTTCTCGCTACCTTGGGACATCTTGATGAATACCTCGAAGAGGCTTTACAGGGCAAAGAATATACCAGAACAACTTGGCCGGACGGCAATTCTGCCCGTGGTGTGTTTTGCCCCAACTGTGAAAATTTTCGTGATTATATCCGACAATGTTATACTGCCGTGGCACAAGCCGCACCTGACTTCATCTGGCTTGATGATGACGTCAAGCTTGATGTCGGCTGTTTTTGTGATCATTGCATAGATATTTTTTCCCATGAAACCGGGGAAAAATATACTAGGGAATCGCTGTCAGTCGCTTTCAACGCCGGTACTGCTTCTACCCAAAAGGCGTTGCGCCTTAGTTGGATGGAACATGTTGCAAAAACCATGGAACGGTTACTGCAACTAATAGAGAAAACCGTTCATGCCGTCAATCCGAATCTGCCGTTGGGCCTGATGACCGGAGAACATATGACATTGTCCGGACGCTATGATTATCATCGATATGTCGCAGCATTGAGCGGCATCGACAAGATTCCTGTCCGTTGGCGACCTGGTGTCGGATTTTATACCGACGAAATTCCGGAACAGCTTGCTGTTACTAAGGCCATGCTGATCGGACGTCAGGTGGTACAACTGCCGAGCTCGGTGGTTAATATTCAGTCAGAAATCGAAAACTTTCCTTATCAACCTCTGAAGAAGTCGGCTCACATCACCGTGCTGGAAACGGCAACTTATATTGCGGCGGGCTGTACCGGTGCCGCCTACAACGTACTTGGTTTCTGTGACGAACCATTGTCGGATTACGATAAACTATTGTTACAACTGACTAAACGCCGGCCATTTTTCGATCTGTTGGTTCGAACACTTGGCCGTTCAGTGCCTCGCGGCGTCGGCATCGCGTGGTATCCTGACCTGTTGGCCTCCCTTAATCCGATATCGGGAAAATGGCCGGATAATTTGTGGAATAGTGAACTCATAAAAGCTTTTGGTCACATCAATGTCACAGACAACTGTCTCCGGGAAATTCATCAGAGCGGACTGCCGGCGTCCTATACATCGGATGCGGCGGAAGTGTGGGCACTTCCGGGCGCGATGATTCCATCCTTGGATAAAGCAGGAATTGTACAAATTTTTGCCGGCGGCGTCTATCTCGACGGACAGGCGCTGGAACAACTCAATTGTCTTGGATATGGCCATTTGACCGGATTTGAGTTGAAAAAATGGGTTAATAACGATTGTGCCGAAATCTTGACCGACGATTCACTTAACCACTCCAATGCGGGTCGTCGACGCGATTGCATGCAGGCGTTACTCTGTAATGCCCCCTGTGCTCATTTACAGCCAACCGGAAACGACGCCCGTATTCTTGCCCGTAAAATAGGACGTTTACATGATACCCCGGAATTCCCGATTATGGGGATATTCGAAAACGAACTCGGCGGCCGAGTCGCCATTGCCGGATATGCGCCGTGGAATTATCTTCAGACTGAGCCGAAAATCCGGCAATTGAAGGCCCTTTTCCGCTGGCTGTCCCGCGACAGTTTGTCGGCTTATATTGCATCTTTTCATAAGATCAATTTATGGTCACGGAAAACCGTAGATGGTGGTGAGGCCGCAGTGCTGCTCAATGGCTCGTTCGATCCCGCCGAAGAAGTCGTTCTGATGCTAAACACCACTGCGGATAAAATTACGATTTATGATATGAACTGCCGAGAACAGAAGATTACGGCAACCCGACACGACGGGAAATACTCGCAATTCATTTTACCGGTTATCGTACCATGGCAGATGGTTTTTGTTGTCGCAAACAAGTAAAGAGGACTTCTCACAATGTGGCAGGGAATGACTTTAATGAATGGCTGGACCTTATCTGCGCTCCCAATCAGCGCCATTGGGGATACCCAGGGGAACGCGATTCAGAAATAATGCTCATGAATCCTATATTTTAGAAGTAATCTTTTAACAGAAAAGGCATGAAAAATGGCAAAGGAAATTATTATTTCCCATGAATCCGGCAACACTTCACCGCGAGTGACGGCGGCGTTGCATCAGATTGTGCCTGGAGAAGAAACTGTGATCCGTTTTGAACCCGGGAGTTACCGGTTTGACCCGGAGGGGACAACCACTAAAGAGGTTCTGACCGCCCACTTGACAAAAGGCCCCAAGCATGTGGTTTTTGAACTCAATCAAATCGAAAAAGTCACGATTGACGGCAACGGGGCGGAATTCCTCTTCTCCGACCGGATGTTTCCTTTTGCGCTGTGGGGTTGCCGTGATGTCACCTTGAAAAATTTCACCATTGACTTCACCTTTCCTCGCTATTGCCAAGGCGAAGTAATCGCCTCGGATGAGATCGGGTTTGAATTGGCAATTGATAACACCCTTTTCAAGATCACCGTGGATGGGGCGGGGCACGTGCACTTTTGGAGTGGAAGCGATTCCTTCTGTTCGACTCAGTTGCCGATTTTACTTGGCAATGTAGTTTTCGGTAAACCGCCGTGGGATTATGTTTTTTCGGGGGCCGATTCGCTCAGCCGTGAAAATCTGCCGACTGGCTACATTGAAACCGATGCCGTCGCAACGGCCCAAGGGGTGCGTTTCAACTATCGCAAAGATTCCCGGAAGCTGGTCTTCCCGCTTCATGAAAGCTTAATTTTCTGCTATGAGCCACGGGCAAACATCAATATTCTCGCGGCGCGATGCAAAAACGTCCGGGTAGAAAACGTCAAGATCTATCGCGGCGGCGGCATGGGAATCGTCGCCGAATGTACGGAAAACTTCACTGCGGACGGCGTCAAGATCAAAGTCCGGCCGGGCCGGACCGAATGTCGTTCGACGACTGCGGACGGCATGTTCTTCACCCAGTGTTCCGGAACGGTGATGGTGCGGAATTGCGAAATTTCTGAAACCCTGGATGACGCACTGAATATCCATGGATTCTATACGATGATTCAAACGGTGAAGGACGAACGGACATTGCGGATTGTTGACGGTTACGAAGACCACTGCGGGACCGCTCCGTTCGAGGCCGGCGATTTGCTGGTCTTCAGCGACCACGCCACGGACAGCACCATCGGACAGGCAACCACTGAGGAAATCACCGTGAATGCCGATGGGTCCTATACTGTTAGATTTACCGAACCGTTACCGAAACTTGAACCAGGGGATTTCATTGAGAATGAGACGCGGTCAGCAGACTTCTTTTTTGAAAACAACCTGGTTTTTCGTTGTCCGCACATGCGAGTTTCTGACAACGGGAAACGAGTGATCAGGAACAATCATATCGAAGAACTGAATTCCATTTTCGTTTGTGACCTTGTGGAGTTCTGGCGGGAATCTGGAGCGGTGAATGACCTCTTGATCGAAAACAACGACTTTATCCATTGTCCACGGGGCGGAGAGTCTCCGGCCGTGGTTGTGACGACGTCTCGCCGCAAGACCAGTAATATCACGAATCACAATGTAAGAATTCGTAACAACCACTTCGTCATCTCTAATGGTCGAGCCATTCAACTGACTCGCGTGGAGGGGGGAGAAGTAATCGGTAACCATTTTTCGGCAGGATCGCTCACGGAACTCATTAAGCTCGAAGAAAATACAGGGATTGACTGTCGCAACAATCAACTTGACTAAAATCTTGGCATGAACGGGCTTAAAAAGAAATGCTCTCTGTTCGTAAAACATCTCGCAACATATTCAAGAATAATCACATATAATCAAAAGAATATAGGAGAGGCTCTTATGAAGACAAAGGATGTCAGGCAAAAAATACGGGAGCTTAGTATTTGAGATTTTATATTTCAGCTTTGAACGCTGTTCAATCTAGAATCTAAAATAAGGCTGAGGTTAATGATAAAACTTGGTATCTGCAGTGAAATATTTAAAGACTGGGAACAGGAAAAGACCTTAGCCTATGTGAAAAGCATAGGTGATGCCGGTATTGAGGTAGCGCCTTTTACTGTAGCGAAAACTGTCACTGAAGTAAGCCTTGAACAGATCGGAAGAGGATCAACGCACAGGCCAATTCTAGCAAACCACGATAACTGGCATCCGTCTTCTCAAATCGTACGAGCAACTTTCGGAATCGATTGATCATGAGTGAGTTCGTTCCACAACCCAACGCTTTGGGCGGTTTCGTGAATGCCTTTTCTTGGCCGCGATTTCTTCTCCGCGTTGGCGCACGTGTAGCTTGTATCCACGGCGTTTCATGGCATCGGCTGCCGGCTGGCCCGAGTACCCTCTATCCGCAACTGGGTTGATCACAATCATGAAAACCGCCTCATCCATTTCGTTGCCCTATGCCCGGTATTACGACAAGGTGCTGGCGGCATGGTTGGGCAAGTCGGTGGGCGGCGTCATTGGCGCGCCACGGGAAAACCACAAGGAGCTGAACAGCCTGAGCGTGGAGCAGTTGTGGCCGCCGGAGATGGGGGCCAATGACGATCTGGACATCCAGGTCGTCTGGCTGGAGGCGTTGCAGGAGGCCGGCCTCTACCCGGATTCCGCCACGCTCGCCCGCTTCTGGCAGGACCGCTGCTGGTACAATTTCTGCGAGTACGGGATCTTCCTGCACAACCTGCAGCGCGGCATCGCCCCGCCGTTGTCCGGCACCTGGAACAACCGCTTCTTCAGCGAATCGGAAGGCTGCCCCATCCGCAGCGACATCTGGGGCCTGGTCAGCCCCGGCAACCCCGTCCTGGCGGCGCAACTGGCCCGGTTGGACGGCCAGCTCGACCATGGCGGCGTCAGCATCGAGATCGAGCAGTTTCTGGCCGCCTGTATGGCCCACGCCGTGGTGCATGGCGATTTTGAGGGAATGCTGGCGGCGGGCATCGCCGTCCTGCCCGCCGACAGTCCGGCGGTCACCGCCATCCCGGTGGTGCGGCGGATCTGCCGGGAGCACCCCGCCCTGCCGCAGGCCTGGCGCATCCTCATCCGCACCTTCGGCGACCGCGACGCCTCCAAGGCCATCACCAACCATGCCATCGTGCTGATGAGCCTGTTCCTCGGGCGCCTGGATTTCCGGGAAACCATGCGCCTGTGCGCCAACAGCGGCTGGGACACCGACTGCACCGCGGCCACCGCCGGCGCCCTGCTCGGCGGTTTACTGGGCACCGCCGGCCTCCCCGCCGACTGGGTGGCCAAGCTGGGCACCAACCTGATTTGCGGCATCGCAGTCAAGCACAAAAACGCTCCGTTGACCGAGTTTGCCGAGGACACTTGCCGCATCGGGGTGGAAATGGCGCTGACCCGCAACCCGGCCGTCTGCATCACCGAAGCTCCTGCGGTCACGGTGCGGTTTCCGCCCGCGCCGGCCATCACCTTGGAAATCGTCTATCCCGACGAGCCGGTGCTGTGGAACGGCCGGGAAACCCGGGTCAACGTGATCGTCCGCAACCCGTTTTCGGATGCCATTTCCGGCGAACTCCGCATCCAGCCGCCGGCCGGCATCGTCTGCATGCCGGCCGCCCGTCCGGTCAGCGTCCCGGCCGGTGGCGCCGCCGCCTGCGAACTCCGCATCCGGCGTCAGGTGCCCGGCGGCTGGGTGGCCGACACCAATCTGCTTACGGCCATCTTGTCAGACGACGGCACCCCGGTCGCCACCCACACCTTCGGCCTCGGCGGCGCCCGGCAGTGGCTGGTCTACGGCCCCTATTGGGACATGTGGGACAAGAACCGCTACCCGGAATGCCCCTACAACAATCCCCAACGGCAGTGCATCCCGGGCGCCGTTGGCTGTGCCCGTGATAATTACAACCACTACGTCAGCCTCGACCGCCCCTATCTGGACGAGGCCCGGCTGCTAATCGAAGAGTTGCCGGCGGAAGTACCCCTCCATCTTGAGCGCGGCGAGGAATTGATCACCCACGAACATCTCGGCGGTTTCAAAGGCCAAGCCTGCTATTATTTCGTCCGCACACTCCGTTCCCCCGAACCGCGCGATACGGCGTTGTTCATGGGCCGCAGCGGTCCCTTCCGCGCCTGGCTCGACGGCCAGGAGGTTGGCGCCAGCCGGGAAATGCGGGAATGGAGCTGTCATGAGGACGAGGGACTGACCCTGCACCTCACTGGCCGCCCACAACGCCTGGTGATCAAGCTGGTCCGGCTCAGCGACATTCTGGGGCTGCATGTGCTCCTGACCGGCGCCGGCGACCCCCGGTACCAGCGTGGAATTTCCTATGTCTACGCCGACCTGGCCGATCAGGTACCCATCGCCGGCGTCCCGGCCGCCGTAGGGCCATCCGGTGCATTCTGGCCTGCATTATAGAAGGAAACCGGCTATGATGGTTATGTCTCGGTGGAGGTGTTCAACTTTGGAGGTTATCATATGTCAAATATACCGGATGTAAAATTAGGTGTGGTTGCCGTAAGCCGTGACTGCTTTTCCATTAAACTTTCACAGGACAGGAGGAATAAAGTAGTTGATGAGTGCAAAAAGAAAAAGACACCTGTCATCAATATCGAAAAGACCATCGAGAACGAAAAGGACGCATTGGAAGCCCTTGAGGAAATAAAGAAAAAGGGCTGCAACGCGCTGGTGATCTACCTTGGAAACTTCGGCCCGGAAGGCCCTACTACAATTCTTGCTCAGAAGTTCGGCGGGCCGGTGATGGCGGTAGCCGCGGCGGAAGAAGCATCCAAAACTCTTCAGGACGGAAGGGGTGATGCGTATTGCGGTATGCTCAATGCTTCTTACAATTTATCCCTGAGGAACTTAAAGCCTTATATCCCAGAATACCCTGTAGGGATCGCCTCGGAAGTTGCCGGCATGATAGGCGAGTTTATCCCCGTGGCAAGGATACTACTGGGATTAAAAAAACTAAAAATATTCTCTTTCGGGCCGCGCCCGCAGGATTTTCTGGCCTGTAATGCTCCCATAAAGGCCCTATACGACCTTGGTGTTGAAATAATGGAGAATTCAGAGCTAGACCTTTACGATATTTACAAGACCGCTGCAGGCGATAAGAAGATAGATGCGGTAGCAAAGGACATGGCAAAGGAGCTTGGTGCGGGGAATACCTACCCGGAACTTCTTAAGAAGCAGGCGCAGTACGAGGTGGCGCTCCTTAATTTTATGGAGAAGAACCTGGGAGCTTCCGAATACGGCGTTTTCGCCAACAAATGCTGGCCTTCTTTCGAGAAATACTTTGAATTTGTGCCCTGCTATATCAACGGCAGGCTGGCTTCCAGGGGGATCCCGGTCTCCTGCGAAGTGGATATTTATGGCGCCCTGAGTGAGTATATGACAACGCTTGCGACCGAGCTTCCTTCGACACTTCTTGATATTAATAACAGCGTACCTCTTGATATGTATAAAAAGGCCGGAAAGATCGCAAATGGTTACTCTCTTACGGACTTGTTCATGGGTTTCCATTGCGGGAATACCGCAGGCTGTCTGATGGATGACCCGGAGATGAAATACCAGAAGATTATGCACGGACTGATGGAGCCGGGCAAGGAGCCCAATATCACCAGGGGCACGCTTGAAGGCAAGCTCAAGACCGGAGAGATCACCATCTACAGGCTCCAGTCTGCTGCTGATACAACGCTAAGGTCCTACGTTGCCGAAGGCGAGATCCTGAACATCAACCCGCAATCCTTCGGAAGTATCGCCGTCTTCGCGATCAAAGAGATGGGCAGGTTCTACAGGCACGTGCTTATCGGCAAGCAGTACCCGCACCATTCTGCTATTGCATTCAAACATGCAGGCAAGGCGCTCTTCGCCGCAACCAAGATGCTTGGAGTAGCAGATGTCTCGTTCAACCAGCCGAAGGGGATGATGTATAAAGACGAGAATCCATTCTAATATCAAATAGCAGATTACAAATTACAGATTAAAAGGGTGGGAGTGATCCCGCCCTTTTTCGTGGCGGTTATGCTGGAGTTTCATATATGATAAAAATCTTTTAATGAATACCGATAAATATATCCATTTTATGGTTACTGCAACGCTGGCGCTAATAGCCTGTCTTTTTGTCTTTCACGTTATTTTCGAACCATGGAAAAAGATAGGGTACGGGAAATTGCGCACAATTTGAGAAGGCCGTCATCGCCTTGATGTTTTGGGTAGTCTAGATCCAAACATCAAAAGGAGATGACGGCCATGGACGGAACTGTAGCACAGAACCCCGGAACTGCCTTTTCGGGCACGATCAAGGTTGATGAGGCGGAAGTGGGGCAGCACCTGTCAGAGATGGTAGCGCGAGACGGTTGAGCAGACGCTGAACAAGCTGCTGGATGCGGAGGCAGACGCGGTCTGCCGAGCCACCCGTTACGAGCGAAGTGCGGAGCGTGTGGACACCCGATCCGGGCACTATGAGCGGCCGCCGCTTCGCCGGCCCGGCCCGGGAATGCCCGCGCAATTATTCATGAATTTGAACAGACGGTAGCGAAGACCGCAAAAGAAATACCACACAGCCACCAAGCCAGCCTTCGCTATCTTTGCTTCCTTCTGTATAAAACATAGAATAAAAACGCCCCCCCGCCGGGCAAATCCCGCGAAGGTGAGACTGGCAATCTTGCCGGTCCTGGCCTTCCGCCGGGTGGCGGCCCGACCGACGCCCCCCCGGTCCGCCCGGGGCCGGGCGGCTCCCCTCAATCAATTCACCCAAAACGCAAAAACAATGCGATCCCGATTCCGACCCCGACCCTGATCCCGAGGGCCTTCCTCCTCCTCGTCGGCCACGGCACCCCCCTCCACGGGCGGCACGCCCGTGCCTACAGGAAACCCTGTCCGTCCTGTAGGCGCGGGGTTGCACCCCGCGGAGAGGCGCGGCCGGTCAGGCCGTTGCCAAACGGGTCACCAAGAAGCCCCGACGGAACGGACCTGCGTGCCCCGCCCGCGGCCGCACTTGACGAAGGCAAAAAGCCGGTATACATTCCTGATAATCACATTTAGTAAAGATGATTAACCATGCGCCACTTGGTCACCACCCGCACCCTCGCCAAAGCCGCCGGCGTCTCCCAGACGACGGTGTCTTTTGTGCTTAACGACCGCCGCGACATCGCCATCCCGGAGGCCACCCGGCAGCGCGTCCTGGCCGCCGCCGAACAGCTGGGCTGGCGCCCCAACCACATGTTGAGCGCGCTCTCCACCGGCCGCACCCGCCTGATCGGGTTGTGGAGTTCCGTGCTCGACGAGCCGTACCACACCTCGGTGTTCCACCGCCTGGAAGCCCTGCTGCGCGCCGACGGCTATGCCGTCCTCATCAGCCCGGCCCGCCAGCAGGGCGGCTATCACGAATTCGACCTGGGCATGTTCGCCAAATGGTCCGTGGACGGCCTGATCGCCTTGGACGCCCCCAAGCACGCCGTCCGGTTCCTGAAGGGTCATCCCGAATGGCAGGTACCCACCCTGTGCTTGGACTCCTTCGAGCGTGCCCGCAGCACCGCGGCGGACGAAGTGTACGTGAACGTGTTGCCGGCGGTGCGGGAGGCCTTGGATTACCTGCTGAAGACCGGCCACCGCCACATCGCCCATCTCGGCGGCGGCTGGAACAAAAGCAATCCGCGCACCCGGGAATACGGCCGGTTCATGGCCCAGGCCGGCCTGCCGGAAACCATCATCCCCGTTGTGCTCATCCCCGGCGAGCGCCACCGGCAAACCGCCTGCCTGGCGCTGAAAAATTATTTGGCAACCCACGCCTGCCCGGACGCCCTGTTTTGCGATTCCGACGAGACGGCCCTGGGCGCCTACCGCGCCTTGTGCGAGACGGGGCCCCGCGTCCCAGATGACGGGTC
>Ga0265297_10009366_pt1 | contig 12652 bp, 10 predicted proteins | sample Munlanlwell13791_FD_192502 | JGI IMG/M metagenome (GOLD analysis project Ga0265297, IMG submission 192502) | Leachate microbial communities from a municipal landfill in Southern Ontario, Canada - Leachate well 137-91 | ecosystem: Engineered > Solid waste > Landfill > Unclassified | place...
TCGAGGCTTTAAATAAACAAGCGCAAAAAAGCGCCTTAAAAGGATATATTGAAGAGATCAGGGCTGAAGGCCCGGGCTTTATCAATTTTTATCTTAATAACGCCTACCATTACGGAAAACTGCGCGAAATCTTAAACCGCGGCCGGGAAGCTTTACGGGCCAACCTGGGAAGAGAAAAGCGCGTATTGGTTGAGTTTGTCAGCGCTAACCCTACCGGGTCTTTGTCGGTCGCGCATGCCCGTCAGGCAGCAGTGGGAGATTCCCTGGCTAATATTTTAGCCTTCCTGGGCTTTGCAGTAAAAAGAGAATACTATCTTAATGACGTGGGCAATCAGATAAACATCCTGGCTAAATCCGTGGCTTTGAGGATGCAGGAACTATCCGGAGAGAAGATAGAGTTTCCGGAGAACCACTATCAGGGCGAGTATATTTACGAAATAGCCAAAGAGGCGGCCAAACAGAAGATAGAGCCGCATGCGCTCGGCGATTTCGCGGCCAATTATATCCTGGATATAATCCGGAAAGAACTGGATGATTTCGGGGTGAAATTTGACTGCTGGTATTCGCAAAAGGAGCTGGAAAAGAGCGGGAAGATCCAGAAAGCCTTTGATTTCCTGAAAAAGAAAGGATTCCTCTATGAAAGCGACGGCGCCCTCTGGTTTAAATCCACTTCTTTCGGAGACGATAAGGATAGGGTCGTTATCAAGAGCGACGGCGCCTACACTTATTTAGCTCCGGATATCGCTTACCATGATGATAAGTATAAGCGCGGCTTTGAGTGGCTGATCAATCTTTGGGGCCCGGACCACCACGGCTATATCGGCAGGCTCAAGGCATCGGTCGCGGCTTTCGGCAGGGACCCGGATTCGCTTTCCATAGTCATTGTGCAATTAGCCACTATATTCAGGAACGCTAAGCCGGTGCAGATGTCTACCCGCAGGGGCGAGTATATAACTTTAAGGGAAGTCCTGGATGAAGTAGGCAAAGATGCGGCCAGGTTCTTTTTTCTTATGCGCCGCACCAACAGCCATCTGGATTTTGATTTAGAAGTAGCCAAGAAACAGACCTCGGAAAATCCGGTTTATTATGTACAATACGCCCACGCCCGTATTTCCAGTATCTTGCGCAATGCGGGAGTTCAATTAGGCAAAGAGGCTGACCTGGCGCTGCTCAAAGAAAAAGAGGAGCTGGGCCTGGTCAAAAAAATATTGCAGTTTTCCTATATTATGAATATTTGCCTGAAAACCCAGGATCCTTATATGCTTACTGTTTATCTGCAGGAGATCTCCGAGGCCTTCCATAAATTTTATGACCTGCATCGTGTCCTGGGCGATGACCTAGGGCTTACCCAGGCCAGGCTTAGCCTTATTGAAGGGGCTAGGATCGTTATCTCTACGGGCCTGGAATTATTAGGTGTTTCCCGGCCTGAGAAGATGTGAATTTATGCACAGCCATAAGATATTAAGAATTGCTTCCACGCCTACCCGCCTTCAGGACTCCTTAAGCAAAGAATTAAAAATCTCCAAAATCCTGGCTCAACTCTTGATCAACCGCGGCCTGGCCAGCGCCGGCGAAGCGGAGAAATTTTTAAACGTTAAGCTGGAACACATGCTTGACCCGTTTTCTTTCCGGCAGATGTCTAAAGCGGTTGAACGCATCAAAGAGGCCAGGCATAAAAAAGAAAAAACCCTGATCTTCGGCGATTATGATGTTGACGGCATAACCAGTGTAGCCCTGCTTAAAGACAGCCTGCGCAGGATGGGATTAGCTACCTTGCATTATATGCCGCACAGGATAAAGGAGGGTTATGGCTTAACGAAAAATATCCTGCAGACAGCCAAAGAAAATAAGATAAAACTCCTGATCACTGTTGACTGCGGCATAGCGAACCCGAGGGAGATCGAAGAATTAAAGAAAAATAACATTGATACCATTATCACTGACCATCATGAACCGCAGGCAGGCACTTTGCCTGCGGCCCTGAGCATAATTAATCCCAAAGTAGAAGGGTGCGGTTATAAATACCGGGAATTAGCCGGCGTAGGCGTCGCCTACAAGCTTTGTCAAGCCTTAAGTAATTCTAAATTGATTGATGAACTGGACCTGGTCGCCTTGGGAACGGTTGCGGATGTCGTGCCTTTGACCGGGGAGAACCGCGTGATCGTCAAGGAAGGGTTGTCCAGGCTCGCGGCAACCAAAAGGCCGGGGTTAAGGGCGCTGATCGAAGAAGCCGGAATAAAAAACAAGAAATTTAATTCTACTTCTATAAGTTTCATTCTTGCGCCCCGCCTGAATGCGTCAGGCCGTATGGATTCAGCGGAAACTTCTTTTAATTTATTGATGAGCCAGGATATTCAGAAAGCCCGGGATTTAAGCCGGATCCTCGGCCAGCATAACCGTTCCCGCCAGAAAATAGAAAGTAAAATCCTGGAGGAGGCCGAAGATATTATCAATAAAGAAGTTAATTTTAAGGAACATAAAGTCATTGTAGTGGCTAAAGACGACTGGCATCAGGGGGTGCTGGGGATAGTGGCGGCCAAACTGGCAGACAGGTTTTACCGGCCGGCAATCGTAATTTCACTGAATGAAAAAATGGGCAAGGGCTCAGGCCGTTCCATAAAGAATTTCCATCTTTCCCGGGCGCTTGGCGAATGCCGCCAGTTCCTGCATACTTTTGGCGGGCATAGCCATGCCGTCGGGTTGATGATTACCCGCGAAAGTATAGATGACTTCCGCAAAAGCATCAACCGGCTGGCGCATGATCAATTATCCCTGGAAGACCTTTTACCGAGTTTAGATATAGACATTGAACTGGATCTGGCGAGTTTGACTGAAGGAGTAGTCGAAGAACTGGAAAAATTAGAGCCTTTTGGCACCGGTAATCCGGAACCTCTTTTTTATACCCGGGGCCTTAGATTAAAAGGGCAGCCGCAGAGCCTGGGTCGCCAGACTTTAAAATTCTGGGTTACCGATGGAAAAGCTGCTGCTCAGGTGATCGGTTTTGGGATGGCTAACCTGCTGGATAGCCTATTAGAGGCAAAATCCCTGGATATAGTTTATACCCCGCGCATGGATAATTGGCAGGATGATTCCTCAATAATTTTAGAGGCCAGGGATATATTCTTCAGGTAGGGAAAAACTCTTAAGCTCTTTTGAGGTTGCCTTTTTTGATGCACTTGGCGCAGACGTAAACCCGCTTCGGGTGGCCGTCAATAATGATCCGCATCTTTTGTAAATTAGGCAGGAATTTACGCATGGTCCAGCGGCTGATCTTAGAGCCTGTGCCGCCCTTAGCCTTATATTGGCCTTTGCGCGTGACAATTTTACCCTTAAGTTCGCCTTTTTGGCAGATAGCACATTTTTTAAGCATAATTTACTACTCCTTGTTTATCAGGTAAATTAGTATACTTGAAATAGCGGCATTGTCAAGGTAAAATAAACTAGCATTAATGCCACTGTCAGGCTTGTCCGCTCAGGTTCGATTTTTCCGCCTGCGGCGGACGGCAATGCTCTTTCGGATTTTCGGCGGCTGCTGAACTCGCGCCTCGTGCTCTCACTCGGCGCTCAAAAGACTACTCCTAGAGTACAAACACCATCAGCCGTCCCGATATTGCCAGCCTTTCGGCTGGCCTCGGGATTCCCGAAAATCCTCAAGCTCCATTGCCTAAAATCGAATTCGCGTCCAAGCCTGTCAGTGTCATTTATAGTATTCTAGTTAGTATTATAGCGGATGGCTTGGCTTGGTTCCGGAGCGCACGTGAGATTTTTGCGCGGGCACGGTTGCCCGGCTAATAGAGACCAGGCAGAGCGCAAAAATCTGGGCGAGCGAAGATTTTCCTCAGCTTAAGGAAAATCGAGCGGTGCGCGGAGGAACAAGACAAGGCAGCCGCGTATTATACTTATATGAATAACATTTTAGAAGGGTTGAATAAGGAACAGCAAGAGGCGGTTACACATAAAGAGGGGCCGCTTTTAATCATTGCCGGCGCAGGCACAGGCAAAACCACGGTAATTACCCGTAGGATTGCCTGGCTATTGTCCGAAGGTTTATGCAAAACTAATGAGATCCTTGCGCTTACCTTCACGGACAAGGCAGCGCGCCAGATGCAGGATAGGGTAGATGAATTAGTCCCTTACGGCTATACGGATATCTGGATCTCTACGTTCCACGCTTTTGGCGACAAGCTCCTGCGCGAAAACGCACTTATTGCGGGTTTAAATCCGGATTTTAAGGTTTTGACCCAAAGTGAAGCCGCAGTATTTTTCCGCGAACATATTTTTCAGTTTAATCTGGATTATTTTCGTCCTTTAGCCGATCCCACACGTTTTATCGAGGCCCTGATCCAGCTTTTTAGCCGGGCCAAGGATGAAGATATCTCGCCTGAAGAATATATAAAATTTGCTCAAGGCCTGGCTTTAAAAGCTAAAGAGGACCCGGAAGACTTAGCGCTTCAGGAAGAAGCTGTCCAACAAACAGAAGTTGCTCAGGCTTATGCTAAATATCAGGAGTTGCTGGCTAAAGAAAGCCTGTTGGATTTTGGCAACCAATTTTATCTGGCCCTGAATCTCTTGCGTACGCATCCGGCGATCTTAAAAAAATACCAGCAGCAGTTCAAATATATCCTGGTCGATGAATTCCAGGATACTAATTTCGCGCAATATCAACTGGTCAAATCAATCGCTAAGGAAAACGGGAATATCAATGTTTGCGGAGATGATGACCAATGTATATATAGGTTTCGTGGCGCAGCCTACTCTAACTTAGTGAGTTTTATGCGCGATTTTCCCAATGGAAAAAGTGTGAGTATCATCCAGAATTACCGCTCTACCCAGCCGATCCTGGATTCGGCTTACCGGTTGATCCAGAATAATAATCCCGAACGTTTTGAGGTCAAAGCGAATATCAACAAACATCTGGTCGGAGTTTCCAAAGAAGGCCAGGGCCCGCAGCACCTGCATTCTGATACGATCTCTACCGAAGCGGATAACGTAGTCAAGATCATCAAGGATAAAGTCAAATCCGGAAATTTCAAATACAACGATTTTGCGATCCTGGTGCGTTCCAATTCCGACGCTGAATCTTTTATCCAGGCGTTGAATTTAGAGGATATACCCTGGCAATTCAGCGGGAACCAGGGGCTTTACTCCAGGGAAGAGGTAAAGCTGTGTATCAATTTCCTGAGGGTAGCTGCGAACTTATCCGATTCCTTGAGTTTATATTATCTGGTCAGCTCTGAAATTTACGGATTAAACCTGATTGACCTGAACACCTGCAGCCATTACGCCCGGCGCAGGAATAGACCGCTTTATTCAGTTTTTACGGAGTTAAGCCAGATAGAAGAGTTAAAAAGTATAGGGGAGGAAAGCCGCGAGAAGATCGCCAAAATCCTGGCGGACCTGGAAAAATTCCTGAAGATCTCCCGGGAAGAAACTACCGGCAGGCTGCTTTATACTTTTCTTACTGATACGGGTTATCTGAAGAAGCTTACCCGGACGCAAAACCTGGAAAATGAAGCCAAGATCCAGAATATCGCTAAATTCTTCAATAATGTGCGCGATTTTGAGCTCGTGGCTAAAGAGGATCGGGTAATCAGTTTTGTAAACTACCTCAATCTTCTTATTGAAGCCGGCGATGATCCGCCGACAGCCGAAGCAGACCTGGATACTGACGCAGTGAATATCCTGACTATCCATAAAGCTAAAGGTTTGGAATTCCGGGTGGTGTTTCTGGTTAGCCTGGTGCAAGGCCGTTTTCCCTGGCCGCGCCGCTCCCAGGCGATTGAGCTGCCTGATCCCCTGATTAAGGAAGTCCTACCGACCGGAGATTTTCATATCCAGGAAGAGCGCAGATTGTTTTATGTGGGGATGACCCGGGCAAAAGAAGAATTGTATTTGACCAGCGCCGAAGACTATGGCGGCAAGCGGCTGCGCCGGGTGAGCCAGTTTATTTTTGAAGCCCTGGGAACAGAGAGCAAAGAAAAGGAAAAGAAAAAGGCCAGCAGCCTGGAAGCGATCCAGCGTTTTGCCCCTAAAAAAGATTCAATTAAGCCGGCGGTTAAGAAGATCGACGCGGATACCCCGGTGCATTTGACTTATTATCAAATCGATGATTACCTGACCTGTCCGCTTAAATATAAGTATGTGAATATTCTGCGCGTGCCGATCATGGAGCATCACACGGTTATTTACGGCCGGGCAATGCATGAGGCAGTAACGAAGTATTATCAGTACCGCCAGGCCGGCAAAAGAATGGAATTAGGTGAGCTTCTGGATGTTTTCAGGAACAGCTTTGACCCGCAGGGATTTTTAGATAAGGCCCATCAGGAGGAGCGTTTTAAAGTCGGATTAGAGGCGTTAAACCGGTTTTTCCATACGGAAGAAGAGCGTGCGACGCAGCCGAAATTCATTGAGAAGGATTTTTCCTTTATGTTTGACGGCAATAAGATCACCGGTAGGTTCGACCGCGTAGATGAGACCGGCGCTGAAGCAGTGATCATTGATTTTAAGACCTCCGAAGTCAAAGCGCAAAAGGTTGCGGATAAGAAGGTCAGCGAAAGTTTGCAGTTGGCGCTCTACGCCTTGGCCTACCAGAATATTTTCGGGAAGCTGCCTGCCAGGGTAGAGCTTTATTTCCTGGAGTCAGGGCTTATTGGAAGCCATAAAATTAAAGATGCAGACCTGGATACGGTCAAGGAAAAGATAGGCGAAGTCAGCGCAGGTATCCGCAAGCAGGATTTTGCGGCGACGCCCGCGTATATGGCCTGCAGTTATTGCGCTTATAACCAGATTTGTCCGTTTGCCAAGATACGTTAGTTCCGGGAGAGGATGTGGAGGCGAAAATAGGCCATCTTAAGGTGCAGATTTTTAAGATCAAGAACCGTAAAGGGTATGCTGCGGTTTGCTGCGAACACCTTACCGAAGGCAAGACCCCCCAGGAAGCAGCCGAACGCATGCATAAGGCCTTGCGCCGGAGCAATAGAGCGCAAGGGCGCTAAATAGTGATTGTATTAATTTATTTTTACGCTACAATATATCACTCATGAAAAGATTTATCCTTTATCTTATACGTTGGCAGTTAAGCACCCCGATTCTTTGGATTGTCGTTAAGCAGCTTGGCGCAAGCCTCCAAGCCACAATAATCGCTAATTTAATCGGCGGAGCGATCTTCTTCTGGGTGGACAGGTTTATCTTTACCTCTAAGGCCATAGAAGTATGGCATATTAAGGAAGGCAAGTGCGATAAGTGCGGAGTAACTTCGCATTTGTGGCGCCTGGTTAAGACCGTAAATTACGATAAGAGCGCTTCTCCTCCGGTATTTTTATGCCTGAAGTGTTCAAAAGAAAAGACAGACGAGCTCAGGGCTCAAGGCATACCTGTGCGCGGCAGAAGCAAGTAAAGTGAAAGGAGCAGCAAAATGGTGGAAAGAGGCGAATTCAAAGGTAAACCTGTTTTGATCATCAAGAGGGATGAAAACGACCAGTATCCTTTTTCGTTCGGCCTGAGCAAGGCTCGCCTGATCCTGGAGAATATTGAAGAGATCAAGAAATTTGTGGAAGAGGCCGGGGATAAGTAACAAATTGATTGTTTGATCCGGAGTATTGTGCTAATATAGGAAATAGCTTTAGAGATAAGGGGGGAATAGGCATGGCAAACGCAGCTACTTTAATCAGCGCGCTCATTTCACTGGGCCTGACTATCTGGTTTGTAGTTTTTACCATCCTGGTGCTGAACAAGCTGGACAAGATCAAAGACGCGCTTACTAAAAATAAAGAAGCGAATTCATTGACTTAAGCGGGGAAATAGCGTATAATATAAATCTATAATTAAGGGAGGTGATTTCAGCTTGGTTTTGCTTAAAGAAAAGAAGGCGAAGATCATTGATGAATTTAAGGTAAATGCCAGAGATACCGGCTCAGCTGAGGTTCAGATTGCGGTTTTGACTGAGAGGATTAATCTATTAGGAGACCATTTCAAGCTCCATAAAAAAGATTTCCATTCTCGCCGCGGGTTGCTCTCGCTTGTAGGCACGCGCCGCAGGCTCCTCAACTATCTCAAAAAGAAAGACGCCAGGAAGTACGAAGAGATCCTGGGAAAACTTTCTTTGAGAAAATAAATCGAGGTTTCATCCCAAAAATAATACTATGCAAGATAATACCTTAAAATTAAAATTTGGCAGGAATGATCTAGTCTTGACGACAGGCAAGATGGCCAAGCAGGCCAATGGTTCGGTAACTTTAAGTTACGGCGGAACCGTGGTGCTAGTGACTGCCTGTATGTCCCGCGAGATTAAAGAGGGCCGGGACTTCTTTCCTTTGACCGTAGAATACCAGGAAAAAACTTACGCTGCCGGCCGCATTCCCGGAGGGTTTTTCAAAAGAGAAGGAAGGCCTTCGGAAAGCGAGATCCTCACTGCCCGGCTTATTGACCGTCCGATCCGGCCTCTTTTCCCGAATGGCTTCTTAAATGATGTGCAGGTTATGGCGATTGTCTTATCCAGCGACGGTGAAAATGACCCCGATGTTTTAGCGGTTAACGGAGCATCTATCGCCTTAGGCATTTCCGATATCCCCTTTAACGGCCCATTGGTCTGCTGCCGGGTAGCCAGGGTAAATAACGAATTAATCATCAATCCTACATATGCGGAATGGGAGAGTTCGGACCTGGAGGTAGTCATAGCCGCCAATAATAAGGGCGTGGTCATGCTGGAATCCAAGGCCAAAGAAGTTTCGGAAGCAGATTATCTGGAAGCGGTTAAATTCGGCCACGCGCATTTAAAAGAGCTTATCCGCCTGCAGGAAGAATTTATCGGTAAATATGGCAAGCCCAAAGCGAAAATCGAATTTAAGAAGATAGCTCCGGATTTAATGGCTAAAGTAGAAGAATTAGCCGGAGTTAAATTAGATGAAGTCTATAAATTAGGCACAAAAGAAGGGCGCGAAGAAGCTGTGCACCTGCTGGCTAAAGAGCTGGAAGAGAAACTGACGCAGGAAGGATTTTTAGCCGATGATGTAAAAATGGCCCTTACCGAAGTTGAGAAAAAACAGGTAAGAAATAAAATAGTTACCGACAATGTCCGCGTTGACGGAAGAGCGCTTAAGGAGATCCGTCAGATTACCTGCGAGGTCTCGGTGCTTCCCAGGACGCACGGTTCGGCCTTATTCACCCGCGGCCAGACACAGAGCCTGGCAGTTACAACTTTAGGCACAGGCGAAGATGAGCAGATGGTTGAGGCTTTAGAAGGCGAAAAAACCAAGTCTTTTATGCTGCATTATACTTTTCCTCCTTTTAGCGTGGGAGAGACCGGGCCTGTCCGCGGCCCAGGCAGGCGTGAGATCGGCCATGGGGCGTTAGCGGAAAAATCCCTGCTTGCTGTAATGCCTTCCAAAGAAAAATTTCCTTATACGATCAGAGTAGTTTCCGAGATTTTGGAGTCCAACGGTTCATCCAGTATGGCTACGGTCTGCGCATCTTCTTTATCGTTAATGGATGCGGGAGTTCCGATCAAGGATACGGTTGCCGGAATTGCCCTGGGCTTGATTAAAGAAGGGAATAAGGCACTAATCCTGACAGATATAGCCGGTTTAGAAGATCATTTTGGCGATATGGATTTTAAAGTAGCCGGCACAAAAAAAGGCGTTACCGCGGTCCAGCTGGACCTAAAAATCGACGGGATTGACCTGGCCTTGCTGGAGAAATGTTTAGCCCAGGCCAACGAAGGAAGGTTATTTATCCTGGATAAAATGAGTTCAGCCTTAACTGCCCCGCGTCCGGAAATGTCTATTTATGCCCCGCGCATTGATGTGATCAAGATCAATACTGAAAAGATCGGCGAATTGATCGGCCCCGGCGGAAAGAATATTAAAGCGATCATTGCCTCAACCGGCGCCAGCGTGGATATTGAAGATGACGGGACTGTCCTGGTCGGCTCAACCGATGCCGCCAAATCCGAAGCAGCGATCAAGATGATCCGGGCGATTACCGATGATGTGGAAGTCGGCCGCGTATATATAGCTAAAGTAAAACGTATCATGGCTTTCGGCGCTTTCTGCGAAATTGCACCGCGTAAAGAAGGCTTAGTGCATGTTTCCGAGTTGGCCGATAAATTCGTTAAGAGCGTCGAAGAAGTGGTCAAGATCGGCGATGAGATCAAAGTCAAAGTCATCGGCATAGATGAATTAGGCAGGATTAACCTGAGCAAGAAGCAGGCTGAAGCCCAGGACAGCAGCAAGTAAAAGTGAGAGAAAGAAGACTCAATGAAGTAAAAGGCGTAATTCTGGTTGCGCTGGGGCTGATGATTTTAGCCAGCCTCATAAGATTTGAGCGTCTTGACCTTCCGTTTTACAGTTCGCACCCCAATTATCCCCCTCATAATCTCTTAGGTATATTCGGCGCCTATTTAGGCGAAATAATCATCTTTTTATTCGGCAGGCCTACGAGTTTTGTCCTTCCCTTGTTGGTCATTTTATTGGGAGTGAAATTTTTCCGGCAGGAAAAACCCTATTTAAGCATACCCAGGATATTGGGCATGTTTGTGCTGTTAGTCTCCGTCAGTTCCCTTATCGGTATGTTTAACCTGGGCAATGAGTCGTTCAGGTTCTATTATTCCGGTTTATTCGGTTCGCTGCTCCCTAAATTCATCACCGCCTATTTTAGCCGCTTAGGCGGTTTTATAATTTTTATTACCTTTATTCTATTGTCCCTGGCCCTGGTGACTGAAACGCTGCTGGCTTCTTTGTTCGCTAATCTTTTAGATAAGGCTAAGATATTCTTGGCCAGTTTATTTAAGCGCGAGAAAAAGGAAAGGCCCGCTACTTTGCTTAAAGTCAAGCCGGCAATAGCCCAGGAACCAAAGCCGGCCTTTTCCAAACCCAGGATAGTTGATGTTGCCGAGTCCCTGGCCTCCAAACCCAAGATCCAGATCAAAGCTAAATCCGCGCCAGCCCCGGAATTAAAGATCAAGCCCCAGGAACTGAAAATCGGCGATTACCATTTGCCTTCACTGGAGCTGCTTGATTCTCCGCCGCCCTTAGAGGCGCGTCAGATCAAGGGAGACCTGGAAGCCAGCGCCCGGATCCTGGAAGAAACACTGGATGATTTCGGCATCTCGGTTAAGGTCACCGACATAGAGCGCGGCCCGGTAATTACGCGTTATGAACTTGAACCTGCTCCGGGAGTGAAAGTCAGCCGTATTGAATCTCTGGGCGATGATATCGCCTTGAGTATGAAAGCCCAGTCAGTGAGGATCATTGCGCCTATTCCCGGAAAAGACCGGGTGGGTATTGAAGTCCCTAATACGCAAAGCAGCCTGGTTTATCTAAAAGAAGTTTTGGCCTCAGAGCAATTCCAGAAAGCCAAGTCTAACCTGTCTATTGTTTTAGGTAAGGATATCGCCGGCAAGACTATCGTTGCCGAGCTGGAAGATATGCCGCATTTATTGATCGCCGGCACTACCGGTTCAGGCAAGACAGTCTGCATCAATTCCCTGATCTTATCGCTTCTTTACCGGAATTCTCCCGCGGATTTAAAATTCGTAATGATCGACCCGAAGATGGTCGAATTAATGCCGTTTAATGATTTACCGCATCTTTTGTGCCCCCTGGTCACCGAGGCAAAAAAAGCAGCTGCTGCACTTAATTGGGTAGTTAATGAAATGGAAGAGCGTTATCGCCTTTTATCCAAGCTGGGAACAAGGAATATTGAAAGTTATAATGAAAAAGGAGAAACAAAACTTCCTTATATTGTGGTTGTCGTAGATGAATTCGCTGATTTGATGATCGTTATGCCTGACCAGATCGAAACTGCGGTGCAGCGCCTGGCCCAGTTAGCCCGCGCAGTAGGTATCCATCTGATACTGGCTACGCAGCGCCCATCGGTAAATGTCATTACCGGTGTTATTAAAGCCAACCTGCCGGCGCGTTTATCTTTTAAGGTCGCTTCCAAAGTTGATTCGCGCACTGTTTTGGATATGAACGGCGCCGATAAATTGCTGGGTAAGGGCGATATGCTTTTCCTTAACCCGGGCGCTGAAAAGCCGACCCGTATTCAGGGCGCGTTGGTTAGCGACAAAGAAATTGACAGGGTAGTCAACTTTATCAAGGAACAGGCAAAGCCGGTTTATGACGAGAATATCGTCAAGGAGCAGCAAAAGAGCGGCCTGGCCAATGGCGAAAAGGACGAACTTTATGATGAGGCAGTAAAAGTCATTATGGAGAGTAACCAGGCGTCAGTTTCAATATTGCAAAGGAGAATGCGCCTGGGCTATACCCGCGCTGCCCGGATCATTGATACGATGGAGCAGGATGGCTTGGTTGGCCCGTATGAGGGCAGCAAGCCGCGCAGGATTCTGATTGACCGTGAGGCCTGGCTAAAGGATGCTTTGGCCGAGGGTTTTAAGGATAAGCAGGTATGAACAGCGAGCCGATAGGCGCAAGATTAAAGAAAATACGTCAGGAAAAGGGCCTGAGCCTGGAAGAAGTCAGAAAAAAAACCAAGATCCATCTGAATATTCTTAAGGCCATCGAAGGGGACAGCCTGACTAATTTAAGCCCGATATATCTAAAAGGTTTTCTGAAGATCTACTGTAATTTTTTAGGCTTAGACCCTAAGGAATGTATCCCTGACCATAAAGAAGCAGCTCCGGTTTCCTCAACCG
>Ga0265297_10009367_pt1 | contig 12652 bp, 9 predicted proteins | sample Munlanlwell13791_FD_192502 | JGI IMG/M metagenome (GOLD analysis project Ga0265297, IMG submission 192502) | Leachate microbial communities from a municipal landfill in Southern Ontario, Canada - Leachate well 137-91 | ecosystem: Engineered > Solid waste > Landfill > Unclassified | place...
GGGACAGACTGTAAATCTGTTGGTTTCTACCTTCGTAGGTTCAAATCCTACCGTCTCCACCACTCATAGATTCTCTGCGGGCGTAGCTCAATGGTAGAGCTCCAGCCTTCCAAGCTGGTCACGTGGGTTCGATTCCCATCGCCCGCTCCAGTTTCGTGCTGGCGTAGCTCAGTTGGTAGAGCACATCCTTGGTAAGGATGAGGTCATGGGTTCAATTCCCATCGCCAGCTCCAGAAAGATAAAGTCTGTTTCCGATAAAGAGCAAAGGAGTCTGCAATGGCTAAGGACGTATTTAAGCGGGATAAGCCGCACGTCAACGTGGGCACCATCGGTCACATTGACCATGGCAAAACCACGCTGACGGCCGCAATCACGAAAGTGCTGGCGATGGATGGGAAGGCTCGCTTCCGTCCATTCGATTCGATCGACAACGCTCCTGAGGAAAAGGAACGCGGCATCACCATCAATGTCGCGCATGTCGAATACGAAACGGCGAACCGCCACTATGCGCACGTTGATTGCCCCGGACATGCCGACTACATCAAGAACATGATCACAGGTGCCGCTCAGATGGACGGCGCGATCCTCGTGGTCTCGGCTCCCGACGGCCCGCAGATGCAGACGCGCGAACACGTCCTGCTCGCCCGTCAGGTCAATGTCCCTTCTATCGTCGTCTTTATGAATAAGGTCGACGTAATGGAGGACCCGGAATTGCTCGACCTCGTCGAGATGGAAGTTCGCGAGCTTCTCAGCAAGCACAGCTTCCCGGGCGATGACATCCCTGTTATCCGGGGTTCTGCCGTAATCGCCCTTCAATCGGAGAGCACGGATCCCAACGCCCCTGAGTATGCCTGCATCAAGAACTTGATGAAGGCCGTGGACGAGTACATTCCGACCCCGCAGCGTGACCGTGACAAACCGTTCCTTATGCCGGTCGAAGACGTGTTTTCGATCAAGGGCCGCGGAACCGTGGCCACGGGGCGCATCGAACGCGGTACAGTCCACGTCGGTGACCCTCTCGAAATCGTCGGAATGCACGACGAGGTCATGAACACGGTTTGCACTGGCGTCGAGATGTTCAATAAGACCCTTGACGAGGGCTTTGCCGGCGACAACACCGGTATCCTCCTGCGCGGAATTGAAAAGAGCGATGTCCGCCGCGGACAGGTTCTCGCCAAGCCGAAGAGCATTACTCCGCACACCATTTTCGATGGCGAAGTGTATGTTCTGACCAAGGATGAGGGTGGTCGCCACACCCCGTTCTTCAACGGGTACAGGCCGCAGTTCTACTTCCGTACGACCGATATTACGGGCTCTCTTTTTATGCCCGAAAAGGTCGAGATGGTCATGCCCGGAGATCACATCACCCTTCGCATCGAGCTGATCCAGCCGATAGCGATGGAAGAGCAGCTTCGTTTCGCCATCCGCGAAGGCGGCCGCACTGTCGGCTCCGGCGTCGTGACCAAGATCCACAAGTAACTGGAACACCGAAGGGGACGGGGGTTTCCCTCGTCCCCATTTTTCGGAGGATAAGATGCGTGAGTGGTTTTCGATGGAGTGCAAGGAGTGCAAGTCCCGCAACTATCGCACCAATCGCGATATGAAGAAGGGCGAAAAGCTCTCCTTGAACAAGTACTGCAGAACCTGCAGGAAGCACACTGAGCATACGGAGCGCAAGAAGTAGTTTCAACCTGAGAGCAGGGCTGTAGCTCAATTGGCAGAGTACCGGTTTCCAAAACCGGGCGTTGGGGGTTCGAGTCCCTCCAGCCCTGCCAGATTTTTCCTGGAGCAATATGGAAATTTACAAAAAAGGTCAGGCAAAGAACTACCGCGTCGCGTTCGCAGCACTCATACTGCTGTTTGCCGTGTATTCGGCTTACGAGTGGTATTTCTGGGCGAACGGCCTCAGCGAGTCACCGAACATGAACACCATTGTTCAGTGGGGCGGGGCGGCGGTCTGCCTGTTTCTGGGCGGACTGTTCGCTTTTCTCCTTGCCTTTGTCAACCGGAGAACCGTTGACTATGTGGTGACAACTGAGGAGGAAATGCGCAAGGTCACTTGGCCTACAAAGGACGAGTTGATCTCCTCCAGCATTATCGTCGTGGTCGTGATGGTTATCATCGGCCTTGTCGTGACCTCAATGGACTATCTGTTCTCCCATGTTCTGACTCTCCTGAGGTAACGCAATGGCCCATCAGTGGTATGCCCTTCGGGTTCGCGTTGGCCAGGAAGACCAAATCAAGGCCAGCATAGAGAGCCGCTTCCGTAACAAAAGCCTTGATGCTGCCATTGGGAGGATTTTTATCCCATCCGAGAAGGTCTCGGACGTGAGGGATGGAAAAACAAAGGTCGTGCGCAGGAAGGTGTTCCCTGGCTACCTGTACATCCAGGTCGAGATGACTGAGGAGAACCGCCTGCTGATTATCGAAACGCCCGGTGTGAGCGGCTTCGTCGGTACGCAGCCGTATGTCCCTCAGGCGATTCCCGACGAGGAAATCGATAAGCTTCTCGGAAACTATGAGCGCTCAGAGGAATCCGTGCGGCCCAAGATTGAGTTTGACGCTGGCGAAGTCGTCAAGATCAAGGAAGGGCCTTTTGAGAATTACGAAGCCGTGGTTGAGGAAGTTTTCCCGGCTCGCGGCGTCGTCAGAGTCACAGTGAACATTTTCGGTCGCACTGCACCTCTCGAACTTGAGGTGTGGCAGGTCGAGAAAGTATAGTCCTTTCAGTAGTCGCTTGCACCAGCCCGGAATGGCTGGGAGACGGAGAGAATGATGGCAAAAAAGCCGATTCTTATCGAAATCAAGTTGCAGATCGTTGGCGGAATGGCCACTCCGGCCCCCCCGATCGGACCCACCCTGTCGCCTCACGGCATCAACCTGATGCAGTTCGTCCAACAGTTTAACGACAAGACCAAGGACATCAAGGGCGTCAAGGTTCCCGTCATAATCACGATCTACAGAGACAAGACGTTTACGTTCGTCATCAAGACCCCTCCAGCCGCCATCCTTGTGAAGATGGCCCTCAGCCTTGAGTCAGGCTCCGCCGAGCCCAACCGCAATAAGGTCGGCAAGCTCACCAAGGCCCAACTCAAGGAAATCGCTGCCAAGAAGATGCAGGATCTCAGCGCGGGAAGCACAGAAGCCGCAATGCGTACAATCGAAGGTTCCTGCCGTAGTATGGGCATCGAGATTGAGCAGTAGGAGGGGATATGACATTCCACAGCAAGAGATTCAGGAACGTGATGAAGCAGGCCGACCCGACGGTCGAGTACGAAATCGAAGAGGCAGTGAAGAAGCTGAAGACCATGGCTAACGCCAAGTTCAACGAGACCGTCGAACTGGCGATAAAGCTTGACATCGACCCCAAGCAGGCCGACCAGCAACTCAGGGGTTCCTTCACTCTGCCGCACGGGCTCGGCAAGTCCAAGAAGGTCATAGCCTTCTGCGCCCCTGAGCAGGTTCCAGACGCCCTTGGCGCTGGTGCTGTAAAGGCGGGGCTTGAGGATCTCGCTGCCGAGATTGAAAAGGGCTATATGGACTTCGACGTGGTTGTTGCCACTCCCGACTCCCGCAAGGTGATGGGAAAGCTGGGCAAGATCCTCGGCGCAAAGGGCCTCATGCCCAATCCCAAGAGCGGAACCCTTGGCCCGAATATCGTTCAGTTGGTGAAGGAATTTTCCGCTGGCAAGGTGGAGTATCGTAACGACGCCACCGGCAACATTCACGCTCCGGTTGGAAAGATTCAGTTCGAACAGGACAAGCTGGTGGACAATATTCGCGCTTTCTATATGCACATCTTCGAGAGACGGCCTTCGTCGGTTCGCGGTGTGTACATGAAGAGCGCCTTTATCTGCACCACGATGAGTCCATCGCTTCGGTTGAAGGCCCTCGCGAAAGAAACGAAGTAGCTATTACGCAAGCTTCAGCGTATGTTCAATAGTTGCCCGAAAGGAAGTACCGATGCCCAGTGAACTCAAGCAGATGCAAGTCGCCGAGTTGGAAAAGCGCATCGGTTCCGCTTCGTCGTTGGTGATTGTGGGACTGGCAGGGCTCAAGGGCCAGGCAAGTCTCGATGTCCGCCGCCGCGCAAGAGAAAATGGTGCGAAGCTGTTTCTAATGAAGAACAACCTCGCGAGCCTGGTTTTTGCGAAGAAAGGCTGGACAGGGCTGGAGAAGTCGCTCGAAGGACCCACCGCAGTGCTTCTCGGAAAAGACGCGGTTGCGACGGCCAAGTTGGCCAGGGATCTTGCGAAGGACTTCAAGGAGAAGGTCATCGTCCGCGCTGGTGTATATGATGGCGCAGTTTACAGTGCCGAACAGGTTCTGCAACTTGCCACCATGCCTTCCCGTGAGGAACTTTTTGCGAAGTTCCTTGGGATGCTGTGTGCGCCCGCGAACGGCTTACTTTCCACGGTTCATTCACCAGTTGGCAATCTGCTCAACATCTTGGAGCAGATGCGGGAGTCGAAGTCGGAATCCGAGTCGAAAGCAGCCTAACAGGAAACCAGAAAGGGTAGAACAATGTCAGATAAAGTCCAGAAAGTCTTTGATGAGCTTAAGGAGTTCAACCTCCTCGAGATCGCGGACCTCGTAAAGAAGTTCGAAGAACTCGGGTTCAAGCCAGTTGCCGCAGCCGCAGCCCCTGCTGCCGCCGCAGCCGCAGCCCCTGCCGCCGCCGCGGAAGAAGAGAAAGTCGAATTCAACGTCGTTCTCGCCGCGTTCGGTGCTGAGAAGATCAAGGTCATCAAGGTTGTCCGTGAGATCACCGGCCTCGGTCTGAAAGAAGCCAAGGATCTCGTCGAAGCCGCTCCGAAGGCTATCAAGGAAGCCGTGAGCAAGGAAGAAGCCGCCAACCTCAAGAAGAAGCTCGAAGAAGCTGGCGCGACAGTCGAAGTAAAATAGCGTTCCATGATCTTCAGGAAGCGATGCCTCCTACGAGGCATCGCTTCCTCGTCATATTTTCTCGCCGCCTCAACTGATGTTCCTGCGAAATGCGGGTTCCACCTTGGAATGCACTCTTGTTCTGCTCTGCGGCTTACGGACCACCCATTGCCTTCTCGTCAACTCTCATTAAGGAGCTGTTATGGAGGTTCGTCGCTACGGCAAAGCCCGTGAATTTGCTCTGGTTCCCCCCCTGACTACAACTCAGGTTCTTGCATATGAGAAATTCCTTCAGTCCGAAGTAGTCCCGCACAAGCGCAGGTCGGATATCGGCCTCGAAGCCCTTTTCGGGAGTTCTTTCCCCATCGTCTCGCTGGATGGAAAGACCCGAATCGAGTATGTGAACTACACACTCAAAGAACCACGCTACACGCCAGACGAGTGTCGCGCCCTCGGCATTTCATATGCTATGCCTCTTTGGGCCCGACTGAGGCTTGAGCGCCAGGAGCCTATCGAGGAAAATGTTTACCTCGGTGACATCCCGAAAATGGTCGGTGGTGGCGAGTTCATCATCAATGGAGCCGACCGTATCATCGTCACTCAGCTTCAGCGTTCTCCCGGTGTGGATTTCTCCGAAACCGAGCATTCCAGCGGCAAGAAGCTCTTTGTCTGCCGAATCATCCCCGAGTACGGGAGCTGGCTCCAGATCGAGACTTCCGCGCGCGATGAACTGCACCTCCGCATCGACAGTTCCAACAAGCTGCCATTCACTCTCTTCCTGAGGTGCTTCGATCCGGCGCGTTCACGTAACGCCGATTTGATCAGGATTTTCTACCCCACACGCACGATCGACCTTGGTTCTCCCAAGGAAGTCCAGAACGCCAAGCGTCGTATCGCGGTTGACGATATCGTCAACAAGGAGACCGGCGAGGTCATCGTGCAGTCTGGCCAGTATATCGAGGATAAGGTTGACGAACTCCTTCGGCTGGGAATCCGCGAGTTCGAAGTTATCGGTAAGATGGACGACGATATCATCCTGAAGACAATCACCAACGACGAGAGCCGTAACTATGAAGACGCCATCAAGAAGCTCTACTTCCGCCTGAGGATGACGGTCCCACCGTCTCTCGAAAAGGCCGAAGAACTCTTCCGGGAGCGTTTCAAAAACGAAGAGCGTTTCTCGTTCGGGAAGATCGGCCGTTTCCGCATCAACCGCGAATTTGACCAGACCGGCAACGAGCATGAGTATTCGATAATATTCGACGACCTCATCAATGTAGCCAAGCGGCTGCTGTCCCTCCGCCGCGGGTCCGGCGAACTGGATGACATCGATCATCTGGGCCACCGCAGGACGAGGACAATCAATGAGTTGCTGTTCGAAGAACTGCGCCAGGCAATGCTCAAGGTCAAGAGAGCCGCTCGCGAGAGAATGGCCCAGAAGGACCTCGATCAGGCCAAGCCGAGTACCCTTGTCAATCGGACAATCTTCGAATCCGCGATTAACCACTTCTTCGAGAGAAGCGAATTGTCGCAGATAGTCGACCAGACCAATCCTCTCTCCCAACTTACCCATGAGAGAAGGCTCTCCGCATTGGGTCCCGGCGGTTTGCATCGCAAACGCGCTGGCTATGAAGTGCGCGACGTGCACCACTCCCATTACGGCAGGATTTGCCCGATTGAAACGCCTGAAGGCGCAAACATCGGCCTTATCGTGTCTCTTTCCCTCTATGCTACAATCAACGACCTTGGCTTCATAATTACACCGTACGTGAAGGTCAAAGACGGTGCCATTACCAGCGAGATCGTGTACCTTCGCGCGGATGAAGAGGAAAGAGCCTCCATCGCGCAGGCGAATGTCCGGCACGATGCCAAGGACAATATCATCGAGGATCCGGTTGTTGTGCGAAGGGGAGGGGACTTCGTCGAAGTCAAGCCGACAGATGTTGACTACCTCGACGTGTCAACCCGCCAAATGGTTGGCGTTTCCGCATGCCTGATTCCATTCCTTGAGCACGACGACACTTCTCGCGCGCTGATGGGCTCCAACATGCAGAGGCAGGCGGTTCCGCTTCTCGAGACCGAGATCGCACTGGTCTCGACAGGAATCGAAAAGCACCTTCCAGGCAACAGCGGCATGATGCAGATCGCCGTCAGGCCCGGTACGGTGTCCTATGTCGATGGCTCCCGCATCGAGATAGACAATGGCGACGTGTATATGCTCCGCAAGTACGCACGCCTCAATGAACGTACATGCCTGAATCAGAAGCCCCTCGTCCGGCCCGGACAGAAGGTCGTCGAAGGAGACGTGTTGACCGAGGGCGTGGCGACGAAAGACGGCGAACTGGCGCTTGGGCGCAACGTGCTGGTGGCTTTCATGCCTTGGGAAGGTTACAACTTTGAGGACGCAATCGTCGTCTCAGAGCGCCTTCTCGCAAAGGACACTCTTACCTCGATTCACATCGAGGAGTTCACTGTTGAGGTCCGCGAGACGAAGCTCGGGCGTGAGGAAATCACTCGCGACATCCCCGGGGTCTCCGAGGACCTTCTGCGCAAGCTTGACGACACCGGCGTGGTGTTCCCGGGCACGCGCGTTAAGACCGGAGACATCCTGGTCGGCAAGGTAACTCCGAAGTCGAAGAGCGAACTCTCGAACGAGGAAAGGCTTCTTAGGGCCATTTTCCAGCGGTTCGGCGAGGACGTCAAGAACGACTCTCTCGTTGTCAAGCCAGGAGTCGAGGGCTGGGTAATCGACATAAAGAGATTCTCCCGCAGAGCCCCTTCTGAGGACGAGGGCGAAGACCGGAAGCCCCAAATCAAGAAGTTCGAGGAAGAGTATCACACCAAGGCTCGCGCTCTCATCATCAGCATGGCCAATGAGCTTGAGAAGATGCTTGGCGCGAAATTCGTTAATACGAAGTCAGGCGATAGCCTCAAGGTGTCCCCAAAGACAAAGGCTGCCGAGTTGATCAAGTGGCACGAGGCCTTTAGTTTTGAGGACATGAAGCTCGAAGATCCGTCTCTTGAGGAAAAGGCGTGGCGCACCTACCGCCATTACGAAAGACAGATCAACCAGGTCAAGCACGAGTTCGAGCAGCGCAAGATCAGGCTGCGCCAGGGCGACGAACTGCCCAACAATGTGCTGGAAATGGTAAAGGTCTACGTCGCGGTGAAGAGGACGCTCTCGGTCGGTGACAAGCTGGCCGGCCGCCACGGAAACAAGGGCGTGATTTCCCGCATCGTACCGGTTGAGGATATGCCCTTCCTGGCTGACGGAACACCTGTTGACATGGTGCTCAATCCGCTGGGCGTGCCTTCCCGAATGAACATCGGACAGATCCTCGAGACGCACTTGGGATGGGCCGCTAAGAAGCTTGGCTTCCGCGCGATCACCCCTGTCTTCGACGGCATCTCGCCGAACGAAATACGTGACCTTCTCAAGCAGGCTGACCTGCCCATCGATGGAACCACGGTTCTTTACGATGGAAGAACAGGTGAATCCTTCGAGCAGAAAGTCACTGTCGGGTTCCTGTACATGATGAAACTCCACCATCTTGTGGCGGAGAAAATCCACGCTCGTTCCACTGGTCCTTACTCGCTGATTACTCAACAGCCGCTGGGTGGCAAAGCCCGGTTTGGCGGTCAGAGATTCGGCGAAATGGAAGTCTGGGCTCTTGAGGCCTATGGCGCGGCCCACGTGCTTCAGGAGATGCTCACCGTCAAGTCCGATGATGTTGACGGGCGTACGAAGGTCTATGAAGCGATCGTCAAGGGCGACTATACTTACGAGCCCCATATTCCAGTCTCCTTTGAAGTGTTGTGCAACGAGATACGCGGCCTCGGCTTGAACATCAAGCTGGAAAAAGAAGTAACCGAAAACGCCGAGGAAACCCCGAACCAGTAGGAAGGAGATGACTATGCCCCAGGCATTGGAAAGCATAAACGAGTACAAGGGCATTTCGATTCGCCTCGCTTCTCCGAACGACATTCGCGACTGGTCGTACGGCGAAGTCAAGAGGGCGGAGACGATCAACTACCGCACCTACCGCGCCGAGAAGGAAGGTCTTTTCTGCCAGAAGATCTTCGGGCCGGAGCGCGACTACGAATGCTACTGCGGGAAGTACAAAGGGATCCGCTATAAAAACATCATCTGCGACCGTTGTGGCGTGAAGCTGACCACTGCTTCCGAGCGGCGCAAAAGGATGGGGCACATCAATCTTGCGGAGCCGGTAGTCCACCTGTGGTTCTTCAAGAACGTCCCCTCGAGGTTGGGGCACCTGCTCGACCTCGGTCAGCGCGAGTTGCACTCAGTAGTGTACTATCAGCGCTACCTCATTACCGACCCCGGCGACACCCCGCTCTACGTCGGTCAGGTCGTCAGCGAAGATGAGTACCAGAACCTCCGCAAGCAGCATGGAAGCGCTTTCAAGGCTGGCATGGGCGCGCGTGCGGTGCGTGAGCTTCTGCGTCAGCTCGATCTCGAGACACTGTCGTTCCAACTGCGCGAGGAACTCAGGAACAGTCGCGCGAAGACAAAGCGCGACTCGCTCGTGAAGCGCATTCAGATCGCTGACAGCCTTCTGAAGTCCAATAACAAGCCCGAGTGGATGATTCTTGACGTAGTCCCCGTGATTCCGCCGGATCTTCGTCCTCTCGTTCCTCTTGATTCCGGCACGTTCGCCACTTCGGATCTGAATGACCTCTACAGGCGCGTCATCAGCCGCAACAATCGCCTGAAAAAGCTTTTCGAGCTTAACGCACCGAGCGTGATCGTACGCAACGAAATGCGCATGCTCCAGCAGGCGGTCGATGCCCTGTTCGACAACAGTTCGCTTCGCAGGCCGGTTCAGGGCTCCTCAGGCAGGCCGTTGAAGTCGCTCGCCGATATGATTTCCGGCAAGCAGGGCCGTTTCCGCGAGAACCTGCTGGGCAAGCGCGTTGACTATTCCGCTCGCTCAGTCATCGTGGTGGGCCCTCACCTGAAACTGCACCAGACCGGTCTTCCCAAGAAGATTGCGCTTGAACTGTTCCAGCCTTACATCATCAACAAGCTCCGCGAGCGCGGGCTTGCCGACACGCTGAAGAACGCCAAGCGCATCATCGAGCGCAGGGACGAGGAAGTCTGGGATATCCTCGAGGAAGTCACCAGGAACCACCCCGTACTCCTGAATCGCGCTCCGACTCTTCACAGAATGGGTATTCAGGCCTTCTTCCCGATCCTCATCGAAGGCGAGGCCATACAACTCCACCCGCTGGTCTGCACAGGCTATAACGCAGACTTCGACGGTGACCAGATGGCTGTCCACCTCCCTCTGTCGCTTGAGGCCCAGATCGAGGCCGAGTTCATCATGCTCTCGACCGAGAACATCCTTTCGCCTGCCCACGGTCGCCCGATTATTTCGCCCGACCAGGACATCGTCCTCGGCTGCTGGTTCCTCACGTGGATGGACGACAGCCCGCGCGGCGGCGAAGCGAAGAGAACATTCTCCGATCTGCATGAGGCCCTGTATGCCTACGAATCCAAGTTCATCAGGCTGCACGAGCCCATCAAGATCATGATCGGCAAGAAACGCCGTGTCGTCAGCGCTGGCGGCCGCCGCGAGCGCAGCCAGAAGGGCGTTTACGTTACCAGCATCGGAAGGTTGATCTTCAACGATATCCTTCCCGACGGAATGCACTTCTACAACGTCACCATGGACAAGAAGGCCATTCGCGGCGTCATCGACGACTGCTACAGGCAGTTCGGCAGAACCGCCACCGTCGGCCTTCTCGACAAAGTGAAATACACCGGTTTCCACTACGCGACGCTGTCCGGAATGTCCTTCGCGCTGGGATACATGACTGTTCCTCCCGAGAAGGAAAAGATCATCAAGGAATCCGAGAAGCGCATCGCCGAACTGCAGCGTTCATGGAAGCGCGGTATGATCACGGCAGGCGAACGCTACAACAAGACCATCGACGTCTGGAACGAAACCGTCGAGAGAGTGACCAAGGCTCTTGAGGAACAGCTCAAGCGGGTCACCTATGACGAAAGCGGCACGCCGTTCCTGAACCCGATCTACGTAATGGCGAACTCCGGCGCGCGTGGCTCCATGTCGCAGGTGCGCCAGTTGGCTGGTATGCGCGGCCTTATGGCCAAACCGTCAGGCGAGATCATCGAAACCCCCATTCGTGCCAGCTTCTTCGAGGGCCTGTCCGTGTTCGAGTACTTCTCGTCCACGCACGGCGCACGCAAGGGCTTGGCCGATACCGCGCTCAAGACCGCCGATTCCGGCTACCTCACGAGGAGGCTTGTCGAAGTCGCTCAGGATGTTGTCCTTACAATGGACGACTGCGGGACGCGCAACGGCATCACAAAGGAAGCCGTGTACAGGGGCGAGGAGAAGATCGTATCGCTGGCCGAGAACGTCGTCGGCCGGGTTGCCAGAGACAATATCGTCGATCCGGTTACCGACTCTGTCGTGGTGCGCGAAAACCAGCTCATTACGCAGGAGATTGCGAACCAGCTCGAAGAAATGAACATCACGAGAATCCGCATCCGCTCCCCGCTGACTTGCGAAGCACCTTACGGCATTTGCGCGAAGTGCTATGGCGCGGATCTCTCCAGCGGCAATCTCGTTGAGCTCGGAACGGCCGCGGGAATCATCGCAGCTCAGTCCATCGGCGAACCTGGCACTCAGCTCACGATGCGTACATTCCACATCGGCGGTACGGCCGCTCTTGCACGGCGCGACCCAATCGTCCGCGCCAGGCGGCCGGGCCACATCAAGTTCGAGGAACTTGAACTCGTTCCTCTAACCAAGGAAAACGCTGATTCATTGAAGACAGCCTTTGAGGAAGGCGACAAGTACATCGTCGTCAACAGGCGCGGAGCCATCCTCATGCTCGACGAAAAGGGTCGCGAAATTGAGCGCTATCCTGTTCCGACCGCTTCGCACGTGAAGGTGGATGACGGCCAGAACGTTCCGATGCGCACAGCCCTTTTCAGCCGCAACATACACGCTACACCGATCTTGACTGAGCGGGCAGGCTATGTCCGTTTCCTCGATTTCATCGTTGAGGAAACGATTCTCGTGGACAAGGATCCCCGTACCGGTCAGGTCTCCATTCGAGTCGTCGAACACCGCGGTGAACGGCAGCCCCAGATCGAAATCATCCAGGCCATTCGTGTCAAATCCGAAGGTTACCTGGTGAACGTGGATGCCGAAACCAAGGAACGCGGGGACTATCGCTATGTTGAGGCCGAAGGCCAGATGAACATAGTGGACAAGCGCGGGAAAGTAATCGAAAAGATCCGCGTTCCCGCCGGATTCCGGTTGTCGGTCAGAGAAGGCTCCAAGCCGGAGAATGCCGGGCTTATCTCGCAACCGAGTCCTGAACTGGACAGCCTCCCTGCCGAGGAGCGCCTGAAGAGAATGCTGGAGCTTTCCCTGTCCGACGCGGGAATCGTGGCCTACCAGCCCAGCATCGTGTACAACATGCCTGAGAAGTCCGTCATCAGCGTTCCCCCATATGACCCGGTCACCCGAGGCATGGAAATCGCCAAGACGCCGCGCGAGGTCTCCGGTACGCAGGACATCACCGGCGGTCTCCCACGCGTCCAGGAACTCTTCGAAGCCCGCACACCCAAGGACAAGGCCGAGATCGCCGAGATCAGCGGCACGGTCGAGGTGGGCGAACTGAAGAACAAGAAGCGTGAGATTTACATTCACGCCGAGGGCGGTACACACCTCGACAGAACCTATCGCGTTCCTCAAGGCCGCCGCCTGCT
>Ga0265297_10009368_pt1 | contig 12649 bp, 11 predicted proteins | sample Munlanlwell13791_FD_192502 | JGI IMG/M metagenome (GOLD analysis project Ga0265297, IMG submission 192502) | Leachate microbial communities from a municipal landfill in Southern Ontario, Canada - Leachate well 137-91 | ecosystem: Engineered > Solid waste > Landfill > Unclassified | place...
ATGCATTGGATCAACACTATCGATGACATAATCGAGATAGGTAAAAATGGAAAAGCGTCTTGAACGAATCGCCTCGTTGATAGGTGAAGATAAAGTTTTGTCCCTCAAAGGCAAGACAATTCTCGTTTGCGGTTTGGGAGGAGTTGGAGGCACGGCTCTTGAAAGTCTAGCTCGCTCCGGAGTCGGACATTTTGTAATCGTCGACTATGATATTGTGGAGCCCACTAATCTCAACCGGCAAATACTCTATACTTACATCGATGTCGGAAAGTTGAAAATCGTCGCGGCCGAATCGCGCATCAAGTCTATTGATGAATCAATAATTATCGATAGTTATGCACGCAAAGTCGACCATGACTTCATTGCTGCAATCAAAAGTCATAAGATTGATTTCGTTATCGATGCGATTGATTCCGTTGAGGCCAAGGCGCAACTGATAACATACTGCCTAGCCAATCATGTGCCTTTCATATCCTCGCTCGGCATGGCTAATCGTCTTGACCCGACCGCCGTTCGCGTCACGAATCTTGCGGCGACAAATATCGATCCGCTGGCCAAAAAACTAAGGTCCCTTCTTCGAAAAGAAGATATTGAACTGAGTGACATTCCCGTCGTCTTTTCAATTGAGAAGCCTCGCCAAGGGGGCGTTCACCTCGCATCGGTTATGAATGTGCCGTCCGCTGCGGGACTAGCAATGGCTTTTTATTGCCTAGAAAAGATACAAAAGTAAAATTTTTAAGTTATTATTTTATACATAAGAAAATGGAGGTTCAGCATGCCCCTTTTACAAATTGATGAAATAGCAAAAATTGCCGGCATTCCCAAAGAATATCTCGAACCTTATGGAAAATATAAAGCCAAAATTGATACGGGTATCTTTGAACATCTCGATAAAGTTGCCGATGGGAAGCTCGTCCTAGTTACGGCCATCACACCCACGAAAGCCGGTGAAGGCAAGACGACGACATCAATCGCCTTAGCTGAAGGAATGGCAAAGATTAAACAAAAAGCTATGCTCTCTTTGCGCGAGCCCTCTCTTGGACCGGTCTTTGGCATCAAAGGCGGAGCGACTGGCGGCGGTTTGGCATCGATTGCTCCGAGCGACGACATCAACCTCCATTTCACAGGCGACATGCACGCTCTTACCTCAAGTATCAATCTGATATCCGCCGTCATCGATAATCATATTTTTCAAGGCAATGAATTGCGCATCAATCCTGAACGCATCGTCTGGAATCGAGCGATGGATATGAATGATCGCGCTTTGCGCGAAATTATCGTTGGACGCGGAGAGAAAAACGGCGTAGAAAGAAAAGACGGTTTTGTCATCACCGTCGCCTCGGAACTGATGGCTATTCTTTGCCTCGCCAAAGATGCGAATGACTTTCGCGATCGGATTCAAAAAATAATCGTCGCTTACAATTTTGACGAAAAGCCCGTCACAGTCCAAGATTTGAAAATTTCTCACGCCATCATGAAGTTGATGAGGGATGCCCTGAAACCAAATTTGGTTCAGACGATTGAAAATAATCCCGTTCTCATACACGGCGGACCTTTTGCCAACATTGCGCACGGATGCAATTCGCTCATCGCTTTAAAGCTATCGCGTAAACTAGCCCCAATATCGATTACCGAAGCTGGTTTTGGCTCCGATTTGGGCGCTGAGAAATTCTTTGACATCGCCTGTCGCTGCGGCGAGATGAAGCCCGATGGTGTGGTGATGGTGGCAACTCTTCGCGCTTTGAAAATGCACGGCGGCCAGCTTCTCGATAAAATCAACGAAGAAAATGTCGATGCTCTACTAAAAGGAGTTGGCAATTTGCGCGTCCACCTGGAAAATGTTAAAAAATTTGGCGTTCCTTCCGTCGTCGCCATCAACCACTTTGCCAGCGACCATCAAAGCGAGATTGAAGCCTTGGAAAAATGGTGTGGAGAAAATGGCTATGTCGTCAGTTTTCTCGATGGGTATTTAAAAGGCGGGGAAGGAGCGATGGACTTAGCGCAAAAAGTCGTCGATATGCTTTCTACCAAGCCATCAAACTACAAACCTTTGTATAAATTAGATTTGTCAATCGAAGAGAAAATTGAAAAAGTGTGTAAGCACATTTATCGTGCCGGACATGTCGAATATTCGAGCTTAGCCAGGGAGCAAATCGCCAGATACAATCAGCTCGGATACCAAAATCTGCCGGTATGCATGGCAAAAACGCCACTATCGCTTAGCGATAATCCAGAAGTTATCGGCGCTCCGTCAGGGTATACGATGACGATTCGCGAGCTCACCTTATCAGCCGGAGCCGGGTTCATCGTCGCCTTAACAGGTAGTATTTTAAGAATGCCAGGGCTTCCGAAAATACCTTCTGCGGTCCTGATGGAAGACTTACCATATTGATATGAAACTAATCGATTATCAATTATTCGACATAGTCGAAATGAAAAAGGAGCACCCTTGCTCTAACCGCACCAAGAAGTTTCAAATTGTCCGTGTGGGAGCCGACATCAAAATGATGTGTTTAGGCTGTGGCAACATCATCATGTTATCCCGTTACGATTTTAATAAGCGACTTCGTAAAGTTCTGGGCCACGAAGAAAAACAAATCGAAATTAAAAAATAAATAGCAACATTTCTATTTTGTCTCCTTATATATTGGTGAACATGGAAACACCAATTTTAAAAATCGACAACTTGAGCCGTGCCTTTTCATTCGGAGGACGAGATTATTCTGTTCTAAAAAAGATTAATTTGTGTTTTACCGAGCGAGGTTTTGTTCTCCTGTCGGGAAAATCTGGTTCAGGGAAATCGACACTGCTGAATCTCATCGCCGGCATTTTAAAGCCGTCAGCCGGTCACGTTCTTTACAAGAATAAAATGGTCGACGCAATGGGCGAAAAGCATATCTGCGCCTATCGTAATCGCGAGGTTGGTTTTGTCTTTCAGCAATACAATCTTTTTGATAGGCAAAGCGTTCTTTTTAATGTGGTTTTACCTTTGTTAATTGATGGGCGTGGCATCGCAAAATCGTATGAGATAGGAAGAAAATTGCTATCGCTATATAATCTCGACGAACATTACGACCAAGAAGTCGGCAAATTATCCGGCGGTGAAAAGCAGCGCGTCGCCATCCTGCGGGCTATCGTCAACAATCCTCCGATTGTCTTGGCTGATGAGCCGACAGGAGCGCTTGATCGGGCTAACGCCGAAAAGACATTAGCGATGCTCCGCGATATCTCAAAGGAGAGACTCGTAATCGTCGTTTCCCATGATGTCGAGCTTGCCCGTCGCTTTGCGACGCGGCACATCGAAGTCAAAGATGGAGAAATCGTTTTTGATGAATACGTCAATTAGCGATTCTTAACGATGGCTACTGGATGGAAGCGCACGATTGCTCGCTCGTACCTTCGCGGCGACACGAGCAAAAACACGATTTTGTTTTTATCAACTCTCGTCAGCTTCTCCTCGCTGCTGCTCGCGACCGGTTTTCATTATGGCGCCAATCAAATCGTCGATAACGCTCAAAGACAAATCGTCGATAGTTCATTTTTCAAAGCGACGAAAAAAGAGTATGTAGAAACAGGCGATTCATCTCCGCTTTCCCTTGTCAAGGTCATGCGTCCCAAGCGCGAGGAGCTCGGCTTTTTAAACGAGATTCTACCGTCATGCGTAATAACCCATGATTTATCTAAATTTTTTCCGGGGAATCACGAGATCTTTTTTGAAGAAAAGCGGATTAATAATATCCTTTTCTCGCCTGTTTATAGTTATGTTCACCTCACAACAAAGAAAAACATGCTGATTGCCGGCGCGATACCTTCAAGTGAAACAATCCATCAAGTTGTCCTCAATAAGACTTTTGCCACGACTATTTGCGACGATATTGAAAACTTAATCGGACGAGAATTCGCTATTGATATCAAGACGAAAATCACCATTCACGATTCTTTAAATAACGCGGTGGAAGACGTCTTCTTATCAAGTATCAAACTCGAAATATGCGGCATTTTCGATGAGTTATCCTTTTTTAATCCACCCAAAATTTTTTACTCGCAACGAGCCGTCGAAGATTTCTTATCTAGCTATCAGCTCGAAGATTTAAGCGATTATTTTAAGCGGAATATTACCTGCATGGACATTTTTGAACTGATCGACGACAATCACTACCTAACCAACTATGGGTTGAATGTTTTCGTGCTATCCGAAGAAGAAATCGTAAGAATGTTTGCGCTCTCTAAGACTTTGATTAGAAGCGAATCTCATCTAGCTTTTGAGTCTTCTTCATTGATGATAAAAGACACATATCAAGAACTGACCAAGGCAACCCTCTATTCAATGATTATTTTTATTGTTATCGCTTTCGTGGGTACTTGCTTAATCATGGCTCTTGGAGCCTATTCAAGTTATGTTTCAAAGAAAAAGGAATCGGCAATCTTGTCGTGCCTAGGCGTAAATCGCAATAGCATTTTTGACATCTTTTTCTACAAGAATGCAACCATCGCATCCCTGGCGATTGTATCCTCTTTCGCCTGTGCTGCGATTGGACAATTTTGCGCGAATCAACTTTTTTATAAATATTTTATGATCAAGAACCTTATCAGCATTCCTTTTACCTCTTTTTTAGATATACCGTTCTTCTTGGTTTTCATCGTCTTTTATTTCGGTTATTTAACGACCCTAATATTCACTTACTTGCCATTGCGTCTTTTTAAGACGCTATCTCTTGCCGAAGAGTTGCGGGAGAACTGAAGATGATTCGCTTAGATCGCATCATTAAACAATATGGAGAACGCAGAGTTCTTAACGACATTTCGCTACATTTCCCAAAGACAGGATTTTTCGCCATCGTCGGCCCTTCCGGCTGCGGCAAGACGACTCTATTGAATATCCTTTCTGGAATCGATGATGATTATCGAGGAAATTATATATTTAAAAATAAATCCATGAGCATCCTCAATCGCGATGAGAGGAGCTATTTTCGCTTGCTTAATGTCGGCTATATCTTTCAAGATTTTCGTCTCTTTGAATCGGATACGGTTTCGAATAATATCATGCTGCCGCTCGATGCTTTAACCGACGAGACATCTGCAATCAAAAAAAGACATATCTCCTCAATTTTAAATCTCGTCTCGTTAAGCGATAAAAAAGACACCTTTGTCAACTTGCTTTCGGGAGGTGAAAAACAGCGCGTGGCCATCGCTAGAGCAATCGTTAATAATCCCGCGCTAATTCTCTGCGACGAGCCGACAGGCGCTCTCGACGAGCAAAACGCAAATAAGGTGATGGAGATTCTTAAAACGATATCATCGCGCCATCTCGTTCTCGTCGTCTCGCACGACGAACATCTCGTCACTCGCTACTGCGACATGAAAATCAAAATCGTCGATGGAGTTGTCACTAACGATATCGCTTACGAGCGCTCTAACATTAAAACGAAAATCATTTTTCCCCAGCTAAAAAAACAAAATATGAAACCGCAAATGCCTTTAAAAACGATGATTAGACGAGCGTTTTCGCTCATTAAAACCAAAAAATATCGCGTGGTGCTAAACAATGCCATGATGTCGCTTGGCCTCCTCGGGGTCGGGCTCTCGATTATCATGACCTTCTCAATTCAAGAGCGAATCGTTACGGGATTTTCGGAAGTGATAGAGGACGGGATGATAATAATGTCGAAAAGAGGTGAAAGCGGCGCACCGATAAACGCATATAGCGCGAGTTATGAAAATGTGACAAACATCGCTCAAACTTATGGGGCTTGGGTCTCAGGCGTTGGCGCATCGTATGCCGTCAACTTTGAATCCTTTTTTCAAGATCGCGACGAACTATTTATATCGTCGACATCGCACAAGGTTATCTTACCGCGTTTTACGACTCGGCAAATTAATGATTTTTATTGGTTAGATGAACGCGCTCAAAATCATCCGGTCTATCCCTATCAACAAACAAATTTAGACAGCGATGAAATGATCATCGGACTTCCATATAACGATATGGTCGGAATCTGCTATTCATTAAGAATAGAAAGGAACTATACTTCACTTGGAAACTACATATCTACCCAACGACCTCTATTAACTTTAGGTATCGCCAATAACGATTGGCAGTATGAAGACGAACAAGTCTTTCACCTATGCGGTGTCATCGAAAGCGCCGCGCCGTCTATCTATCATACGAATCATCTATGGAACGAATATGTCTTTCAAGAAAAAATGCGCATTCCGAGCGTCGATGATGGCAGGCATGAGTTTCCTTGGCAGATGGCCAAATGCTACTTTTTAACGACGAGAAATAGTCCTGAAACCTTTCTCGAAATAGCCGCGTTGGAGCCATCGCTTAGAGATTATGTTTTTGAACTTGCGGGAGATGATTTTCACCCAACTCATTGCCCGATCTCGGGTCCCTGTCTTCTTCAGCGTTTGCTCGTTTTTCATGTCGATAAAGAAACAATTGATGTCTCTATACTCCCGAGAATAATAGGTAGCGAGCAGGGAATTTCAAATTATGCTTATGCTACAGATGGAGGCTATTATTATCACCCTAATTCTTTTTTGGCTGGTTTTGCCAAAAACATTTTCATCTCATTAAGCGATGCGCAGATTGAAAAGGCGATTGACGCCGACACACTGATATATGAAGAAAGCGAGAACGCCATCTTTGATCCGCCACTCGGAGTATTGCAAGGAAACATTCAATCGAGCTTGAGCGGAGGTGTTTCTTTTTCCAGTGATCTCGGCAAGGTAATCTATGGTCGCAAGCCGGTAAGCCTTAATGAAATTGCCGTTTCTGAAACTTTAGCAAACGAGCTGCTAACAGCAAGGGAAATCGTTGGTAAAAAGCTGCAAATTGCTGTCAATTATCAAAATATCGCCTATGATAACAATCGGATTGAAAAACGATATTCTCTGGTACAAGCCGAGATAGTCGGAGTCGCTCAAGGCAGCAAAAACACCCTGCACCATCGTCCTTTTTGGAGCCTTGGTTTCTTTCAGCTTCAAGGAGGAATCAGCGCCTTTGAATTGATACCGAAAAACATTATTTTGACAATCGACGACAACGTCGATTCAAATCTCCTTATTACGCGGCTAAATCATCGATATAGCGAGTTTGAATTTTACAATCCAATTAAATCAATCACCGCCGGTCTTGATGAGACGATGTTGTTTTTTAAGGTTGTTTTACTCTCCTTTTCTTCATTGGCGGTACTCACATCATTTTTTCTTTTCTTTATCGTCATGTATATAACCATCGAAGAAAATCGCAAAGAAATTATTCTGCTCGATTATCTAGGTATTCCAAAAAAACAAATACGCACATCGTTTATCGTTTGTGGAATCATCTTCAGCTCCATGTCTTTCTTTTTATCAGCTATCGAAATCGCTATCGTCGATTATGTCATCACCCACGTCATCGCCGGCTATGTCGGAACAAACATCCCCTACATCTTTGATTTTCGACCCTTAATCAGCATTTTGTTCTTATCTTTTATCATCTCTTATGGAGCTAGTTTTTACGCTTTTAACAACCAGTATTCACGAGCGAAAATACATTTTGATAACCGTCGAAAATATTAAAAAAAGATAGATAAATTCTAATTTGAATGCTATTATATCACGGTGAGTTAATTGACTCACAAGTACTATTATAAGAAAGGTTAGGATTTCATGAAGGGAACAGTCAAAATGTTCAATAAGGAAAAAGGTTATGGCTTCATTCACACCGATGAAGGCTCAGATGTCTTTTTCCATTATTCATCCTTAGTCATGGACGACTACAAGACCGCTGAAGTTGGCGAAAAAGTAGAATTCGATGTTGAGGAATCTGCTCGTGGCTTAAGAGCTGCGAACATCAAGAAGATTTAAGCTAAAAATTAAGTCCTTGAACATGCAAGCCCTAAATTTAGGGCTTTTTCTTTACCTTCTTACTATCTCGTAATGCTTGTTATATAATAACAATGCCTGTTTATGATAGAAGGTAAAATATTATGCCATTAAAAGCCGGTATCGTCGGTCTTCCCAATGTCGGTAAATCAACTCTCTTCAATGCGATCACGAATTCGCAAGTCGAAGCCGCAAACTATCCCTTTGCGACGATTAAACCAAATACGGGAGTTGTCATCGTTCCCGACGAACGCCTTGATTTTTTGTCCGATCTTTTTAAACCGCTCAAAACAATTTATGCGACCTTTGAGTTTTACGATATCGCCGGCCTCGTCCGCGGCGCCTCCAAAGGAGAAGGGTTAGGCAATCAATTTCTCGCTCACATTCGCGAGTGCGATGCCATCGTTCAAGTCGTGCGATGCTTTGAATCGAATGAAATCATCCATATTGAAAACACCGTCGACCCCCTTCGCGACATCGAAACGATTAATTTCGAATTGGCGCTTGCCGATCTTGACACCATCGAAAAGCGAATTGCCAAAGTCGAAAACAAAGCGCGTTTAGCAAAGGATAAAGAATCGGTTTTCGAAATGGCTATTCTATCTCTTGTCAAAGAAGGCTTAAATCGTGGCGTTTCCGCTCGCAATCTTCCGCTTACTAGCGAACAGCTTAGCTTTGCTAACAAAAATTTACATCTCTTAACCTTAAAACCGATGATTTATGTCGCTAATGTCGGCGAAGAAGATTATGCTGACTTAAATAGCGCCACGCATTATCAAGAAGTAATTCGCATCGCTGATCAGGAAAAAGCCCAAGTCATACCTATATCATGCGAAATTGAATATCAACTCTCATTACTCGCCAAAGAAGATCGAAAAGAATTTTTACAAGAGATGGGAGCCAGTGAATCCGGTCTCGACAAAGTCATTCGCGCCACATATCGCCTTCTTGATTTAGCGACCTTTTTCACCGTTGGAGCCGATGAATGCCGCGCTTGGACATTCAAAAATGGCATGAGCGCTTCGCAATGCGCCGGCATCATTCACACCGACTTTCAAAAAGGCTTCATCAAGGCAGAAGTATATAGTTATGAACACATTCGCCTCTTTGCCAGCGAGCTAGCCGTCAAGGAAGCGGGAAAACTTCGCATCGAAGGTCGCGATTATCTCGTCAAAGACGGCGATATCATGTTTTTTAGATTTAATGTATAGGAGATTGATTATGTATCGGATTGGTTATGGTGAAGACATTCATCGTCTCGTGACGGGACGCAAATTGGTTCTAGGTGGAGTGCACATTCCTTATGAAAAAGGATTGCTTGGCCACAGCGACGCCGATATTGTTTGCCACGCTCTCATGGATGCCCTTTTAGGTGCCCTAACCCTCGGAGATATCGGCACTCATTTCCCCAATTCAGACAAGCGTTTCAAAGATGCTGACAGCCTGACTTTGCTTTCAAAAGTCAAAGATTTAATTGATGCTAACGGATATTCAATTTGCAATATTGATATATCGATTGCACTTGAAAAACCACGACTAGCCCCATATTTGTCGGCGATGATCATCAATCTCGCCAATGTTTTGCTAGTTGAAAAAGAGACGATTTCAGTGAAGGCGATGACCAACGAAGGCTGCGATGCGGTGGGACGCGGTGAAGCGGCCCGGGCCATCTCTGTTGTCATGTTACAAAGGATATGATTGTGCCGGTGCGAGTGATTTTTAGTTCGAGTGATGGCACCCACCTTAATCTTAATGACTTGAGAAGGTCTTTTATTGCCTACATGCTGGCAAAAAAGTATCACGGCTCTTATATCTTCCGACTCGATAATATTCAACAAAAAGGTGAAAAAAACAGTAATTTGAAATTATATGCTTATGAAGATCTTGTATGGCTTGGTTTAAATGCTGATGAATCGCCTCTTAATCCTAACCCCATTTTTTCACCATATGTTCAGTCTGAACGCTTAGATATTTATCAGCGTTACATCGATAAATTATTAGCGATGCAGGTCGCCTACAAAAAGATACCGCCAAGAGAAAAAGGTGCCTCTTTAACTGAAACTCGGCCCGCCATCTATTTTCGAATGGGTTCTCTCGGCGACAGTGCCATCACCGATTTGCGCCTTGAGAAAATTCCTCTAGAAAAAATGGATACAAGGGATTGGGTAATCGTGAATGGTTCAGGGCAGCCGACTGTTGAATTTGCGGCGATGGTCGATGATCATCTGATGATTATCACCCACATCATCTCGGAATCGGACAATCTTTCTAATTTCGGCCGCTACATCGCGTTGTACCGCGCATTGAATTGGCCAATCCCCGCCTTTCTTCATTTGCCAAATATCAAATGGGAAGGTGAAAGCGAAGAAAAGTTAGTATACAAGTTACGCGAAGAAGGGTATGTTCCCGAGGCGATTTGCCAATATTTGTACCATCTTGATTTCGGTGAAAAAGGCACGAATAAAGTTTGTGATCTCGATGATTTGGTCAAGGAATTCGACATAATAAAAATGAAGGCCGGACATCAGCGTTTTGATATCAGAGCTCTGCGCAAAATAAATTCCGCACACATCAAGCAAATGACGAACTTGTCTTACACAGCTTTTATACGACCATTTGTAAAAACCCTCGCTAGTGATTTGTATAGTGATGACTATCTTTTTAAATTAGCTAATATTTATAAAACTCAAATTAGTTATGGTCGCGAAATACTCGATTATCTTGGACCGTTCCTTCTCAAGAATCCTGATTTCACTCCTCGCGAGCAGCAACTAATCAATAATGCGCAATTCGCCATTTCTTCTTTTAAAGAAGCACTGTCAGAATTCGATTTGGATGTTACAAATTTTTCTGAGTTAATTGCGTCTGTTCAAAAAAAGACAGGTATCGCTGGCGCCAGTCTTTATCAGCCGCTGCGCCTAGTAATTACTCACATGGATAGAGGGCCTGAGCTTGAAGAAATTATTAAATTTCTCGGAAAAGAAGAAACCTTGAGCCGTCTCAACCAATATAATGATTGAATTATACTAATGTATAAGTATAATATAACTTTGACAAAAACATATGAACATCGAAACCTTTCTTAAGAATAAAATCATACTCGCCATCAATCAACTTGGTTTGAAAATTCAAGATAGCGATATCGTTTTAGAACATCCAAAAGATGAAACCAGAGGCGATTACGCGACGAGCGCAGCTTTACAACATGCCAAAAAAGTAGCGATGAACCCACGGAACTTTGCGGCGAAAATCGTTGAGAATATCGATCAGAAAGGTTTGGCAAAAATTGAGATAGCCGGTCCCGGTTTCTTAAATTTCTTCATCGCCCCTGAGACCCTTCAAGCTATTGTGGGCGATATTGTTGCTTTAGATAAAGACTATGGCCGAGGCGCGGCGAAAAACCAAAAAATCAATGTCGAATTTGTCAGCGCGAACCCGACTGGCGATTTGCATCTCGGACACGCACGATGCGCAGCGATTGGCGATTCGATTTGCCGTCTCTATGAATTTGCCGGCTATGACATAACCAGAGAATTTTATGTCAATGATGCCGGAGCCCAAGTCGGTAAGATGGGAGCGTCATTACGCGCCCGCTATTTAAACGAATTTGGATTCGACGCCAAGGTGCCAGAAGACGGCTATCATGGTCTCGATCTAGTCGATATAGCCAAACAAGTAAAAGAACTATATGCGGACAAGCTCATCGGCGATACTGAAGAAAATATGCAGATTTTTATTCGCGAAGGTATTCGTCTCGAACTAGAAAAAATCAAAAGAGATCTGGCGGATTTCCGCGTGTCTTTTGATATTTATAGTTTCGAAACCGATGTCAGAAAAAATGGCAAGGTCGAACAAACTTTGCAGGATTACCGCGAATTTACCTATATCGACAACGGTGCGACTTATCTTCGGACCACAGCTTTTCTTGATGACAAAGATCGCCCGGTCGTCAAAAGTGACGGAACTTATACTTACTTGATGCCAGATATCACTTACCATCTCGAAAAATTATCTCGTGGTTATGATTTATTGGTCGATGTTCTCGGCGCTGATCATCACGGATATACTAATCGCATGCGCAGCGCGCTCATGATGAAAGGCTATCCTGCTGAAATTATTGATTTCGAACTTGTTCAAGTCGTTCGCCTGATGAAAGGTGATGTCGAAGTTAAAATGTCAAAAAGAGGCGGCACGACCGTCACCCTTCGTGAGTTATCTGAAGAAGTCGGCGTCGATGCGACGCGTTATTTCTTTGTCGCACGAGCAGCGACTAGCCATCTTGACTTCGATTATAATCTCGCATTAGAGCGCAGCGCGTCAAATCCGGTGTTCTATGCGCAATACGCTCATGCCCGCTTGTGCAAATTACTAGAAACCGGAGCAGATATCGGTCTTGACATCTCGGCGTCAAATCTTCGCGAGCCGTCTGAGATTAACTTATTAAAGCACCTTCAGGAGTTACCAAACACGATTGAAAACTGTGCTAAAACTCGCGAACCTTATAAGGTTGCATCGTACATTCAGAAACTGGCGGGACTCACCCACACTTTCTACACTGAATGTCGTGTGATAGATCGTGATAATATCCAATTGTCACAATCGCGTTTAGCCCTTTGCAAGGCTAGTCAAATAGTTATGAGAAATGCTCTTAACGTCCTCGGAATCAACGCCCCCGAACAAATGTAAAAGGAGAATTACATGTCCGAAAAATCGATGCTCGACCTCGCCTATGAGGTCATATGCGAAACCAAGCAATTGCCGATTAGCTTTAATGAGT
>Ga0265297_10009369_pt1 | contig 12649 bp, 12 predicted proteins | sample Munlanlwell13791_FD_192502 | JGI IMG/M metagenome (GOLD analysis project Ga0265297, IMG submission 192502) | Leachate microbial communities from a municipal landfill in Southern Ontario, Canada - Leachate well 137-91 | ecosystem: Engineered > Solid waste > Landfill > Unclassified | place...
CGCTCACACGATACACGAACCCCACATGCTGCGCAGCACGCTGGCTGTGGCAATAGAAGAAAAAGCTTCGCTGCTTTCGGGCTTCCCGAGGCAAATGGCAACGTCGTTTTCACAAAAAGTGATAATACCAGTATTCTACTTCCTACTGCTAAGCTGGATACCGCTCTGGCTGCTGCACCGCTCTAAGAAACCCAAGGCTTCGATGGCCATCGGGCAGTTCTTTTTGTTCTCCAAGGATGAATACTGGCGCATCGGCGGGCATGAAGCGGTTAAAGACAAGATAGTCGAGGACGTTTTGATGGGCATCGAGGTGGCTAAGCACGGCGGACGCCACATCGCTGTAGATTTATCGCCGGTGGTAGCCACCAACATGTACGATGATGTCGGGTCAGCCTGGCGAGGTCTGGGAAGGTCAATTTATTCTGTGGCGGCAATGACGCCCATCGGTATTATAGCCGCGATATGCCTTGCCTACTACATCTATATCGCGCCGTTTTTCTGGCTCCTAAACGGGGTAATCATCGGGGCAGAGCCTCTGTTATGGCGAGGGATAGTAGTATTACAGGTAATTTTGATGCTGTTCATGCGCTGGCTGGTGGATAGCCGCTTCCACGAACCACCGATATCAATGTGGTTCCACCCCCTCGGCCTGCTTTTCTACCTATTCGATGTACTCTACTCGTTAGGGCGATGGGTTGTGGGCACGGGCATATCCTGGAAAGAACGATTCTACGGTAAAGAATCAACCATAGAATAAAAAAGAGGGGCTTGAAGCCCCTCTTACTTTATACAATACTTCGTAAAACTAGGCTTTAAGGTCGATGGTCTGACGCTTTATTTCCGCGATAATTTTTTCGGCTTCTTTTTCCGTGGGGGGAACCAGGGGCAGGCGGGGATTGCCCACCTTAAAGCCCAGATAATTTAAAGCGAACTTAACCGGGCCGGGGCTGGGCATCGAGAACATAGCGTTGACCAGCGGCACCAGGTTACGGTGAATCGCCGCCGCTTCATGAATTTTGTCAGCAATAATAAGTTCAATCATTTTCTTATACTGAACACCGGCAAGGTGGGTGGTAACCCCGATAACGCCGTAGCCGCCCATCGCCATGATGGGGAAGGTATCGTTGTCATTACCGCTCCACACGTTAAAGCCCTCAATAGCGTTGCTGATAACCTGCGCCACGTGCCCCATATCGCCGTTGGCTTCTTTAACGCCGACGATGTTCTTAATCTGGCTTAACCGCACTATTGTATCCGGCGTCATATTAACGACGACTCTGCCGGGGATGTTGTACATGATAACCGGTAAAGAGGTACACTCCGCCACCGCTTTAAAGTGCTGATAAATGCCCTCCTGGTTGGGTTTATTGTAATAAGGCACGACGGACAGGCAGGCATCCACGCCTATCTTCTCGGCTTTTTCGGTATTCTCTACCGCCTCTTTGGTGCTGTTGCTGCCGGTATAGGCAATAAGCGTCGGCTCATCACCGACTGCCGACTTGACCTCCTGGAAGATACGCATTTCCTCGTCCCAGGAAAGCGTGGGGGCTTCACCGGTGGTAGCCGCGAGCACCAGGCCATCGTTACCGCAAGCCAGCAGGGCTTTAGCCAGTTTTTTCGTTTGGTTGTAATCCACCTCGCCGTTTTCATTAAAGGGGGTAACCATAGCGGTTAAACAGCGACCCAGCTTCTTCATGGTGATTGCCTCCTAGAAACAGTAACGATGTTGTTAATTATAAACCGAGGAGTTTATCAAGTCCATAGGTAAAGCCTTTTTGTTTTACTGCGGCTCTGACGGCGAGTAAAACTCCGGGCATATAACATTCACGGTTAATGGTGTCGTGTCGGATGCTTAAGGTCTGGCCGGACGTCCCAAAGATAACCTCCTGGTGCGCCATATAGCCGGGCATACGCACGCTGTGGATGTTGACGCCGTCGATGGATTGGCCGCGGCTGGGTGTAGTTTCGCCGGCGGCGGGTGGCAAAAACGGTTTGCCGCGGGCTTCCAGTATCGCTTTAGCGGTTAATAAAGACGTGCCGGACGGCGCGTCCAGCTTTTTATCATGGTGCAGTTCCACGATTTCCGCGTGGTCGATGAACTTGGCTGCAATTTTGGCTAAATGAATCATCAGCACTGCGCCGAGGGCAAAGTTGGGAGCGGCGACGATGCCGACTTCGTTAGACCCGGCGAGTTTTTTCATCTCTTCCAGCTCCGCCGCAGAAAAACCGGTGGTGCCGGTAACGATGTTCACGCCCTTTTGGGCGGCAATACGTAAGGCGGGCATCGAGGCTTTAGCAATGGTAAAGTCCACCATCACGTCAGGCTCACAGGAATCAATTATCTTTGCAAGGTCGGGGGAAAAGGGGACGCTGCCTTTATTATCGGGGAGGGGTAAAGAATCGCCGCTGCATTTGACGTCAACCGCGCCCACCAGAACCATATCGGCTTCCTGGCAAACGGCTTTGACTACTTCCTGCCCCACCCTGCCGGCGGCTCCATGGACTATTACCTTAATTGGTGACATTGCACTGCACCTCACTAAAAGATTAAGGGAAATTAGTCGCGTTTAAAAGGAGGCCGGGGCCCGCGGTTGGGCCGGCGGTCATTATAGCGCGGGCGGCTGTTCCGGTCGCGGTTATAACCGCCGGAGCTGCTTGAGCGGAAAGGATAATCGGACGAGGGTTTACTCTCGCCGGATACGCTCGATTCGCCTTCTTTTTCAAATAAAGCGCGGCGGGAGAGGTTAACGCGCCCCATGTCGTCAATGCTGATTACTTTTACAGTGACCTCGTCGCCAATCTTGACTTCATCTTCAACCTTGTTCAGGCGGTGGTCGGCAAGTTCGCTGATATGCACCAGCCCATCTTTGCCGGGGAGGATTTCCACCATAGCGCCGAAGTTCAGAATGCGGCTGACCTTGCCGGTAAAGATATCGCCGATTTTAGCTTCCCGGGTTAACCCCTCGATAATCGCAATAGCTTTCTGCGTTGATTCCATGTCCGATGAGCCGATAACCACCGTGCCGTCGTCTTCAACGTCGATGGTGGCTTTGGTAGACTCAATAATAGAGCGGATGGTCTTACCGCCGGTGCCGATGACCGCGCCAATTTTAGACGGGTCAATCTTTATCTTGGTCATGCGCGGCGCATATTTGCTGACGTCGGAGCGGCTGGCGGTAATAGCCTCGCCCATTTTATCGAGAATAAACATACGGGCGTCTCTGCCCTGTGATAACGTCTTTTCCACAATCTCCAGCGTAATGCCTTCGAGCTTGGTATCCATCTGAATCGCCGTGACGCCTTCCCTGGTGCCGGCAATTTTAAAATCCATGTCGCCGTTAAAGTCCTCAATGCCCTCGATATCGGTCAACACGGCGTACTTGCCGGTATCGTCGCTAATCAGGCCCATCGCAATGCCGGCGACGGCCTTTTTAACAGGCACACCGGCGTCCATCAGTGAAAGGCTGCCGGCGCAGACGCTGGCCATCGAGGTGCTGCCGGAGGAGCTTAAAACTTCGGAAACAAGGCGGATGGTATAGGGGAAGTCCTCGTCCGAGGGGAGGACGGGTATTAAAGCGCGTTCGGCTAAAGCGCCGTGGCCGATTTCTCTCCTGCCGGGCGAGCCGACGCGTCGAACCTCGCCGGTAGAAAAACCGGGGAAGTTATAGTGGTGGATAAAGCGCTTGCTTTCCTCCAGCCCAAGGCCGTCCAGCATTTGTTCCTTGCGCGCCGAACCTAAAGTGGTGATGGACATCACCTGGGTCTGGCCGCGGGTGAACATGCCGGAGCCGTGGGTGCGCGGTAGAAGCCCGACCTCGCAGGCGAGGGGGCGTATTTCCGTTAAAGAGCGCCCGCTGATGCGTTTGCCTTTTTCCAGCACGTTGGCGCGGACACCTTCCTTGGTTTTCTTGTCGATAGCAGCAGCGAGATTAGCCTCGGTAGCGCCTTCCGGCAGGTTGGCGCTGACTTCTTTAACTAAAGCGCCGATTTGCTCGTCACGGATGGTTTTGTCCATCTCCTGTAGAATAGACGACATTTTTTCGTCGATTATTTTATATAAAGCTTTAATAGCTTCGGTGTTAACCTTTTCTTCCGGCACGGGCAATTTGGGTTTGCCGACCATGCTGCACAGCTCTTCCTGAATCTTAATGATATCCTGGTTGGCCTCATGCGCCATCTTAACGGCCTCAAGAACAACATCCTCGGGGACTTCTTTAGCCCCTGCCTCGACCATGATTATCTTGTCCTTGGTGCTGACAACGATAAGGTCGAGCTGGCTTTCATCGAACTGCGCCATCTTGGGGTTGAGAATCATCTCGCCGTTGATGTAGCCGACGTTGACGGCGGAAACGGGGCCGTTAAAAGGTATTTCAGATAGCGCCAGCACCGCCGAAGAGCCAATAATGGAAAGCATATCCGGGTCGTTCTCCAGGTCGGCGGAAAGGACGGTAGTGACGATTTGGATTTCCGAGTGCCAGCTCTTGGGGAGGAGCGGGCGGATAGGCCTGTCGGTCATGCGGCAGGCAAGGATAGCCGCTTCACTGGGGCGCCCTTCGCGGCGGATAAAGCCGCCGGGGATTTTGCCCGCGGCGTAAAGCCTCTCCTCGTAATCGATAGTCAGGGGCAGGAAATCCACGCCTTCGCGCGGAATTTTGTTAAAACAGACGGTGACCAGAACTACCGTATCGCCATAGCGTACGGTAACGGCGGCGTTAGCCTGTTGGGCGAGTTTGCCCGTTTCGATAATAAGGTCACGCCCAGCAATGTTACATTGAACAGATTGTGGTGCCAATTGAATACTCCCTCCAACCAAACGGCTTTATTTGCGTAAGCCCAGCTTTTTGATTAGTTTATTATAACGATCAACGTTTTCTCGGCTGAGATACGCTAAAAGCCTCCGCCGCTGCCCCACGAGTTTAATTAGCCCATGCTGGGTATGGTGGTCCTTGCGATTGGTCGCCATATGGGTGGTGAGTTGGTTGATGCGCTCGGTAAGCAGGGCAACCTGTACCTCGGTCGAACCAGTATCGCCTTCTTTGGCCTGGTAGGCCGTCATGACTTCTGTCTTTTTAGCTTTGTCCAACTTGTACCTCTTCAGACTTTATGTTGATTATTATTTACGAGTGAATTATAACATAATATTGGAGTGAAGTAAATTTAAAACGTTACATATTAACAACCAACTAGTGTTAGTCGGTATTGAATTGAGACAACAAATATTTTACACAATCCGGACAGATAAACCTTCTTTCATAACTCTGGATTTCTTCAGAAACATCTCTAACACCTAGCCTCTTTTTTCGATTTGCTACCTCTCTATTCCAGAATCTCAATCCCTTTTCATCATGTATTGCTTTTTTCAGATTTTCACTAGTTGTTTTTGAGTAACTAGTATCAATATCACTTATTTCGAAAAATGAATCACATAACTGGCATTTACCCAAGTTTAGTTTCTCTAAAAGTAAAAGATTTAATTTTTCAATTGGTTTGTAATAAGGGCTGGACAAAACTTCCCTACATCCCTTCTTTTGAATATGAATTAAACCAATACCAAGATAACTGGCTATATATATTTCATCACGATTAAAGGATTCATCTCTTAGATCAGCTAAGTAAATCCTATTCGCATACACCTTATTTGCTAATGCTTGTCCACTTGCTTTTGCAAATGGTTCCGTTCCTCTCTTCACTTCAATAGCTATTGTTTCGATTTCACCAGACAAGTCTCCTCCAACATCCTTTACACCAATGACATCAATAATGGAATATTTTCTAAGCCCTTTATTAATTTTTACTTTGAAACAAAGTTGGGTTTTATCAAGCCATTTTTTAACTATTGGATATAATTCACTCTCCTTAATGTTTTTCATTTTGTTACCTTTCTTTTATTCTAACCATTTTACATGGATTCTAGACTTCTGATATATACCTGTCAACATATATTATGTTGTTATTTGCCCCTCCCCCATTCCTCATCTATAATTAAACTAGAGTATTGCATTATGCATGAAGCGAGTATTACGGAGAGCATGTTAGCGCTGGCGTTGGAGAAGGCTATAGAAGCCAAAGCCAGGAAAATAGCCGGCATCAACCTGGTGGTGGGCGAGCTTTCCGGGGTGGTGCCGGACTGCGTGCAGTTTTACTTCGACTTCATCAGCAAGAACACCCTGGCGGAGGGAGCCAAGCTGAATTTTGAGACTAAACCGATACAGATACGCTGCCGTAAGTGCAGCATTGTCTTTACACCGTCCGACCACAAATGGGTATGCCCAGAGTGCAGCGAAACCAGCGTCGAGATAACCTCCGGGCAGGAATGTTATATGGAAAGTTTAGAGGTGGAGTAAATGAACATTAAAGTCATTCAGGTAGGCGAAAAAATCCTCGGCAAGAACGAGGATAAAGCCGCCGAAAATAAAAAGCGGCTGGACACCCAAAAAATCCTGACTATCAATATCATGTCGTCTCCGGGGGCGGGCAAGACCAGCCTGATTATAGCCACCATCAAACAGCTAAGCGAAAAGTACAAAATCGCTGTTATTGAAGGCGATGTAGCCTCCAGCGTGGACGCGGAAAAGGTCAGCGCGGCGGGGATACCGGTGGTGCAAATCAATACCGGCGGCGGCTGCCACCTGGACGCCTTTATGGTGGAAGACGGGCTGAACAATCTCCCTTTGCCAAACATCGACCTGTTATTTATCGAAAATGTCGGCAACCTCATCTGCCCCAATGCCTACCTGCTGGGCGAAGACGTCCGCCTGATGATTTCCAGCACACCGGAGGGCGACGATAAGCCGTATAAGTACCCCGCCATGTTCGCTGATAGCGACGTGGTAATTTTGAATAAAACCGACCTCCAGCCCCACCTCGATTTTAATGAAAAAGCCTTCCGTAAGGTGGTGGACGGGCTGAACCCTGATGTTATTCTATTCCCCGTTTCCTGCAAGACCGGGGTGGGTATGCAGGATTGGTTCGGTTGGCTGGAAGGCAAGATAAAAGAGAAGAAAAACAAGTAATCTTTATGGTTAAAACAAGCGCATTAAGTCTTTCCCGCGTTAGCGTGCGCGGTGTCGTGCAGGGGGTGGGTTTTCGCCCTTTCGTTTATCAGCTTGCCGCCCGGCATAATTTGCGGGGGTGGGTCTGCAACACCTCGGAGGATGTGAAGATTGAGGTGGAAGGGGATGCCAAGGACATTACGCAATTCGTTAAAGACCTGCGGGAACAGGCGCCGCCGATGGCGCACATCGAGGGGATAGATACAACGCCGGGAACGCCCCAGCGCTTTGACCGATTTGAAATCCGTGACAGCATCGCCGAGGCGGGCAAATACCAGTTAGTCTCCCCAGACATCGCCACCTGCCCGGACTGTCTTAAGGAGATATTCAACCCCAAAGACCGGCGGTATCGTTACCCCTTCACCAACTGCACCAACTGCGGCCCGCGCTTTACGATTATCAAGGACATCCCCTACGACCGCCCCAACACCACGATGCAGCGCTTTAAGATGTGCCCCGCCTGCCGTAAGGAATACAACGACCCGCTGGACCGGCGCTTTCATGCCCAGCCCAACGCCTGCCCGGTCTGCGGCCCCCAGCTTGAGCTAACGGATGCTCAAGGCAAGGTGGTAGCCTGCGATGATGTTATTACCCAAGCGGGCACTCTTTTGAAAGAAGGAAAAATCGTGGGGGTAAAGGGGCTGGGAGGCTTTTTACTGGCCTGCGATGCCACCAGCGAGCAAGCCGTCCAACGTTTGCGCCAGCGCAAGAACCGCCCGGCTAAACCGCTGGCGGTAATGCTGGCGGACATTAATGAAATCAAGCAGCACTGCGAAGTATCTAAAGAAGAAGAAACCCTGTTAAAGTCACCCGGTGCCCCGATTGTTTTAGTCAGGTGGAAAGACAACTCAACTATAGCTAAAGCGTTGGCGCCGGGGCTAAAGCACCTGGGCGTGATGCTGCCCTACACTCCCCTCCACCACCTCCTCTTAAGAGAAACTGCTCTGCCGCTGGTCATGACTTCCGGCAACGTCAGCGAGGAGCCAATCGCCAAGGACAACGACGAGGCTTTACGGCGGCTGGGCGGCATCGCCGACTACTTCCTAATGCACAACCGGGATATCTACGCCCGTTATGACGATTCCGTGATGATTGTGGAAAACAGCGTACCGCGCTTTACGCGCCGCGCGCGGGGTTACGCCCCTTATCCCGTCCGCCTCCCCTACCAAAGCCGGCAGGTACTGGGCTGCGGCGCGGAGGAAAAGAACACATTTTGCCTGACGCGTGATAATTACGCCTTTGTCAGCCAGCACATCGGGGACATGGAAAACATGGAAACGCTGGAACATTATGTCAATACGTTGGAACTATATGAAAAACTCTTTAGAATAAAGCCGGAGGCCATCGCCCACGACATGCACCCGGAATACCTCCCTACCAAATACGCTAAAGAGTTGGGGGGAAAGGCGGGGCTAACATTGTACCCCGTTCAGCACCACCACGCGCATATAGCGTCGTGTATGGCGGAAAATGAGCTAAAGGATAAAGTCATCGGGGTAGCATTGGACGGCACGGGCTACGGCACCGACGGCGCTATCTGGGGCGGGGAATTCATGGCGGCGGACTATAAAGGCTTTAAACGCCTGGCACATCTGGAATACCTCCCGCTGGCGGGGGGCGCTTTAGCGATAAAGAAACCCTACCGCACCGCCGTTAGCTACCTGATGGCTTCAAGAATAGAGCTGGATAAAAGCCTCCCCTTCTTGAAGCAGGTTGATAAGGTAGAAATAGATATTATAAAAGACCAGGTGGTAAAGCAAGTCAACGCGCCGCTGACGTCCAGCATGGGACGGCTCTTTGACGCGGCGGCGGCGCTTGGCGGGGTGAGGGGCGTTATCGAGTACGAGGCACAGGCAGCGATAGAATTGGAAGTAGCGGCATATGCTGCCCCCGAAGAAAAGAATGCGTACCCATTTTCTTTTGAGAAACAAGGCGAGGTCAATATTATAAAGGTCAACGATTTACTAAAAGCCGTGATAAAAGATACATTAAATAAAACAACGCCAGCCATCGTTGCTGCACGCTTTCACAATACTATAGCGCAAATGATAGTCGAGACCTGTCAAATTCTAAAGGGGGAGGCGGGGCTAAAGCGCGTTGTTTTAAGCGGCGGGGTATTTCAGAACCGCCTGCTCTTGAGAAAATCCACCGCCCTGCTTGAGTCGGCGGGCTTTGAGGTATATACTCACCGTCAGGTGCCCTGTAATGACGGGGGCATCTCACTGGGGCAGGTGGCAATAGCTAACGCAAATTTAGGGAGTAAATAATGACTAAAAAGACATTCGGACCGCAACCATTGCTTTATGTGGAACCCACCACGCTCGTCGGCGCTAACGTTGACGGTAAAGCGAACTTCGCGGCGGTGGCGTGGACGGGTATTGCCTGCGGCGAACCGCCGATGATATCCATCGCTTTAAGGCACACCCGGTACACCTTAAAAGGGATACACCAGAACATGACCTTTTCCGTCAATGTGCCGTCGATTGACCTGGTGACTGAAACGGACTACTGCGGCATCGTTTCCGGCAAGGACACCGACAAAGTGAAGGATTGTAAATTTAAAGTCTTCTACGGCAACCTGCAAACCGCCCCGCTCATCGAGCAGTGCCCGATTAACCTGGAATGCGAGGCAACCCACTTCCTAAATCTGGGCAGTCATATTCTGGTGATTGGCAGAATCACCGAGACGCACGTTAATGAGGATTGCATAACTGAAGGCCATCCGGACATCACTAAGGTAAAACCATTTGCCTTTGGCCCGATGAAGTATTACCCTCTTGGTGATGCTATTGCCAGCGCTTTTAAAGTGGGGTGGGAAGTTAAACCTAAAACTAAATAGTAAGAGGAACTACTATGTGTTTAGCCGTACCGGCTTTAATTAAGTCTAAAAAGGGATTCCAGGCCGTCGCCGACATCGAGGGCATCACGCGGGAAATCAGCTTGCAGCTGACGCCGGAAGCCAGGGTCGGCGATTACGTGCTGTTGCACACCGGCTACGCCATCAGCGTCATTGACGCGCAGGAAGCGGAGGAAACGCTTAAGCTCTTACGGGAGATGAGCGAGGCGGAGTGACAAAATCCCTCTTAATCTCCCTTTTTCAAAGGGAGAGACTAGTAAGGGATGACAGTTTAGTAATATGAAATACGTTGAAGAATACCGCGACCCGGAACTGGGCAAGAAACTGTTAGAGAGAATCCGCCAGTACTCCCATAAGCCCATTAAGCTGATGGAGTTTTGCGGCGGGCATACGGTGGCTATCTTTAAGTACGGACTCCGCCAGCTATTGCCCCCCAATATAGAGATGCTGTCCGGCCCGGGCTGCCCGGTCTGCGTTACCGCCGCCGCCGACCTTGATAAAGCAATAGCTTTAGGTAAAATCCCTAACGTGATTATTACGTCCTTTGGGGATATGGTGCGGGTGCCGGGGAGTTATTCCTCTTTACAAAAAGCTAAAGCCGAAGGGGCCGATGTGCGGATTGTTTATTCCACGCAGGACGCTTTAGCCATCGCGCGCGAAAACCCCCATAAAGCGGTGGTGTTCATCGGCATTGGATTTGAGACTACTGCGCCCACCGTGGCGGCATCAATTTTGCAGGCGGAGCAGGAAAAAATAAAGAACTACTACGTCCTTTCCCTGCACAAGATTTGCCCGCCGATTATGAAAGCCATCCTCGACCGGGGCGAGGTGAAAGTCAACGGCATTATTTATCCGGGGCATGTGTCCTCGATAATCGGCTCCAGGCCTTACCAGTTTATCGCCGACGACTACCACATTGCCGGGGCGGTGGCGGGCTTTGAGCCGATAGACCTGATACACGCGGTAGACAGCATCGTGGCACAAATTGAACACAACCACTTCATTGTAGAGAACACCTACCGGCGGGGGGTAAAGGACGAGGGGAATCAACCCGCCCTGCGCTTGATGGACTCCGTCTTTGAGGTGAGGGAGGCGAATTGGCGGGGCATCGGTAATGTGCCAGGCAGCGGTTTGAGCCTTAGAGAAAAGTACGCCCAATACGACGCTGACAAGCATTTTGATATTAAAGTACCGCCCGCTAAAGAGCCGAAGGGCTGTATCTGCGGGGCGGTGCTGCGGGGCGTTAGTACCCCTAAAGACTGTAAACTCTTCCGCAAAACCTGCACACCAGAAAACCCGGTGGGGCCCTGCATGGTTTCGGCGGAGGGCAGCTGCGCCACCTATTACCAGTACGGAGATAATGATGGAAGATAAAATCCTGCTGGCACACGGCAGCGGCGGCAAGCTAATGCACGACCTTATCCAGAGCTTTTTACCGGACATCGGCAACCCGATGCTGGATAAGATGGATGATGCGGCTGTCTTTGATGTTAAGGGCAAGCTGGCTTTTACAACAGACAGCTATACTGTCCAACCCCTCTTTTTCCCCGGCGGGGATATTGGTAAGCTGGCGGTCTGCGGCACCGTTAACGACGTCGCTATGAGTGGGGCTAAACCGCTATATTTAAGTTTGGCTTTTATCATCGAGGAAGGACTACCCGTCGCCGACCTTAAGAAAATCCTCGGTTCGATTAGGAAAGCGGCGGCGGAAGCCGGGGTAAAAATCGTCACCGGGGATACGAAAGTAGTGAATAAAGGTTGCGCAGACAAAATATTTATCAATACGGCGGGGGTGGGCATTGTGCCGGACGGAGTTAACATTTCTGCCGCCAACGCCAGACCCGGCGATAAGGTAATTTTAAGCGGCAACATCGGCGACCACGGCGTGGCGGTGCTTTCACAGCGGGAGGGGCTTAAGTTCACCTCCCCCATCCCCAGCGACTGCGCGCCGCTGAATGGGCTGGCGGCGGAGATGCTTAAAGCGACGAAAAATATCCGCTGCATGCGCGACCCCACCCGCGGCGGGCTGGCGACTACGCTCAATGACTTAGCGGAAAGCTCGAAGGTGGGTATCAATATTGAAGAAGGGCAAATCCCCATCGCTAAAGCGGTACTGGCGGCTTGCGAGTTGCTGGGGTTGGACCCGCTGTACATCGCCAACGAAGGAAAGCTGGTGGCGGTGGTGCCGGCTAAAGACGCCGCGGCAGTGCTGGCGGCGATGAAGAAACACAAGTACGGCAAAAACGCGTGCATTATTGGGGAAGTAACCGCCGAGCACCCGGGGCGCGTGGTAATGAAGACGGCTTTAGGGGCGTCGCGGATTATTGACATGCCTGTTGGCGAGCTGCTGCCAAGGATTTGTTAATACAAAATCCCCCTTAATCCCCCTTTTACAAAGTGGGAGACGGGAAAAGGAAGAAACGGATTCTCACAGTCGCTACGCTCATGATGACTAGAAATGGAAAAAATATGAATGAAAATATTCCCCGCGTGGTGGTGATCGGGGTGGGGAACTTATTGCAAAAAGATGAGGGCGCCGGCATCCACGCTTTGCAGGCATTGGAGAAGCTGGCCCTGCCGCCGGATGTTAAACTGGTGGACGGTGGAACGTCGCCAGACCTGATTGCCTACACCCGCACGGGTGAAAAGATGGTCATCATCGACTGCGCTAAAGCGGGCGGCCAACCGGGCGATATCTATCGCTTTAATCCAGAGGATTTAACGGCGGGTAAAGGCTTAT
>Ga0265297_10009370_pt1 | contig 12647 bp, 13 predicted proteins | sample Munlanlwell13791_FD_192502 | JGI IMG/M metagenome (GOLD analysis project Ga0265297, IMG submission 192502) | Leachate microbial communities from a municipal landfill in Southern Ontario, Canada - Leachate well 137-91 | ecosystem: Engineered > Solid waste > Landfill > Unclassified | place...
TATCCGTATAGCCTTCAATGACGGCCTTCGTGTTGGTATTCTTGGTCATATAGGCGGCCAATCGCTGTACTTCCTTGTCATACTTTTTCGGGATAGTCGCCTTCCCCGTGGCAAACTGGATATTCAGGGTAATCATCACCGGCGCGGCCTTCGCCTCTGCCTTGGCCACGAAAACCTCTTCTTTGATCTTTGCCGGGGCGCTGTAGGGCTTCAGAAATACCCTCTCCACAAAGCCCGCCATGCCCTGGGGGGAAGAAATAGTGTCAGCCCAGACGGTGAAGCCGCACCCACCGGCGTCGGCAACCTGCTGCATCATCTTTTTTCCGGAGGGACTATCGCCGATATGCACGGTGTAGATGCAGATCCGGTCGCCGTATTCTTTTTTCAGCCGGGTCGCCGCGGCCACGGGATTGTACTTTCCCATATCTTCGCCGTCGCTGAAGACGATAACGGCCAACTGGCCGGACTGGGATTTCAGATCGGCCGCAGCGCCGTCAAGGGCGGCGCTCAAGGGACTGAAACCATTGCCGGTCACGGGCTTGACTGCCTCAAGCAGGCCGGCGCTTGAATAAGCGGTCGGCCCGTAGATCAGCATACTGGTGTCATCGCCGAACATGGAGTACCTGCCGAAGGACCGGGCTGCACCCGTCAGCTTCAGATTGGGAATGGTCTTGCTCATCAGGGTAATGAGCTTTTTTTCCTGGGTCAGCTTGGCCTTGCCGGCGTAAGCTTCGTTCATGGACATACTGGCGTCCACGATTACTTCGAAGGCATCGACCTTTTGCGAAACGTCGCCGGCCGTAAGCCGGGGATTGAGATCTGCCGCCTTAATGACGGGACTTGACTTTTGCAGCGCACAACCTGACAGGATGATACATACGCTGACGGCCAAACAAAAATTTATCAATTTCTTATATTGCATTTTTTCTCCTTAGTAAAAAACCAAATAATTTAATTATCCGGATCACCTAAAGCCGCTTATGGGAATGTTCTTCCTCACCTCCTAACCTCTCCCGATAAAATTATTGTTTTAACTGGCATAGATAAGGACATTTTAGTTGCCGGACAGGGAGCATTGAACCTTCATTTCCTTGCATACTCGCAGGATACCATTCACAACAAAGGAAGAATCTTCCTTTTTACCCGAGGTCATAACGGAGCTGACAAGAATCTGTGCGATATTATCCTGGAGCTGGCTCACCCTCATGACCGCCTCCCGTTTGCCGTCGGTGAAATCGATAGTCCTGCTCCCATCATCTTTAGCTATGATTTGGTATTTCGGATTTCCCTGAATTATTCGCACGGCAGTTTCGTATACCTTTTTAGCATCGGCCTCCAGAAGCACAGAACCCACTTCCTGCTGCTGTGCCGCACCGCTGTCCGTAATGGAGCTGGTAAGATGCTGCACGGCCCCGAGGGCTTTTCTGGCAAGAAAGACGGCTTGCCCATGACAGACGGATGCAGATATAAGGGTAAAAAGAATTATTGATAAGCATAATTTGGTTGTCTTGACCATTTCTCGTTCCTTGTCCTTTCTAAGCGTCGAATTTCTATTTTCCCTTTATTAACCTTATCTTGCCAATCGGCTTAATGCAACAAATTTCCTTTTTACAGGTTCCTGGATAAAGTGATGCCCAATTGGAAAAAACACAGGCTGGAAATAAGTTTGGCTTAGAGGATCTCTCCGGACAATCCTTAGTAAATTTTCTCCAGCGTCGCCCCCGGGAAGTAGTGGCCGAGGATGGCCTCCATCCCGAACCCCCGGAGGGCCATCATCGCGGCCCCGATCTGGCAGAGGCCGACACCGTGTCCCCAACCCGCCCCGTGCAGGGTGAAGCGGGTGGCCTTCCCTTCCGTGTCCCTTTCCGTCCCGACGATAAAGGCGCTGCTGTAAAGATGGCTGGGAGAGAGCCAGCGGCGGATCTCCAGTTCTTTGCCCACGATGACGGTGCGTTGCGATCCTTCGATCTTCAGGCGGATGATCCTTCCCGACGGCCCCCGCGCCAGGGGGGTCAGGGCGTGGAGTTCCCCGAAAGCGAGGCCCGACTTCTTCAGGAGGAGGGTCTCCAAGTCCGGCCGGGCATAGGAGACCTCCCAGCGGAAGAAATCGGGCGTTTCCTGGTCGAAGGAAGGAAGAACCTGACGGAGGGCGGCGATATCGCCGGTGTTGCAGTAGGCGGGAGGAGCGGCATGGATCCAGTGATCAGCCTCCTCCTCCGATGTCACCGGCGGAAAGGTTTCCGGGCCGTCGGCGATTGAAGTCAGATAGGGAACGGGAATCTCCTCCCAGACGTTTGCGAAATCCTCCGTCCGGCCGCCGCAGGCCTTGTGATACCGGGCGTCGCAGATCCTCCCCTCGTAAACCAGCATGACGCCCCGGGTGGCATCTATGGCCCGGCGGACTTCCTCCGAAATGATCTTTGTCACCCCCTGGTAACGCTGGCAGTGATCGTCGGCACAGACGTCAAACAGGTCGTGTTCCTCCCGCCCGTACCAGCGGCGGACTTCCCCTTCCCCCACCTGCTGTTCCGGCGGTCCGTCCGGGTCATGCTCATCATTCTTCGCCAGCATGGCCATGAGCCAGCTCCGGGACATGACGGCATGGGCCTTGAGAAATTCCGACGGGGCCGTGGCGCTCATTTCCGAAGCAATGACGCTCCGTAGATAGTCTTCGAGGGCGATCTCGTTGACAGCAGTCAGGCTGCCGTCAGCCGCCGTCAGCACCGACAGGGCCCCCTGGAAGGTCTGGGTCTCCTGACGCTGCCAGTGGAAGTTTACACCGATGGTGACCTCGGCAAGGGAAAAGTCGGCCGTTCCCTGGGGACGGCAACAAAACTTCCCCGCAGGGAGTGATCGGACGCCCGCGTCTGTCCGGAGGGTCAGACTGCCATCGGCGGCTACACTAAAGCGGAAATCGCCGCTCATGACCTTTTCGTCGGGGCCGAGGAAAATCCCGTTAAAACAGCCGCCGATCTCCCGGCGCCCCGTCAGGATGCCCACCCGGATTGTCGCTTCCCGCTCCCGCATATTTCCCTTATCCTTTCCCAGAAAAGCGTGTATAATTTTATTTACCTTTGCCGAAGCGGCAAGTCAACTGAGGATCACAAAAAACATCAAAAAGGTTCGTCCGGAAGGAGATCATCATGGGAACAATACATAAAACCGGCTGCGTCCTCTGCCCCCAGAACTGCGGCCTCGTCGTGGAAGTGGAAGACAACCGGATCGTCAAGGTCCGGGGAGACAAGGACAATGTCCGGAGCGAGGGGTACTTCTGCCGGAAAGGGTTGAACATCGCCTGGCACCAGCATAACGCCGATCGCCTCCAATATCCCCTGAAGCGAACTGCCACGGGCTTTGAAAGGATCTCCTGGGAGGAGGCCCTGGGGGAAATCGCCGCCAAGCTCAAGGGTATTGTCGGCGCATATGGCCCCCGGTCCTTTGCCTACATGGGCGGCGGCGGGCAGGGCTGCCACTTCGAGGCCGCCTTCGGCGTCCGTTTAATGCGCGCCCTGGGATCGCGCTATCATTACAGCGCCCTCGCCCAGGAACTTACGGGACTCTTCTGGGTCCACGGCCGGACCTTGGGACGGCAGTATCTCGGCCTGATCCCCGATGAAACAAACACGGACATGCTGCTTGCCATCGGCTGGAACGGGATGCAGAGCCATCAGATGGCCCAGGCCCCCCGGCATTTGCAGCGCCTGGCGAAAGATCCTGACAAACTCCTGGCCGTCATCGATCCCCGCATCTCGGAGACGGCAAAGATCGCCGACATCCATCTCGCTGTCCGTCCGGGTACGGACGCCCTGCTCTTTAAGGCGATAATTGCCGTCATTCTTCAGGAAGGATGGGAAAATCGCGATTATCTCGGCGCTCATGCCACAGGATTTGACGAGATCAGGCCCTGGTTCATGGATTTTGACGCCCGTGCCGCCATCGCCGTTTGCGAACTTGACTATGACCGGGTTTACGAGTTTTCCCGCCTCCTGACCACCCGGCGCTGGTCCTGCCATTACGACCTCGGCATTATGATGAACCGCCACAGCACCGTAAGCTCCTGGCTGGCGATCATCCTCCTTGCCATCTGCGGACGGATCGGCGTCCCCGGCGGCAATGTCTTCCCCGGCCATCTCATGCCCCTGGGAGCGCATTCTGACGAGCGGAACCCCAAGAGCTGGCGAACGGTGACCACTAATTTCCCGCCCATCATGGGGGTCTATCCCCCCAACGTCATGCCCGAAGAGATTCTTTCCGACCATCCTGAACGGCTCCGGGCCGTCCTGGTCTCCGGCTCCAATCCGCTCCGCTCCTACGCCGATACTACCGCCTACGAAAAGGCCTTCGGAAAGCTCGACCTCCTCGTCACCTGTGAACTGGCCATGACGGAAACGGCGCGGCTCTCCCATTACATCCTGCCCGCCCGGTCGGCCTATGAATCATGGGACGGGACCTTCTTTGCCTGGACCTTTCCCGGGATCTTCTTCCAAATGCGCCGGCCCATCATCGCCCCGGTGGGAGAACCCCGGGACTTGAGCGAGATCATGCTGGGCCTGGCCGACGCCCTGGGCGTCATCCCGCCAATTCCGGACTTCCTCTACGAGACCGCCCGGCAGGACCGGCAGGCCTTTGCGGCAAAACTGTTCGAGTATGCCCTGACGGAACCGCAGGCCATGAAAATGATGCCTTTTATCCTGGGGAAGACCCTGGGCCCGGTCATGGGGTCGGTCAATCTCGCCGCCCTGTGGGGGATGCTCCAGATCCTCCCGAAGGATTTTATCAAAAACGCTGCGCGGGCCGGATTTGCAGCAGGTCCGAATCTGGGAAACGAACTTTTCGGGCAGCTTGTGGATCGGCAGGAAGGTCTGTGGATCGGCCAGGTGGATCGGGAGAACAATCTGGAGAATCTCCGGACGGAAGGCAAGAAGATTGAACTCATGATCCCGGAACTGGCGGACTGGCTCCGGGGCATCGACGCCGGTTCGGAAGCGATCGCCCTCAAGGGAGCGGCGGAATTTCCCCTCGTCCTCATGGCGGGTCGCCATTTCGACCGGAACGCCAACACCCTCATGCGCAATCCCGAATGGAATCAGGGAAAGCGAGACTGCACCCTCCTCATGCACCCGGCTGACGCCCAAGGGCTGGGCATCGTGGGCGGGGAAACAGTCCGCATCATTACCGCGGCGGGGACGGCGGAGATCGAACTGGAAGTCACGGAAACGGCCCGGAAGGGGCATGTCGTCATCCCCCACGGTTTCGGCCTGGTCTATGACGGCAAGGCATACGGGGTCAACGTCAACCGCCTGACAAAGGACACCCACCGGGACGCATGGGCGGCGACACCCCTGCACCGCTACGTCCCCTGCCGGGTGGAATCCCTGAAACAGGCAATAGGCAATGGGCAATAGGTAGACAATGAGAAACAACAAGGAGGAAGCTATGAAGAAAGAGTTACTGAGCATGATGGCGGCAGGAATGGTTTTCATGATTAGTCTATGCCCGGCGCTTGCGGCGCCGGTCTCAGGCGCGACGATTATCGACGAATGGGGCGCCGTCGTCATTCCGGCGGCGCCACAACTCAAAGACGTAAAGTTACCTGCCGAGGGAACGGCGCTGCTCGTGCTTGATTTTAATAAGCAGGTCTGCAACGATAAGCAGCGTCCCCGGTGCGTTTCTTCCGTCCCCGCTGTAAGCCGTCTCCTTGGCGAGGCGAGAAAGGCGAATATCCCCGTTGTCTACAGCCTCACGATGGGCTCTGCCGCCTCTGATATAGCGCCGGCCCTTGCACCTCGCCCCGGTGACCCCATCGTTACTTCCGGACCGGATAAATTCCTGGGGACGGATCTTGAAAAAATCCTGAAAGAACGAAACATCAAAACCGTTATCGTCACCGGGACGGCAGCTCACGGAGCGGTAATCTGCACGGCCGTCGGAGCCGCCCTGAGGGGCATCAAGGTGATTATCCCCGTGGACGGCATCTCCGCCGAGAGCCTCTACCCGGAACAGTATACGGTCTGGCATCTCCTCAATGCCCCCCGGGTCTCGACGATGACAACGGTCACCAAAACGGACATGATCCGGATCGGGATAAAGTAATCAGGATCAAGAATTGTGATGTGAAATTAAGTAAAGCAGCCGCCAGCGGGAGCCGGTAGTATCGGCTACCCGCTGGATCGACTGGTCAGATATCAGATCCTGCTGATCGAAGGGCAGATTAACAAAAGAAAGGGGCAAGGCGGAATCGTGGGCTGATAAGAAAATCGCTAAATTACAGGATAACCTATTTGGCACTTATCACTATTGAGTTTCCTTTTTTCTTATATTCTCTGATATTCCGAGCATATAAATGTTTCCTCTTTTACTGAATACGGGCTGGACTTGATAATCCCTCGATGGTTCCACATCAAGAACAATTCGTAACATGTGTGTATGGGGATTTTCGCTGCAACGGATACGCTTGATAATCTTGCCGCCAACGTTGATAACAGCCCATTCTTTCCTGAATGAAGACACATTGACAATGTCGAGGACGATCCGTGCTGATTTCCCCTCAACGGTAAAAATGGCTGGCGTATAAAAACGATTGAATTCTATTAAGATGGCCTCTTTTCCGTTATCTTCCAGTTTATAAGTTATATTCTTCACATCAATGCTGATGTTCTCTTCATCATCAGCTATCGCGGCTCTGTCCTCCGATGGTTTTTCCCCTATAGGCGCAGCCACGGATGACTTGGCTGGCTGGCTGTAAAGACGCGTCGTATAGACATATCCAAGCGCTTTGTCTTCCCTTCTCTGCTTCTCGGTCAGTGGAAAGACGGCATACCAGCCGTCTTTAACGAAGTCCGTTTTAACGGCCTGTCCCGCAACGAGCCGTCCTTTGATTGATGAATTCATGGATCGCTTTTCCCGTATGATGGTCTTGGGGCGGGCGTACATGATTGTTCCCCACTCTTCAGCAATGCCCAAAGCGGTAATGGATACGGTAATAACTGCAATGATGATAAGCTTAAACCACTTTTTTGTTTGCATAATGTTCGCTCGTATCATAAATTATCGAAGAAAAACACCCCCTATAAATAGCAGCTGCATGAAAATGGACTTCAGAATAAAAAAGGCCCCTCATGGTCAGGGGCCTTTTTTATTAGCGCTGAAGATCGCAAGGTTCTTACTTGCCGGCGCCTTCCGGATCGTTCTTGTCGATCTTTGCGGGGGCCTTCTTCGCTTTCTTGGCTTTCTTAGACTTCTTTGCCTTCTTGTCAGCCTTCTTTTTGTCCTTTGCAGGAGCCTTCTCCTCAGCCTTTACTTCATCACCAGCGGGCTTTGAGGCGGGTTTCACCTGTGCAAACGCCAAACCGGACAGGGAAAGTGCGAATAGGATGGAAACGATAATGGACATAAACTTCTTCATGTTTTGTTACTCCTTTCAGTTTTTAGTTGTATTCAGTTACTGCATTTGGTGTGCCAATATGATCACTGTCAAATATGGGATAATAAATCAAGCTGTTATGAATGTGGATGTTTGGGAACAGTATCAATCATCGCATAATGGGGGAATTTGGCATCACGTCTTGAGGAATTATTCCCTCATAGGCTGACATACATAGGTGATGATCCGGTCAACTTGTTTTTAAAAGATCGGCAGCTTCAGCCATAGATAATGGTTCTTTGAGCTTGGCAAGCATCTGTGGCGATTCCTGGAAATGCTCCAAGGCATCGAAAAACCGGTCTAGGACGTCGCCACTGTAAGTCGGAATCAGAAAAAGATGGGTGTGGGGAGTCCGTCTGCCCCTGGCGTAAAGGAAGACAAAGTCCAGATCGGATTTATCCATCATCCGATTCGCCATTGTCTTCGCCATCCTGAAAAGGCTGGCGATTTCCTCATTCGTGAGTTCATGCCACCATGGGACATACCGTTTCAAAATCAGACCACACTGTCCTATTCGACGGGCAATGTGGTGCTTGATAGATAAGGGTTATTTCATTGCCTGTTCCACAGCAACCGCGACAGCGACCGATGCTCCCACCATGGGATTATTTCCCATTCCAATTAATCCCATCATTTCCACATGGGCGGGAACGGAAGAAGAACCGGCAAACTGCGCGTCTGAATGCATTCGTCCCATCGTGTCGGTCATGCCATAAGATGCCGGACCCGCTGCCATGTTATCAGGATGAAGCGTTCTTCCTGTCCCGCCTCCGGAAGCCACGGAGAAAAACTTCTTTCTCGCCAGCAGGCGTTCTTTTTTGTAAACGCCCATAACCGGATGCTGGAAACGAGTCGGATTTGTGGAATTCCCCGTGATGGCGACATCAACTCCTTCGAGATGCATGATGGCCACGCCCTCGCGCACATCATCAGCTCCAAAACATCTGACTGCCGCTCGTTTTCCTGTTGAATAAGCTTTTTCCTTTACAACGGAAACCTTTCCTGTTTTATAGTCGAAAGCTGTTGCGACGTGGGTAAATCCGTTCATGCGGGCGATAATGTGAGCTGCATCCTTTCCTAATCCATTCAGGATGACACGCAGAGGAACCTTTCTTGCCTTATTTGCGGAGTTGGCAAGACCGATGGCTCCTTCAGCCGCGGCAAATGATTCGTGCCCCGCACAAAAAGCGAAACAGGTGGTTTCTTCACGAAGAAGCATAGAGGCTAAATTCCCATGGCCGATACCTACCTGACGGTCATCGGCAACTGATCCGGGAATACAGAACGACTGGAGTCCTTCGCCGAGCGTTTCCGCTATGTCAGCGGCATTCTTCTGTCCTTTCTGAATTGCGGCGGCGGCGCCTACAAGATAGGCCCATCCGGCGTTTTCAAATGAAATGGGCTGTATGTCTTTGACAATTTTTCTAACATCAACACCTTTCCCCATGCATATTTTTTCGGCTTCCTCTAAAGAAGGAATTCCATATTTGGCGAGAAAAGGAGTGATCTGTTTGATTCTTCTTTCGTATCCTTCAAATATAGCCATTTTAAAACTCCTTATTCTTTACGTGGATTAATGATTTTGACGGCTTCTGCAAAACGACCATATGTTCCGGTTGCTTTAGAAAGGGCACTGTTTGCGTCCATACCCTTGGCGATATTATCCATCATGACGCCAAGCTGAACAAACTTGTACCCGATTATTTCGCTATCGCTGTCGAGGCCTATTTCGGTGACATAACCTTCCGCCATCTCCAGATAACGGGGACCTTTTTCCTTGGTGCCATACATGGTGGCAATCACACTGCGTAGACCCTTGCCCAGATCTTCAAGACCAGCGCCAATAGGAAGTCCGCCTTCGGAAAAGGCAGTTTGCGAACGGCCATAAACAATCTGAAGAAAGATTTCTCTCATGGCCACGTTTATCGCGTCGCAGACGAGGTCGGAATTCAGCGCTTCCAGAATTGTTTTATGCGGCAAGATTTCGGCAGCCATCGCAGCGGAATGAGTCATGCCGGTGCAGCCGATACATTCAACCAACGCTTCTTCAATGATTCCCTTTTTCACGTTCAGGGTAAGTTTACATGCTCCCTGCTGTGGCGCGCACCTTCCGACACCATGTGTGAGACCGCTAATATCTTTAATTTCCTTCACTTGTGTCCACTTTCCCTCTTGAGGTATGGGGGCGGGACCGTTTTTAGCGCCTTTGGCGACTACGCACATTTGTTCAATTTCGTGGGTTTGCTCCATAAAAACTAACTCTCCTTCCAATAAAATATTACGGATAATAATTTATCAGCTGACATACGGAGGTGATGATCCGGTCAACTTGATTTTAATAGTTCGGCAGCCTCGGCCATAGATGACGGTTCTTTGAGCTGGGCCAGCATCTGTGGGGATTCCTGGAAATTTTCCAGGGCGTTGAAAAACCGGTCCAAAACGTCTCCGCTGTAAGTCGGAATCAGAAAAAGATGTGTGTGTGGAATCCGTCTGCCCCTGGCGTAAAGGAAGACAAAGTCCGGATTGAATTTATCCATCATCCGATTTGCCACCGACTTTGCCATCTTGAAAAGGCTGGCGCTTTCTTCATCCGTGAGTTCATGCCACCAGGGGACATGCCGTTTCGAAATCACCAGACAGTGACCCTTTGTATAGGGATGAATGTCCAAAATGCACATGGATAAATCATCTTGGTCAATGATATGGGCCGGCGCAGTTCCCGCTACGATATCGCAGAATACACATTTCTCTTTTACGGATTCTGTCATGATGCTCCCCTTAATGATATTATGTTCCTCTTACATGGATTTTACTGCCACGACAACGTGATTTCATAACACAAACAACAGCTTTAATGCCTGAACTGCATATGCAAGCATAGCTTGACCAGATGACGAACCAGGTTTGTTTTTCCAATGCCATACTTCCCCGTGATGATGATGTGACGTCCCCGGCTGAGTTCCCGTATAAGCCACGAAATTTCCTTTTCCCTTCCATAAAAAAGCATCTTCTCCTCCTTTCCACCCTGGAGTTTAAGAAAGCCACTTCTATGGGTTCACATAGGAGTCATCATCTCGAATGAGCGATTATGGTGAACTCCATCACCATATTTTCAGATATTCCAGGGATTCAACGGCGAAAAAGGTGTTTTCCAGATTGGCGATGCCGCCGTAGGTAGTTCGTGAAAAACCTCCGGTCAGGTTTTGTGACATCATGACGACCTCCAAGCATGTTTCCGGATAAACCGGTTTACCTCCTGCAAGGCGGCGGGCCTGAAGACCCCAGTAGATGTGTTCGATATACCCCGGCATTGTGCGGGGAACATTGACAAAACCGAACAGGGGGTTTTCACAACGGGAAACAAATTCAAAAGCAGGCTTCTCTTCCGGGAATTTGTGCAGCCATTGCAGGATAGACAGTGCTTGTGCCGTTTCGATCAGGGTACCGTAGTTCCTTCCAAAACCTCCGTCCGGGGCTTGCTGGTTTAAGACAAACGCCGCTATCTGCTTTTGGACCGAGGAGCGCAGGGGAATACCCAAAGAGACACACATATCGACAAGCAGATACATATGCTTGAAAATCGAGGCCTCCCCAGCCGGGACCAACTGCACGTCATACACGCGGAGTTGGTCCATCAGATAAGCGGCAGAATCATATAATGCTGGAGCCTTCAGCAACTGCAAGCCCTTCAACGCGAAATAGGCAATCTGGAAGTTTTCGAATCCCCCATCGACCCGCTGAAATGATTGGAGGTAACGGGCGGTATCCTCGTCTTGAACCCGCAGGCCAAGGCGGTGGAGAATCGCCAAAGCCCAGTAAGTGTCCGAGCTGTTTGGTTCCTCCAGTCGGTAGAAACAATAACCGCCCTCGCAACAGCGGCGGTCCCGGACATAGCGGTGAACTCTTTCCTGCCAGGTACTATCCATCTTCATAACGGTTCACGCCAAGGGATTATGAAACACTGCGGCCCGAGCCGCGGAAAGAAATCTTGACTTGGAGGCATAAAAAAAACTCCTACCGGGAAATCCGGTAGGAGTTATCAGCCTTGAGGGCGGTTAAATGGCGAACTCCATCACCATTTGCATTTGAGCCTCTCCTACCATGACTCCATAGCGGTGTCAAGAGAGTTGTTTAGCGTTCCTTTTTTTTGCATATGGCATTCTCATTTTATTTTGGCTACTCACGAAAAAGCAGCTTACCAGTATTACGGGCGTTTGTATTGACAGGGAGCATGGCTTTGTAGTATTTGAAGCTCGTTAGTTGCATGTCTCTGACAGGTGATGGAGTTCACCTGATAACCGCCGTTCCGGCTGATAACTCCTGTCAAGTAAGACCGTCTTGGCAGGAGCCGGAAAAGCAGCCACCGGAATCTGACACTCCTGCAGGAGGCCAACCTGGAGGAGTTTTTTATGGAAGCGAAGACCCAGAATGTTCATTTGATCCAAACAGCGTCCGGGCAGATCCTGGATGTCGTCCAACAAGTCTGTGATGCCCTGCAGATCCTCTCCCTCAAACGTTCCACCAATGTCTGCTGTTCCCTGGTTCATAAGAATCCCCTTATCGATGTTGCCATCTTGGGGCAGTTCAAAGCGGGGAAGAGCTCCTTTCTCAACAGCCTGATCGGCAGGCGTCTCCTGCCCGTGGGGGTAACTCCCGTCACCACCGTCATTACTCGTATCCAGCACGGGGAGAAAGAGCGGGCCATAGTGTCCCATTTCGACGGCTCAAAGACGCAGATTTCTCTGGACGATCTCGTCGAATACACATCTGAGGCCAAGAATCCCGCCAACCAGAAGGACGTTGCCGTTGTCGATATCGATCTCCAATCCCTGGAAGATTACGCTGGTCTCCGTCTCGTCGATACCCCCGGCCTGGGTAGCGTATTCAAGTATCACATGGAGACCTCGGAAAACTGGCTACCCGAAGTTGGGGCGGCAATCCTTGCCATCAGCGCCGACCGCCCTCTCTCCGAGCATGACCTGAATCTGATTCGCGATCTTCTCCAGCACACGCCACGGATAGTCCTGTTGCTGACCAAGGCGGATCTCCTGCAACCTGATCAGCAGCAAGAGGTGGTACAATTTTTCAAGGACACCCTTGACCTTACCCCAAAGTATGTACCAAGTTCAAATGGAGTCTTTTTTCCTGTAACATAGCCGCATGTTCTTTGACAAATTCATATGGTGTCATATCACCGAGGGAGCTGTGAGGCCGCTCTGCGTTG
>Ga0265297_10009372_pt1 | contig 12647 bp, 13 predicted proteins | sample Munlanlwell13791_FD_192502 | JGI IMG/M metagenome (GOLD analysis project Ga0265297, IMG submission 192502) | Leachate microbial communities from a municipal landfill in Southern Ontario, Canada - Leachate well 137-91 | ecosystem: Engineered > Solid waste > Landfill > Unclassified | place...
CTTTCGCCGTCTTGCCTTCCTGATTTACTCCAAGAACTTTAACTCCGGGATACGCCCGGTTCCAATATTTTATTTCAAACCCGACCACCACTATCCCAATTACAAAAACAAGTGTTATAACTGTAATTAATACCTTCTTTCCCAAATTCATAATAATATATTATACTTAATACCAGGATTATGGATTCACCCAAAATTAAAACCACCGCCCCAGCCACCGGATCAGTTCTTCCGCCTGATGTGATATCATCGACTTCTCCTCCGCCTCCTCCGCCCCCGACTCCAGCTACGCCTCTATCTCAACAGTCACCATTACAGGATTCATCCTCCTTTTCTTCACCTCCTCCGCCTCCTCCTGCCGCTCCTCTTCGTACTATACCGCCGCCAGCCCAACCTGGTATGGTTTCAGTGAGAAGATCCGGCTTACCCAAAGGCGTCGTAATAAGTTTGGTTGTTTTGGTGGTGATGTTGGTTCTGGGCTTAGTTACGTCATTTGTATTCAAATACACTCCGTCGTTAGGCATAGGCACAACTACCATCACCTATTGGGGTCTTTGGGAGCCTGAATCAGTCATGAAACCACTCATAGAAGAATATCAGAAATCGCATCCCCGGGTAAAAATAGTCTATCAAATGCAGTCTCCGCAGGAATATCGCGAGAGGTTGACTTCAGCAATTAGTCAGGGAAAAGGTCCGGATATTTTCCGTATTCACAACACTTGGGTTCCCATGTTTAGAAATTTACTAAGCACGGTCCCTGCTGATGTTTATTCTTCCGCCGACTATCCCGGCGTTTTCTACCCTACCGCCCGTACGGATCTTCGTTCAGGAACCAACTACGTTGCAGTTCCCTTGGAAATAGACGGCCTACTCATGTATACCAACGACGGACTTCTTGCCAAGTCTGGAGTCGCTGTTCCTTCTAATTGGGAAGACTTAAGAACTTCAGCCCTTGCCATGTCTGTTTGTGAATCGGAGGATGGCACATGTCATCCTGGTAACAAAATTGTCACTTCCGGAGTAGCCTTGGGATCAGTCGACAATATTGATCATTGGCAGGACATCATTAGTGTAATCATGATGCAAAACAATGTTAACTTTAATTCTGTAAGCACTTCACAAAAAGCCGCCGAAGACGCAGTTAATTACTACACGGACTTTGTTAATCTGTATCATGTTTGGGACGGGATTCTTCCCAGTTCCACAAATCAATTTGCCGCCGGGAAAGTAGGTATTTATTTTGGTCCCTCGTGGCGGGTTTTTGACATCAAAAAAATTAATCCCGGTCTCAAATTCTCGGTTCACCCCATTCCGCAGCTTCCCCTGGATCCCCTTAGAAACGAGCAGCCTATTGCTTGGGCCAGTTATTGGGCGGAAGCGGTCAATTCCAAATCTTCCAACTCCAAAGAGGCATGGGATTTTGTTAAATACATCTCCAGCAAGGAAAATTTGCCAAAATTCCATCAGGCATCAGTTTCGTCCGGTCGTGAATTTGGAGAGCCGTATTCCCGTCAGGATCTTTCCGATCAAATTAAGAGCCATCCTTATCTGGGCCCGATTGCCGAACAGGCTGTTTTTGCCAGATCCTGGTATTTGGCCTCATTTACACATGATGGACCTTCCGGTATCAATACCAAGCTTTCTTTATTGTTTGCCGACTATATCAACCGCAAAAAAGATACTAACGCTTTTGCAACTGAACTGAATCAGGTATTATCCGAATATGGTTTGGCCGTTGCCGCTTCAACTTCAAGGTAATCCGATACTGTCAATTCTTAAATATTCTCATTTCTTTTCATTTCCCCTTACCGAAAAAGAAATTTGGTATTGGCAGATAAAAAGTAGATATTCCCCGCATCAAATCAAAAAACATTTAACCGGATTTTCCAGTGTTCAGGGTTACTTTTTTCTCCCCGGTCAGAAAGTTTTAGTAAAAAAAAGACTCGTTCGTCAATCTACAAGCCGAAATAAGTGGAAAATTGCTCTGTCTACATCCAAATTAATTTCCCGGGTCCCTTTTGTTTGGGCAGTTTTTGTTACCGGAGCCCTGGCAATGAACAATAGTCCGATAAACGATGATATTGACATTATGGTTATTACTGCTCCTCACACCATGTGGTTTACCAGATTTTTTGTCAGTTTATTTTTGAAAGTCTCCGGAAAAAGGCGCGAACCAAACCTTCCGGAACATTCTTCACGTCGGGTCAAAGATAAAATCTGCGATAATCTTTGGCTTGATTCAAACGCATTGGATATTTTTCACCACAATTTATATCAAGCCCACGAAATTCTCCAGGCTAAATGTATTTTTGACCGGGGGGGAGTTTACCAAAAATTTATAACCTCCAATAGTTGGGTAGGGGAGTATCTTCCCATTGCCTATCGGGAAACCTGTAAATCCTTACCGCCATCGTTTTTTCCGAAGGCTTCTGTTTTAATGGTTTTTGCCCCCTTGTTGTCAATTCTGAATTTTGCTTTTTACATTTTACAATTTATATATATGCTCCCTCACAAAAGTGTCGAGCGTATAGGTCTTAGTTTCGCTCTGTTTCACCCCCGCAAACATCATGATTATGATATTATTTAGGGTATGTCTTCAGCTCCAAAAGCTCTGATTGTTGGTGTAACCTCTCAGGATGGTTCATATTTAGCAGAATTACTTCTGGATAAGGGTTATCAGGTTATTGGTACCATCAGACGAAATACCAGTTTTTTCAAGGAAAACATTGCCCATCTTTATGGCAAATTAAAAATCGAAGCTTCAGACCTCATTGATTACGAAAGTATTGAATATGTTGTCAGAAAATATCAACCCGACGAAGTCTACAACATCGCCTCCCAGTCGGTACCGGCAGACGCCTGGACTCATCCCATGTACACCGGAGAGGTAACGGCTTTAGGTCCTGTCCGGGTTATGGAAGCTGTGAGGAAATTTGTTCCTCATGCCAAGTTCTATCAAGCCACCAGTCGTGAAATTTACGGAAATATCCAAGCTGTATCTGCGACAGAATCAACCCAGATAGACGCCAACAATCCTTATGGCATAAGTAAAGCCTATGCTCATATGATGGTTCGTTGTTACAGAGAGTCTTACGGACTTTTCGCCTGTGGGGGCATCCTTTTCAATCATGAAAGCCCTCGCCGGTCGTTGCACTTCGTTACCAGGAAAGTTACCGCAGCTGTAGCTTGTATTAAAAACAAAGTCACAAATCTTCCTTTAAATGAAGCCGGTGAGCCTCTGGTAGATGATGCGGGAAAGGTTCATATGGGAAATTTAGACGTCACCAGAGATTGGGGTTATGCTAAGGAATATGTTGAAGCTATGTGGCTGATGTTGCAACAAAAAGCCCCAAAAGACTATGTGATAGGTACCAACACCTCTCATACCGTTAGAGAACTTTGCCGGGTGGCTTTTTCCCACGTCGGCTTAAATTGGGAAGACCATGTAATCGCTGATCCCAAATTTCTTCGCCCTACGGAAATAAAGGACCTGAAAGGAGATTTCTCTTTGGCTAAAAAGGACCTGGGTTGGGAACCAAAGACTTCTTTTGCAGATTTAATTAAACTCATGGTCGACGCTGATCTCAAACGTTTTAAGTAGTATGCCAAGCGCTCTTATAATCGGAGTTGCCTCCCAGGACGGCTCCTATCTCGCAGAGTTTCTTCTGTCTAAAAAATACTCAGTCATCGGTACGACGCGAAAAACAGGCGATGATGTGGCAAATATAGTTCATATAACATCACGAATAACCCTGGAAACAGCTGACTTTTTAGACGAAGTCTCTATGGAAAACTTATTTAAAAAATACCAACCTGATGAAGTTTATAATCTGGCAGCTTTTTCAGCGCCGGTCGCCAGTTGGGAAAAATCTCATCTTACAGGTCAAATTACAGGACTAGGTCCGGTTATGGTTCTTGACGCTATTCGCAAACACTCTCCAAGATCAAAGTTTTTTCAAGCCAGTAGCCGGGAAATTTTTGGTACGGTTAATTCAAAGACAGCCACGGAAAACACTCCCGTTCATCCGGAAAACCCCTACGCCGCCGCCAAAGCATATGCCCATTTTATGACCCAGGTTTACCGCGACTCTTTAGGAATATTCGCCTGCGCCGGTATTTTGTTCAATCATGAGAGCCCTCGTCGCCCTTCCCAGTTTGTCACCAGAAAAATTACCACTGCCGTAGCTTCTAAATCAAAACTTCATCTCTGGGATCTGGGTTCGCCCCGGGATCGGGGTTATGCCAAGGAATACGTTGAAGCTATGTGGCTGATGTTGCAAAACAAAACCCCTAAAGATTACATCATTGCTACCAATACTCTGCACACCATTGCTGATATTTGTCAGGTTGCTTATTCCCGCGTTGGCTTAAACTACAAAGACTACGTAGTTCTGGACCCTTCTTCCGCACCCCCTTCCACTGATTCAGTCAGAGGGGATTACAGCCTTATTCAAAAAGACCTCGGCTGGTCCCCGAAAACCAGTTTCAAAGAACTGATCGAACTCATGGTTGACGCTGATCTGAAAAATTCATCATAATTTCCCCTCTTGACAACGATTTAACCATTTTCTATACTAGCGCTCTAGATAGTCATCTGCTAATTAACATTAAATTATGGCCAAACAATCAACCAATTCAGTTTCTTCCGTAAAACCAACCGCAGGTTACGTATTGCTGGAACCTCAGGAAGCCACCAAACAAACTACCTCCGGTATTTATCTTCCCGATAGTGCCACCGGTGATAAACCCCAAGAGGGGACAGTTCTTTCTCACGGAGGTTCGGTGTATGACGACGGCAAAGAAATAGTCTCCCCGGTAAAAAATGGTGACAAAGTTATTTACAAAAAATGGGGTGGCAATGAAGTAAAAATCGATGGGAAGGAATATTTATTTGTAAAATTCGAGGACATCCTCGCCGTTATTTCTTAATATGGCCGCCAAACAATTAAAATTCGGAGATGACGCCAGAACTTCACTGGCCCAGGGCGTCAATATCTTAGCCAAAGCCGTCATCACCACTCTTGGCCCCAAAGGCCGCAATGTAGCTCTGGACAAAAAGTGGGGAGGACCTTCTGTAGTTCACGACGGTGTTTCTGTAGCCAAAGAAATTGAACTTCAGGATCCGTTTGCCAACATGGGCGCCCAACTGGTCAAACAAGCCGCCGAAAAGACCAGCGATGCAGCTGGCGATGGTACCACGACAGCGACAGCCCTGGCCCAGGCCATTGTCAATCAGGGTATGAAAAACATTACCGCGGGCAGTAACCCCATGGCTATCAAAAGAGGTATCGATAAAGGTGTGGAAGCGGTAGTGGCCGAGATCAAAAAAATCAGCAAACCCATCAAAAGCCAGGAAGAAATTTCTCAGGTAGCCACTATTTCAGCAGGGGACGGGGAAATTGGCGCCAAAATTGCCATGGCTTTGGAAAAAGTCGGTCGTGACGGTGTTGTCACTGTAGAAGAGGGTAAAAGCCTGACTATTGATATTGAATATACCGAAGGTATGGAGTTTGACAAAGGCTATGCTTCAGCCTACTTTGCCGCCAAGTCTGAAAAAATGGAAGCCGAAGTTGCTTCTCCTTACATCCTTATTACCGATAAAAAAATCTCCGCTATCCAGGACCTTTTACCCTTTTTAGAAAGCTTCATTAAAGTCAGTAAGAGTTTGGTCATAATAGCCGACGACGTTGAGGGTGAAGCTTTGGCCACTTTAGTTGTCAATAAACTCCGTGGTTCCTTTGATGTCCTGGCTATCAAGGCTCCCGGCTTTGGTGATCGCAGAAAAGCCATGTTGGAAGATATTGCTATCCTAACCGGCGGGACAGTTATTTCCGAAGATACCGGCCGCACGTTTGAACACGTTAAAGTTGAGGATTTGGGTCGGGCAGACAAAGTCTGGGCAGACAAGGACAACACCAGAATCATCGGTGGCAAAGGGACTAAAGCCGCTATTACCGCCAGAATAAAACAACTCAAAGACGAAATTGATCGCACTACTTCAGAGTTTGATAAAGAAAAATTACAAGAGAGATTAGCCAAGCTTAGTGGGGGAGTGGCGGTAATTAATGTCGGTGCGGCGACCGAAGTCGAACTCAATGACCGGAAAGAAAGAGTTAAAGACGCCGTCGGTGCCACCAAAGCTGCGATCGAAGAGGGGATTGTCCCTGGTGGGGAAGTAACTCTGATCCGCGCCACCAAAGCCCTTGATTCACTCAAATTAGACGGTGAAGAGCAGGTCGGTCTGGATATCCTCCGTTTTGCGTTAGAGCAGCCATTTAGGCTCTTAACCAGGAATGCCGGTTTGGATGACGGCTACTTCCTCAAGATCGTCAAAGAATCAAAAGATAATGACTTTGGTGTCAATGTGGCGACAGGTGAAACCGGATCAATGATCAAATTCGGCGTTATCGACCCGGCCAAAGTCACCAGAAGCGCTCTCCAATACGCTGCCTCAGTTGGCACGATGATTTTGACCACCGAATGTTTAGTGACAGAAATTCCTGAAAAAAAGGAACCTATGCCAGCAGGTAACCCCGGCATGGGCGGTATGGGCGAGGATTATTGAAACTAATTTCTTGTCAATTCTGACGGTCGTCCAAAAAAACAAGAAAAGATTTGTTGTAAAATCGCTTAGTGACTAACTATATTTTGTTGCATGGCAGTGGACCCGGTCCTGATATGTGGTTTCCTTGGCTAAAGACTGAATTGGAAAGAACTGGAAATGATATTTGGCTGCCCACTATCCCAGGTTTTACGGAACCTGACTTAAAAACCAGCCTACCGTTCTTAATAGACAGTAAAAAAATTAATTCTGAATCAGTAGTTATCTGTCACTCTTCCTCCTGCCCGGTAATGCTAAGTTTCTTGGAAAGAGTAGACATTGTCATTAGACAGCTCGTCTTAGTAGCCCCTTACTTTCCCATGCCGGGCAAAAAAGAAAATTCCTGGCAGGACAAGTATGACCTAGAAAAGATCAAAACCCACATCAAAGAAGTGGTTTTCGTCGTCTCTGACAACGATCCCTGGGGCTGTACACAAAACCTTGTGCAGCCTTATTTCAACGTCTTAGGTGGTACTCTCGTTACTATCAAAGGTGGTGGCCACTTTGGCTCAAATACTTACAAATCACCCCTCTACGAATTTCCTCTCCTTCTTAAATTAATAGATAAATGAAAATACTTGTTACCGCCAAAGTTCATCCTGATTTAGATGGCACCGCTTGTACTCTGGCATATGCCGATCTTCTGAACCGGACCGGCAAGAAAGCCACAGGACTAATTTTTGGCAATCCTCAATCGGAAGTTAAATTTTTCATAAAAGAGCAGGGAATATCTATTCCCATCTCATCCAAAAAAGAACAATACGAAGGCTTTATATTAGTAGATGCTTCGTCAATGAAGGGCATGCCGGAAGTCGTAAAACAGGATAAAGTTATTGAAATAATTGATCACCGGGCAGGGGAGCCGGAAAAAGAATTCCCAGGTGCAAAAATCCAAAATGATTTAATCGGCGCCGCAGCGACGATTGTTGTTGAAAGGTTTCAATCGGCTGGCCTTCATCCAAACCCTGATCATGCCAAACTTTTATATGGCGCTATTTTCCACAACACCTTAAATTTAACTTCATCAAACGTCTCAGACCGTGACAAAACCGCTATTAAATACCTGGAGTCACAATTTGACCTAACCCGTGATTTAATTTCGGGAATGTTTCGGTATACGTCAAATTTGATTTTTTCTGATCTCACCCTGGCTGTAAATAATGACGCCAAAGAATTTGCCGTCTACAATACCAAAATTGGCGCTTATCAACTAATTTTATGGGATTTTCAGCCGGGGGAGTGGAAGGCAAAAATAGGCACGGCAGTAGGGGAGGCAGACCTCGCCATGGGTTGTCCTTGGTCGTTTCTCAATATTATCGACTTGAAAACTAACACTAGTTTTATCTATTGCGCCAAACCGGTGGGACAAAATATTATTTCAAGGTCGCTTAGTGTCTCATTTGTTGATTCTTGGGCCAAACTCACTCCCGCCCTTCTTCGTAAACAAATCATGCCTCGCCTACTATCTTCGGGTTAATTTCGGTAGACCAAAAAGTAGGGTAGAGTAATCATTTTGTTTTTTTTCCGTGCTACACTAAATATATGGACGATTCCGTTTATCAAACCGGCCAAATTTTTAAAATTTCTCATTTTTTAAAATCTTTATCCGGACACGATTTTTCTTCAGACTTAAAATCCGATACCGTAAAACGTCTGGTTTTTGGCGATAAAAACATTTTTGCCATTGTCTTTTGGGCCAACCTGAAGGATAAGGATTTTGACCAGGTTGCCCGCTGGGTAGTCCTCAAGGAACGCACCCATATATCCTGTGATTTGAGCCTGGCTGACCTCTTAAAACAGTTTCATCCGTTCGGCGAACTTACTGTTCACGAGCACAAAGACAAAATAATTGTCGGCAATCACGACACCAAAACCGAATTGGTCTTTACTTCAAAAAGTGAGGACTCTGTCTATCTTCGGGGTGTGGTGAGTGTAAAAACGTTTACTTAGTCTCAAATCCCAAAATTGGAGCCGGATTTATTATCTTTCCGTTCTCATAAATCTCTAGATGCAAGTGTGGACCCGTTGATCGTCCTGTAGTCCCCACCAGTCCCAAAACTGTGTCAAAAAACACCTCCTGGCCTTCGGTTACTAAAATCTTTGACATATGGGCATACAGACTCTCATATTCATGGTTATGCTTCACAATTACCATGTTCCCGTATCCAAACCAATTTTTTTCGACTTTTGTAACTACCCCGGTCATTATTGGTCGGATCGGCTCCCCTGAATCTGTTGCCATATCCACCCCGGAGTGCCAGGTCCAGAACCCCTGTGAGACGTAAAAACTCACAAGCGGCAATTGTACGGCAGTTGGAGTACTAAGGCTGATTTCAGGCTGTAAGGTTATCAGACTAAGTTGTCCTCCGGAATTGTCCGCCATTGTAGGTAGGGGTCCCAAAAAACCGATACTTACAGCCAAAACTGCCAAATTTATTCCTACGGCCATTCTTAATTTTGAAGACATTGCGATTGGCCTCAATGCAAAGCTAATCGGGTTACTCGCTCCACACTTGATTACCCAGTTAATTACTCTCCATGCAAGTTCCTTTACCGGTAATGGTGATGTTGGATGCCCCAACCATCGTTCCGCCCGTTTCAAAACTTTATGTGTCCAATCCATAAAAAAATTCTCCGTTATTACCTACCAATGCGGAGAACTTCACGCAGTATAGCCAAAATTATCCCCAAAGTCAACTCAAGCCAAACTAAACCCGTATACTACTAAAAATCCCGACATCCTCAAAGCAATGATAAAATGATGTGTAATTCGACCTGGTGACGGAACGGTCACGTAGCGGTCTGCAAAACCGTGTAAATGGGTTCAACTCCCATCCAGGTCTCTGGTTTTTTAGCCTCGTGTGATATATTAGCTTTGTGTCTACCAAAAAAACTATCGCCCTGGTCATGATTATTCTTGGCGTTGCCATGATTGCCGGTTTCGGAATTTACTCCCTGGTCAGAAAACGCCAACCCAGTTCCGGTCTCAAAATCGATACTTCGCCCTCATCTTTAGTTTTTGTAGATAACGTAGAGATAGGCTCCACTCCGGTAGACAAACTTTTCTACCCGGGAGAAGTAACAGTAAAGTTAATTCCCAATTCCACTTCCTCTGCAGTTAGTACTTATCAAACCAAGATTCGTCTATCCGAAAAAACCTACACTATCATCAAGCGGGACTTTGGTACCTCGGACAACACTTCCGCAGGTGAGATTATCAGTCTCCAGCCCCAATCTGACCCAACCCCGTCTCTTAGTGTTATCACTTCGTCTCCGGATACCGCCTCAGTTTTGGTCGACGGCCAACCTCAGGGTTTTACCCCTCTTTCTCTATCATCAATTTCAGCTGGTACTCACCAAATTACCATTACCTCTCCCGGATTTACCTCCCGAACCATTTCTGCCCAGACGGTAAATAGTTATAAACTTATCATGACCGTCAAATTGTCCGCTCTTCCACCCACCAGCGCTCCTGTACTTACCCCATCCCCCACTTCCGCTACCTCTACCCCTTCCGCTACTATGAGCCCCTCCCCAACCTCAAAAGTTACACCCACTGCCAAAATCACACCAACTCCAAAACCCAGTCCGACACCGGCTTTACCCAGGCCATACGTTACCATCTTGGATACCCCCACAGGGTTCTTAAGAGTCAGAAACTCGCCTTCGTTAGGTGGAACCGAGGTTGGTCAGGTAAAACCAGGGGAGTCCTACCCACTGTTGGAAACCGCCTCATCCGGATGGTATCTCATCCAGGTCCAATTGGAAGCCACATCCTCAGGTTGGATTACCCCCCAATACTCCAAAGCTTACAAATAAAGTACGGCAATTACTATTAATCCCCACACCGCCACTGTCGTAAGCAGCGGATAGTCTGACAATATCACCCGCTCTGGTGTTTCCGCTCTTGACCCGTCATAAATTACTCTCAGATACCTCATGATTCCGAATACCACCACCGGGATGCTGACCATCAGCCACTTGTTAATTGTCAGGGTTCTGGACAAAAGTCCCAGGCTGATCGGGCTGGTCGCATCCGGAGATGCTTGCTCATAAAAATTAAAAGTAAAAAGCGCCCATGATAACCAGGCTGCGGTTGCAAACATCGACAAATAGGCGTCCAAAATATCAGAAGTATACTTACCCATCACTTTTCGGTGCTGTACTAAGCCCTGTTCTGTCAAAATTGCCATCTCTGCTCTTCTCTTGCCCACGGCTAAAAACAATGACACCGCTATCACACACAGCAAAAACCAAATTGACAAATGAGCATTTATTACCAGGGCTCCGGCAAACACCCTCAAAAAGAAACCCAGGGCGATTACAAACACATCTACAACCTCGATATTTTTAAGCCAAACCGAATATAAAAGCTGTAACAGCAGGTAAGCCAGTACTGCACTGAAAAATAAACCCGACAGATTAAACGACCAAACCAAACCTGACAGGGTCAGTAACACAATCATTACTATGGCTTCAGCCTTTGATACTTTCCCGGCAGCAATAGGCCTTTTTTTCTTAAAAGGATGTTGTTGGTCGGCTTTTATATCAATTAAATCATTGAGAAAGTATATAGCCGATGCGACCAGTGTAAAAGCCAAAACCGCGCTGGTTACAATTCCGAAATCCTTCCAAAACACCTCAGTGGAAAATAGGTATCCCGTGAATACCAGTGCTGCATACAGCGTCAGATTCTTTACCCATTGTCTCGGTCTGGCTGTTTTAACGATGCTGACCAGTTTTTCAACCATAATATTGCTCCACAAACAACTAAAGCTATTGCGGCCATTGTAAACAACTTAAAGGGCGGTTTCAATTGCCAAGCAAAAATTGCCAGAATTACTGAGACTCCCCAATAGAACCAGGCAATCTTCCGTTTGCTCCATTTGGCGTCAAGCAGGTAGTGATGCAAATGCTCCCTTCCGCCCCAGACCGGAGATCTGCCCTCCTTTAGTCTTTTGATAATTACCAGCACCGCATCAATTACCGGAAGTCCTAAGACCAAAAGCAGCGCCCCCACCTTGGCGGCGGATAATATTGCCAAGGTTCCCAACAAAAAACCGGCAATACTTTTTCCCCCATACCCGGGCATTATTTTTTGCGGCCACCAATTCCAAGGCAAAAAACCGGCATATGCTCCGGCGGTCAACCCGGCCAGTATCAACACCTGTGTTTGAGATATGTCAGTTCCAAATCTCATAGCCAAAAGCCCCATTGTCACCGCCGCGGTAATCACAAAACCGGACAATTGACCATCTACTCCACTGCTCCAGCCGACAATATTTTGCATAAAAACCAACCACATAAGTGCAAACAGATCCGCCAATATCCATATGCAATGATTTGCATTGGCGTACTCAAAACACCACTGAGGCTGGCTCAGATTAATTACCCCTCCCCAGGGGCTGGTAATGTACGCAATTCCGACCCCTACCCCAATTACACACAAAGCCGCTAATCCGTTTAAAAGCAGTCTTGTGTAGGGAGAAACTTTTTCAGAAAATCTATCATCTAAAAATCCGGTTAATACTAAAATTGTTGCCCCCGCTGCAACTCCCCATAGCTTAATATTTCCCGGGGCAAATAAAATTATTCCGAAAATTAAAGCTAACCATATCGGCCACCCGCCTCCCCTGGGAACCGTCCTGTCATGGACAACTTTAGGGTGGGCATGAATTTTTGGATCATCCAAAATGCGAAGCTTGCCGCCCCACTTTATTACCAAAGCAGTAGAAAGGTAAGATATCGCCAACGCTACTATGGCAGGAACAATAAACCCCCAAAAAAATACTTCCTGCATACTCAAACAATCAGCATTACACTTCTTAGCATCCCCATAATTAAAATAATACTCACCATCATCCCGCTAGCCAGTGTTATTACATTCAGTACCGGTTCGTCTTTCAACAGCTTAGACACAAACACGGAGCATATTGATATCACAACAGCTAAAAGCGGCGGAATAGCCAACCAGTAATTTGGTACCAATTGTTCTTCCCCCCAGGGTCTGCTGTAAAAAAGTGGCACGGATGGCGGTAGTGCCTTT
>Ga0265297_10009373_pt1 | contig 12645 bp, 6 predicted proteins | sample Munlanlwell13791_FD_192502 | JGI IMG/M metagenome (GOLD analysis project Ga0265297, IMG submission 192502) | Leachate microbial communities from a municipal landfill in Southern Ontario, Canada - Leachate well 137-91 | ecosystem: Engineered > Solid waste > Landfill > Unclassified | place...
ATAATCACAATGATAAACGCAGTGAGATAAATGAGTTAATTCCATATTCTCATTGTACGAAAGATTCAGGGACAACTCCATCCCACGACCTTACGGTCGGGGATCTAAGTGAGGAAGTTTAGATTGATCTATGGGTTTTAGCTTTTATCAATTTAAAAAATAATTTTTGGAAACTAAAAATAAAATCTGCTAAAAAACAATAAAAAAAAGAGCTAGATAAATATTTTTTTAACTCTTTTAAAAGCTATTTTTAGCAATGACGATATCCGTCCAGGAATTTTCGGACCGATATTTTGCTCTCCCCCGAAAACCAGTCCCCTGTCAAATCTAAAATTATTTAGCTTCAGTTGCCAGTTTACTGGCTTCACGAACCTTATCGTCTATTACATAGCCCTGTTCAGCAAGAGCTGTGAGGTCAGCTTTGTCACCAATATACCACTTGATGCCTCCCTTTGCCGTCTGTTCCTTATAAATATAATCACCCAAAAAATTATCGATTTTAAGATTTTTCGGTTTTTTTGGTTTTGGTTGATCTGTTTCCTGTTCAGTTTTCTGGATCGTTGCCTCTTCTTTGGATGAATCCCCTTTCGGCTTTTCGATTTCACGAGAAGGTTGGTTTTTATCTTTGTCTATGGCTGATAAGCCTCCGTGTTGGAACGCAAGCGCTTCGTTTCTTAACTCATCTTCATCAGCCTTCAGACGCTCGACAATCGCCCCCTCAACAAGATCACGTGGTTTTGAGTACGTTTGACGGCTAACAGTTTTAATAATTGTGGTGTAGTCTTCATAAATTTGAACCGGCGGCAGAGTTGACGAGGAAAATGCCGGGGATGAAATACCATCGATTAAAAGTTTGATATAAATTTGATATTTATCGAGATTAACTAAATCTTGATCAGAAAAAACCGGGGCGAATTCTTTAACCAAAAATTCGGCATCGGAAGCACCAACCCTAAACGATATCAACGTACCAACATTGCCGAAAACAGCATCTCGAACTTCCTCCGGCATTTGAGCAATGTATTGATTTGCCATTATTAGACTCAAATTATATTTTCGGGCTTCGGATAAAATAACCGCGAACGATTCGGTGGCAAAATTTTGAAATTCATCAACATACAAAAAACATTCTGGTCGATTTTCAAATGAAACATCGGCTCGACTCATCGCCGCTAATTGGATTTTTGTAATTATCATCGCTCCTAAAAAAGCGGAATTGTCTTCGCCAATTTTTCCGCGCGATAAATTGATTATCATAATTTTTTCAGCATCCATAATTTTCCGAATATCGAGCGAAGATTTTGGCTGACCGACAATATTTCTAATTGTTGCTGTCGCTAAAAACTGTCCAACTTTATTTAATATTGGTGAGACCGCTTCTGTCCGAAATTTGTTATCGTAAGTGCCGAACTCGTTTACCCAGAAGTCTTTAATAATCGGGTCTTTCACAACATCAACAACCTTATCTCGAAAACGTTTTTCCGTCAGCATTCTTGGAATATCAAGCATTGTCGAATCCGGATAGTCAAGAAGAGCCAAAACAGTATTTCGCAAAATATGTTCAAGACGAGGTCCCCAGGATTGACCGAAGATTTTTTTGAAAATTCCAACAAAACCGGAGGCAACCATTCCTTTAAAATCGTCGTCTACGTTTTCTAAAAGATTTAAAGCGACCGGAAATAAACGATCAGATGGGTCGATTAAAACAACATCGTTTATCCGTTCTTTTGGAACACAGGTTATTGCCTTGTCGGCAAATTCACCGTGAGGGTCAACAATTACCACTCCCCGACCCTGGCGAATATCATCGAAAGCCATATTTTCGAGAAGGGTCGATTTACCGGTTCCGGATTTGCCGACAATGTAAGTGTGTCGCATTCGATCGATAATCTTAATCCCATAAGCTTGGGCTGAATTTCGAAAATTGGTGTTCCCTATCAAAGTCAGGCTTCCGGGAGGATTATTGGCAATTAAAGGCAAATTTGACGGTGGTTCCCCTTTTTTACTCCCTGACCAAACAATGTTCGGCGTTTCTACTTGAACGTTTGGAAAGTGAAAAATACTCGAAAGCTCTTCAATGTTAAAAATATGACCACTACGGTCAAAAATACGCGAACGAAATTCATTCCAAAATTTTGGTGAACTTATAGAGATTTCCGATGCCCGGAAACCATTTAAATTTGTCGTATTAAACTGCTTAAAAGTGCCAACAACTGCATTAATCCGATTTTTTAGAACTTCTCGGTCGTCACCGATAACGGCGATTCGGATTTTAGTTTCAAACCCAAGCTTTAGTATCTTTTCCTCGATCGCCGAAAGCGCCGCTTCAACTGGCGAAGAAAGTTTTACTTCTTCTCGCTGAATTTCCGCCCCTGGCGTAATCAAATTAGCAAAAAAGAGTCGAAAAAAATATCCGACACCTGCCAGCGCTCCTCTGGCGGCCCCACCGGCGCCAAGAATCTTTCCGGAACGGACTGCGGAAACAACTTTTAGACCTTTTTGTTGCCAACTATCGTCAACCGGTCGGATAATATACTGAAGAATGATGTGTTCCTGTTCTGAAAGCTTGGTTAGAGTTGAGGTTATCCCGGCCAAAGGATCAACTTCAAAAACTTTCATTGTCCTTATCGGATAAACATCAGTTTTGTTCAGCATTAATTCACAACCAGCAAATGTTTTTTCTTTAATTTTAATATCTGGAATATAGTCATCGACTTCCTCAATTTCTACTGTCGGATATTGAGCATAAATCTGCCCTTCAACAAATTCCCGCAAATGTTTTGGTATTCGGACATAAAAACGAATATATTTTTCGTGAGCTAGAATTTCAAAACTGATTTGGTATTGGTAAGCAAGCTCTTTGGAAAAAATCCCATGAAGACTGGCAAACATTTGTTCGGAAGCCAAAGGCGTTTTATCATTATTTTTAGGGACGTTTATCAGAATCATTGAGTAGTTTTGGCTTGATAGCCAATCGTGAAAACGACGATCACGAGCAATGTTGTACCACAAATAAAGTAGCCAAATAGGAGCAGCCACTAAAAGCAAGTAAATGATAATTTGAATAAATAGATAAAAAAGTGACATTTTTAGGCGCTAATCGCGCTCCCCTCGCTTATTTAATCAGCCTTCATATATTACAAAGACTTAGCGGTTCGCGGCAAATTTCTATTTCTTATAGCCGTCAACAATATAATACTCGCCTTCTCTATTCTTGGCAATTTTTTTTGACTTGGTCAGATTAACCAATATCGTATTTCTCTTGACTACTCGCTGACGGGAAACAAATTCAATAATCTTTTTTGTAGTCGATATTTTCCCTTGATGTTCCAAATAATCAACGATTAATTCTTCGATTGTCCCCTCCTTATAGCCCCATTTCTTTAAAGCATATATCCCGCGCCCAATCAAAACGTAGCTTTTATTAGCGATCAGCTCGTTGTGAACCGTTGAAGGATTTACTTTTTTACCATTAAGGCCAAATTCTGCGATCATTTCGGAAATCTTGTTGAAGTGAAGAGGCTTACCAGCACTGGTTAAGACAAAATGTATTTTGTCAGCAATCGTTTTTGGATTCAAATTCCTGTCCGATAAAAGACCGATCTGATTTTGATTAACCAAGATTATCTCTTTTGCAACGTCAATACAAACCATCAGCTTCTGACGATCCATCGCCAAATCGGAGATAATGGATTTGACCTGGTTAAAAGTTGAAACTCCGTTTTCTTCAAGATAAACTGCGATTTCAGAAATTATGTTAGATAATTGATCTTGTGCTGAACCCTTTTTTATCCATCCTTTTTTAATTCGTGGATGATTTTTAATAAAATTAAGGGTCGGTTCAGTATCAAGAAAAAATATTAGTAAATTGCCTAATCGAGGATTATCTTTCTGATAAATTTTTTTAACTTCTTCAAGAGTAATTATGCCACAATTTTCATCAATCTCCCGGTTAATTGCATCTATTTCTTCTGTGGCGCTTTTTTGAAAAATTTTTTGTAAACGCTTTTTTGCCTCCACTTCAAGTTGTCTGATTCGTTCTCTAGACAATCCAAACTTTTTGCCAATCGCCGACAGAGTCTGTCTATCTCCAGAAATACCATATCGAAAATCAATAATTTGTTGACTACGATCTGGTAAATCTAAAAAAAGCGCCTCCAGCTTCTTCAAATGTTTTAAAATTTTTTGATGATCAATCTTACTCATTTTGATTTAATTACATTTTCAACCGCAGCATAATCAGATGGCGAATCAGCGGGAATAATCACTGCCAATGAATCACCGGGATTTGCCTTGAAATATGTTACTGATGCCTGAAGTAGTTTATAGCGACAGTCATCAATAACTACAAAATAACCACCATCATCTCTTTCAAGCTCGCATATCGTCCGTTTTCTTGGAACCGGCCCGATTTGCTTAAATAAATAACTACCATCACTGTGTATTGACAACTTTAACAAGTCACCGGGCAAAAGTTTCGATTTGCTGGCATAATTTACCGGAACCAAATACTCGGATTTGTCGGGAGCAATAACCGCTTGACCATTATAAACACCTTCGATGATCTTTTTGCTGTCGTCCTTCCGACCAATTTTCTCTGCCTTTATTAAAAATTCTTTTCCAAGCAATAACTCGCGAGCAGCCGAAATCTTCCCTTCAGCCGTCGCTAACAAATTATTAATTTTTTCAACGTCCGAGTTGTTCATTTTTTGTTTAATTTATGTTTTTACCATACAATAAAAAATTAAAAAAGTCAACAAAAAACCGCCATTTGCTTCCGGTTTTATTCAATAAATATATTATTCGATAATTACTAACACAATCGGCAAAATCATTATTTAGTTACTTGTGGCGGAGAATCATTTAAACCAGATAATTTGATCTTGTCAATTTTCGTTCGCTGGCGAATTTCAATATCAACTACTTCGCGACTCCTACCATGCTTTAAGCGCGATAATTGGCGGATTAACTCACCAAGTTTTTGGTTTAACTCTTTTTCGGGCGCGCGGCTTTGACCGTTAAAAGGCATCGTCGGTGCATTATTAACCAATGCTTTAATGTAAAAATTAAACTTATCGATATTGACCATGTCGTCAACCGTCAACGGCTCAAACTCTTTAACCAAAAATTCGGCATCGGCGGCGCCGATTCTAAACGATATTAAAGTTCCGGCATTGCCGATAACAGCATCACGAATTTTTTCTTCCAATTGAGCAATGTATTGGTTAGTAATATTGAGGGCTAATTTGTATTTTCGCGATTCCGATAAAATAGTTGCAAAAACATCGGTGATAAAGTTTTGAAACTCGTCGACATACAAATAAAAAGGAGTTCTTTGATCTTCGGTTACATTTTGTCGCGAGAAAGCGCCCATTGCCAGCTTTGAAACAATAATCATCCCGAGTAAAAAGGCATTGATTTCGCCGATCAATCCTTTTGAAAGTTTGCACAAAAGAATTTTTTTATTGTCCATAACATCACGAAAGTCAAAGGCTGATTTTGTTTGACCGATGATATTTCTCATCATATCATTTGTCATAAATCGACCGAATTTCGAAGTAAAATAGTTCAACATTTCTGATTTATGAAAATCCGATGTCTGGGCCATCTGTTTTTTCCAGAAGGCTTCAACCACCGGGTCTTTAACAAAACTCAAGTTTTCTTTTTCAAACTCTTTATCAGTAAAAAGACGCGGAATATCAAGCAGAGTTCCGCCTTCTGGATTGCTCATAACAGTTAGAGCGGCATTTCGAAACCAATGTTCAAACTGCGGACCGACAATCCCCGTTCTTCCGGGGTCAAAAAGCTTATAAAACATCTGGATTGCTTCTTGAATTAAAAAGTCCCGTTCTTCCGGTAGGTGCCACTCCAGAAGGTTGAGCCCCATCGGTCGTTCGATATCCGATGGGTCGAAAAGAATTACATCGTCGGCTCGCTCTTTCGGAATTCGGGCGAGTATATATTCGATCGCATCGCCATTCGGATCCAGATAGCAAACCCCTTTTCCGCTACGAATATCTTGCATAATCATATTTTCAAAAAGAACAGTTTTCCCGACACCGGTTTTACCGATCATATATATATGACGAAGTCGATCTTCGTCAGTGATCCTGATCGGTCGGGCTTCGTTACGATACAAGCTTTCGCCGATGATCGTCCCCTCTTTGGGTAAAGTTGCCGGCGGGGCAACCTTTCGGGACATCAGCCAATCGATATTCGGCGTGTCAGTATAGCGATTTGGCAGATGGTAGATGCTCGCCAATTCTTCGGTGTTTAGTAACAAACGATGCTGACGACCAAAAATCCGAAAAACATAATTTGCAACGATCTCCTTCTTATTTTTCGGATGGACAACGGAAAATGAATTTGAATCCGGAGCGTTAAACTGAAAAAATGCCGGCACAATTTGGTTAATACTAATTTTTGCCTCATCTGCCGTCGGCGAGACAACGACTAATGTCATCTGGCAGTCAAGAGCCTGCTTGCTTGCTTTTTCATTCAGAAGTTTCAGTTGTTGCTCTTTCATCGGAGTTAATCGATGAGGGTTTTTCGGGTCAAAATATGGATCGGGATGATCACCACTCCCCGTTCCTTTCACCCCGGCGAAAAGATCGTTAACAAAATTAAAAAAACCTTCACCTGCCTTTATATGCCAAGATGAAGAATAAGAAACACGGCTTCGTCCGGTTTGAATATTGTGGGCAACTCTTTCAATATAGGTTCGCCACATTCCGTTTGTCGGTCGGATCATTATTTGAAAACCGGCCGCTGACTGGTCACCAAGTTTTGAAAAAGCGTTGGTGACTGCATTTAACGGATCATATTCCAAAATCTTATAAGTTCGCAGAGGAAAAATATAGTTCTTATTAAGTTTTAAGGTTACCGCATCAACTTTTCCTTTTCGACCTTGAAAAATACTGTAATCGTTGAGTTCGGTAACTGCGACCATCGCATGCGGGTATTCGGCATGAATATTTTTTTCAACAATTGTCTGAAGTTCCTTCGGACAACCGATAAAGAAACTGATCAAGCCGTCTTTAGCAACAATTTCCAAGGAAATTGGTTTTTGGCCCCAATGAAAAAAAGTATCTCTTTTATAATTTCCGGCGATATTGGCATAAAAAGGCTCAATCACCGCCAGCATCTCTCGAAAATCCATTCGCTGTTCATCTTGCTCCGGTTTACGCTCTCTAGGAACTTGGACTTTGAGCATTAACCAATCGTGAGATTTTTTTAACTGCAACGAGCGAGTAATATAGTGACGAATTAAAAAATACGCCAAAAAAACCGCTAATATGGCGACAAAAACGATTATATAAACCATATAAATGCCAGCTGGCATTGGTTCGCTGGCGGTTTGCCCCCCTAAGGCATCATAAGTATCCAGTTCCCCTCCTCAAATTTATCGATATGGTATTATCTAATATCGTATATCCTATCAACCGAAAGATCAACCATTTTCAGCTTTATTTTCATGGCTGGCAATTGATTCGGCATCGGAGTGGTCTGCGCTATGAAAAATACTATACTTTGATGGAGTTGTCCCGGTTTGAGGTTGACTATGATATTTTTTACCAGCTGGCTCGCTTGCGGTCACAGATGTTTCTTCTGTCATCGATTTAGTTATTGGAGAAGGCGGCGATACCGGTGTCGTCTCCGATGGTTCTCCTGGGGTAGTTGGTTCTGATATTTTATCTACTGGCTCTGCCGAGATTGCCTCTCTGCCAGGAACAGTCGCCGGCTGTTGGATATCAATTGGTGGTTTTTCCGATGTCGGTACAGATGAGTCAGGCGGATTCTCTCCGATCCCTTGACTCAACTCTTCTTCAGCTTCAAGTCCAGGGTCTTCCGGGTTGTTGATAACGATTCTTGACGGCTGTTCCGGCAGTCTCGAATCTTCGGATTTCATATGATTAATCTGATCCAATGGGTTTTGATTTCCCGACATAATTTTCTCCGTTAATTTAGCTAATTTATTTAGTCAATCGTCGAAAACTGATTGCATCCATCATCGATCGACTGACTTGGTCAAGAAAACGAACTTCGATATTTCCATCTTCTTTCCTAATATAAAAACGTCCGCCAATAAGTACTGCTTGAGTCACAACTAATCTAAGTTCTGGATTTTTGGTGACAACTTCAACTGGCTTCCCTTTTTCACTCTCTAAAATCGCAATCAATTTTCTCTGCCGTTGCAATAAATCCATCTCCGCCGGTAAGGGTTCCTCATATTGAGCTTCTGATTCATCGCCATCCCCATCTTCCAAACCCGGATCATCTCCCTTAGTAGTCAAAGCAGAATTATTATTTGGTAAATTGAAAACATCTATTTGCGGACTGAAACCACTATTCACATCAAAAACGATCCTCGGGTACCTATTGTCTTTGCTTACAAACCCACATATTACTTGGGTTTCACTCACTCTTTCAAATCGGATAAAATCAGTCTCCGTAACATCAGACATGTATTGATTCCCGTCATTTGTTTCTGTTTCCTGATCAATAGCCTCCTTATTTTCCTGATAGTAAGCCTGCAAATAGCTGGCGTTTTCAGCAACCGCCGGTTCCGGGATTACTAGTGAACTGTCTTTTTCATAAACCTTATTTCTAGAAATGATCCTTCGAGCAAACGGAAATTGCGCTTCCCCTTCTAGTTCTGAACTGGTTAAAGTAAAATCACGATATACAGTCTCTGGATCATATTGAGCTAATTTTTTTTCTCCACCAGAATTCGCCTTCAGAAACATCGTCCCATCGGCTCTGACACCCTCGACAGTATATTCTCGATCATCTCGATCGGCAAGAGTCGAACCGATACCGATTTTTGAGTCTAGATCAACTGCTCGATTAAAATCAATTTCTGTTTTTACCTCCGAATCGACTTTCTCTGGAGGTACGACTGGCTCTTCTTCAGCAGCACCACCATCTGTTTCTGGTTCGCCCGGATTTTTCGGTGGTTCTGTGACTGGTGTTTCTGGTTCAGTTTTCGATAACTGATCTGGGGTCAACGGAATTACCTTTGTTCGGAGCGTTTCCGGATCACTACTACACCTGTAAGGCCTAAACTCATCATCAGTATCAAAGGCAATTAATCTCTCCGAGTCAACCATTGTTATCATCCGCTTTTTACCGCTCGATTCATCCGGTTCAGATTCAAAACACTCAAGTCTTCTCGCGCTTACATTGCGTACTTCTGGACTTGGTTGAGCCATTAGTTTGCTGTAGAAAACATCAGATGAAGATCCTAAAGAACCATTGCCAAATAAGATATCTCCCCAATTATCTTCGTAAAAGCGCCTTAAATAATCCCGACAATCGGCAACTGTTTCTTCCCCAATCGTTCCCGAAGCGCTCTCGGATTCAAGCTGCTTCAGCAGCGCTAATCCCAGAATCGCCACCGATTGGCCCTCCTTTTCCGGATCCGGTTGTCCAACTATTCGGTATTCATCAAATAAATCGAACGGCAAAACTGTCACCCTGCCTGTCATTTCGATCAAATCATCTTCATATTGCCGGAGGTTTACTTCGCCGCTCTCTCCATCAATTGTTTCTATCTGATAATAATTGTTATCATTCTCATCTGCCCTAGCAATAATAGTCGTAACTACAACATCTTCTTCGGTTATCTCACTAAGATACGGTCTTACCTCCTCAAGGTTCGGTAATTTTTCTCCAAAACCGACTTTAACCAGACTCGCTTTTCCGCTAATTCCATCCTCTTCTTTCTTAAAATTACTAACATGCATCGGGTAAAAGCCAGAAATACTTCGAAGAAAAATAATTATCTCCGCATCATCAAGTCTGTAATCAAGCTGTAGATAAGACAGTTTACCGTTTTCTACTCGTAAGGTAATTTTTTTATAACCGTTCAAACTGTGGTCTCCGTCTTCAAATCCGCCGGCTGAATCAATTTTTTCGGCAAGCCTGGCAACAGAATCTCGATATTTTACCGGGGTCCGAAAAAGATTCCCATTGGATTCGGCTTCCTCTATCTCTTGAAGGGCTCCTCTGTCTCCGTCATCCAACAACTCCTCAAGTTTTTTCGGTTCTTCTGGAGGTTCTTCTGGAGATTCGTCATCTTCGCCCCCACCAGCGTGGGCATCACTCGGGGGTACAACACCACCAATCGTAGACCTCTCGGATCTCTCGTCTTCACCCTGATCCGTTTTATCCTTTTCTGTATCACTAGATTTTTCTTTTGATTCCCCTCTTGCTTTTTTAAGCGCTTCCATCGCGTCGACCCGACCGTTTGTTGTTTCGTATGGAATCAGATCAACAATTCTACCACCCTCAACAACTGGGTAATAACACTGACCGTCAGAACCAAAAACTAAGATCCTCGTGGCCTTTTTTCTCCCGAATCTTTCTAGTAGCCTAATCGAGTTAATCCGATCGGCCGTTACTTTTGCCAATTTAAGAGGGTCCCCTTTGACTTCATCTGGAATTGGTTTATTATAAATTGTCAATGAATTGTCAGGCAGACGATAATCAATGTCAACAATTACTACCGGTTCGCCGTTAGCCTGCAACCCCTCATGATAAAAATGGATTCCTCTCCCCACCAAAGCATCGGGGGATCTTAAGTTTCTATCACCCGCCGGGGTGTAGAGCGACTTAAGACGATCCCAAGCTTGTTTTCCATCGGCTCCATACGCGGTTCCAGCTCTAGCAAGAAGCGCATCCTGAACAATTTTTCTCCCCTTACTAATCAAGGCAGGGTCCAGATTAGCAAAAGCGGTCCCGCAATCTAGTTCCGCCCTAACTCTCTGGATGTAATCAGTCACATTTTTAATGTCTTCAGAATCCTCGCCCGTCTCCCCAGTTTCTACTGTTACGGGGCGAGGTGCTGATCGTTCAGTTGGTCTTTCTCCCAACGATCCTCGGGCTTCTGTTGCCTCAGTTTCTTGCGGTTCTTGTTCTTCCTGCTCATCAACCACTTCTATTGCCGGTCGTTCTTCCTCTACCGTGCTTCGGATTGATTCCGGTCGTTCAGTCGGTCTTTCTCCCAGTGATTCTCCAAGATCTGTTTTTTCAGTTTCTTGGTCTTCCTCCTCCATAAGTTCTTCATCCCCCCTTTGTAATCTCTCGATCTCCGACTGATAACTTGCAGAGATTTTTCCTAAATTCTCTCGTTTCTTCAAGTCGGCATGGATGCTGATTGCCAGAACAACACCGGCAAGTGCTAGACCGGAAGCTAAAGCAAGCTTTGATGAAACCGTCAAGCCAGTTGCCCCTAAAGCATGTGCCGTTCCCCCGCCCAAGGCTGGATTCACCGGTATTTGTGCTAGTGTTTGTCCATGTTCAGCTGCTAATTTTGCAACATAATCCGCTTCACTAACTCCAGGTTGTCCGAGAACGGTATCGGCATATCTAAACAGCCAGCCTTTTATCGGCGAGAGGTAGGTAAAATGGCCCCCTTCATGAGTCGCCGTTAACGCGTCTTTAATGCCGGCAAAATTCAAATCAATCCCACCAAAATCTTGAAAACCGGTCGGCAAGCCGATTGCTGATGCGACACCGACTGGAAGAAGTTTTTTTACAAACGCTCCCGCTTTTCCCAAGAATTTAGCGCCGATATGTTGGTCAACTTTTTTTTGTTTCAACTTAAGAATTTCGATCTCTCGTTCCCTGACCGCCTCAATCGCCTCGGCAATATTTTCGAGTTGCTGTTCGTCCTCAATTTTTCTTACCACTTCTCTAATTTCCCGATTCATTAGCCTCTCGTTTGCAGAGATTCGTCGATTTGTCGAGAACCCTTGGCTAACACCGGAAATTACTTCGGCAAGACCGTTACTGGCGGTGATTAATCCAGTCATCGCCGTTGCAGGAGCAGTCGCCATACCGACATGACCAAAAAATATCTGCCTGGTCGATGCCCAACCGATTACCGCCCCAAGTCCAACTTTCGAAGCCCCTTGGGCGACTCTCAAAAAACTACTTTCACCAAATTTTCTTTTAACCCAACCGCTGATACCGGTTCCATAACGTTCTACTAATCTTGTTTCTTCGCTAATTCTGGCATTTTGAATACTTTCTATGATTTCGATTAGAACGGCAACTTCGGGATCACCCTCTTTTTCTCTTAAGCTAGCTAAGACCTCATCGAGGCTTGATTTTTTCTTTACTTTTTCTGTTCTCCGAGTTGTTTCTGCAATCGCTTCTTCTTGTTGTGGCGAAAACTCGGCATTACCTCCAATATCTCTTTCTGGTTGTTCTTCTGCTGAAAACTGGTCTCCGGTTGGTTCAGCACTATCCTCTTCGCCCGTCGCCGATTCTGTCTGATCGTCTGGCTCATCAAGAACCGCACGACGAAGAGCTTCTGCGCGAGCTTCCGAAGTTAATTCAAAATCTGTTCGACCTCGCGAATAATCGGATAATTCTTCTGATGAAAGACTATCCCCCCCATAACCCTCGCCTGTACTTAGTTTATTCATACTTTTTATTAAATATTATTTAAAACCAGATTGACTATTTCCAGTTGTTTTCCGCAAATTTTACCAAAAACAGTTAAGGGGTGTCTGCTTACTGCTTACTGCTTACTGCTTACTGCTTACTGCTTACTGCTTACTGCTTACTGCTTACTGCTTACTGCTTACTGCTTACTGCTTACTGCTTACTGCTTACTGCTTACTGCTTACTGCTTAC
>Ga0265297_10009374_pt1 | contig 12643 bp, 4 predicted proteins | sample Munlanlwell13791_FD_192502 | JGI IMG/M metagenome (GOLD analysis project Ga0265297, IMG submission 192502) | Leachate microbial communities from a municipal landfill in Southern Ontario, Canada - Leachate well 137-91 | ecosystem: Engineered > Solid waste > Landfill > Unclassified | place...
CTCCGAAATATATCTCAACTTTAGCCAACCATTCTTTTGAAGTCCAAATTGTTTCTTCAGAGAATCAATTGATATTGACTCTTTTTCAAACCAATACTTATGAATCCCCTCATTGTTGGAGATTTGCAACTCATTTAAAATTTCATTTTCAAACCACCATATTAGTTCTAAATCATTATAAAGAGATTTAATGTCAGCAACTAGTCGATTTATTTTTTGTTCTTCATCATTTTTGGTGGGTATTTTTCCTTTTGTTCTCTTCAATGAACTTACATTGTGAGGAATACATATTACATATACCTTTATGCCATCTCTTAATCCTTTAGCAGTAATAATTGAATTTCTTATCTGATTAATTTGACTATCTTCTAATGCCTGCCTAAAATATTTAGACTGAATTGCGATAATCTGTCCATTATATATTTCACCATAAGCCTCTATCCCACCATCACCTCCTGCTCCATTAATTACTCGATATTTTTGCAATTTTGACCCATAGGTTCGATGCAAGTATCGTTCAAATAGCTGATTACATAAAGTCTCAAAAGCTTTTTCCGGACTTTCACCGTATGTTTTAAAATTACTCCAATTCATAAAGTCAGATTTTATTGTCGCATAATGGAAGAGATAGAATAATAAACAAAAAAAAATGGTTTATAGTTAAAAATTGGATAGTGCACCATTTATGAATTTAATGAAATAATAGAAATTCAATTTCACACCTCATTTTTAAATATTAACTTTTAAATATTTCAACTAATATTAAAGATGTAATAACCCAGTTTTCTTTTACTAGATTTATTTGCATATCATGAATTTCAGTCTCATAAGTTGAAATCAAACTTGCTGTATTAATTGCATTGAAAAGCCTGTATGAACTAATGCAGATTGTATCTCCTTGCCAGAGTTAAATTTCAAAAACAGGAAGCAGGTTCAAAGGGGGATACCAGTGATCTCTCGTCAAAGCTGCCCGTAGTTATATTACAGACTTAGCCTGACAGCTTTCATATGTTCAAGAAAATATTCTATTCATTGACAATGAACAAAGGGAATAAATTTAAAGGAATCAGCTATTACTCACTTCTTATTATTCCTTTCAAAAACATCTCTTAAAAAATGAATACCCTTTTCACCATGCATATTGCAAATTTTGTCAGCTATTTCTTTTAAACCGTTATCATATAAGACTTGAACCATTGTTGCTATTTTACCTCTTGAAATATCATACGCAATCCCATGGTTAAAAATCTCAACCAAAATATTACCAACTTTCTCTGGTGACATATTTACATGCTTTTGTAAGTTTTCAAAAGCAAAATATTTATCGGTTTGCTCTAAATGAGGCGCAGCGAGCATTAACCATTTATATAACTCTTCATCAATTTCATTGAAGGCTTTTAGCCATTTAAAACCTCCTGAAAGTTTCAATTTATCTATTTCAGGGTTTTTAAGCTCCTTAGAATGATCAAACACAGATTTCCAAAACACTTTAATTTTCTCAATATACTTTTCAGGTATTGTTTCATTGGGACTCCAAAAGAAGTATGTGTAGGAGGAAATTATGGATTTATTATTTGACGAAATTAGCGATTGCATTAATGGGCTTTCAATCGAGAAGCCCTCTAATTCTTTCAAATATGCACCACACAATTGGTTGACTATATTAGTTATTGCACTTTCTTTAAACTTGTATGAGTCGATAATCGCTAATTCATAATCATCATTTGCACATAGCAATCCGAATAATTCACTATTGTGACGTTTGTGAAAATATAAATATCCGGTCATTATTGCATGCCAATTGATAGGATTATTCCACGAGAATATGACGGGATAATACTGTTTGAGCCAATTTGCGTCGAGAAAACATATGTTTGGCAAATATTGACCTAATACACAAAACAATAAACTATTTTCAGCACCAGAAGAAATCTCCGAAGTAATCAAACCTTTAATATCTACATCCCAACGCTCCTCTTCTTTTTGTTCCATTCTTGCTTTTCTTAAAGATAAACCGAATAGTGAACTATAAATTTTGCCTTTTGTATTATTTAGTACTGTATTCGGTAAATCATTAAAATCATCAACTTTTGAATTATCATTTTTGTGTATTTCAAATAGAATTGTTTTTATCAGCTCCAAATCTGATTCAAGTAAATTAATAGAATCATTACTTACAAGAGCATCAACAAATCTTAAAAAACTTGAAACAAACCATTTTGAATACCTATCTTCACCATTATATATTTCCCAAAACTCTTGCTTTGAAAAAATTTCATTAGATATAGTAAATACTTCAGTTAAAGTTGTTATATCCTTTTCATCTCTTAGCACATCATTTAATCCATTCATCCAAGCATATAAAATAATGTATGGTGCTTCAATTAAGGCGTTGCAATCAGAAATGTATTTCAGAAAATTATTGGAAACAGCAGAAGAAATAATAAAAGATAAACCCTCTGCAGAATCACCGATGAAATCATGTTTTTCTTTTAAGTAATCTTTTGTAAATACAATCAATTCTTCAATCGACTTTTGCTCTACCTCTTCATGTGATAAAGGAGATATAGTACCATACGAACTTGAAAACCAAGAATCAAAACCTGGGTGGTCTACAACAGAATTATTTATTGCATCTAATTCTTCAAATTTTTGTAAAACCAGCTCATTTCCTGTTTGCAACAAAGAAGAAATCCATTCCTTTTTCCTGTATGCATTAACTTTGTTCATTTGTTCTGCGTCACCATTAAAATCTTCTACAGTATAATATTGCTTTGAGTCAATCCAGTTCAGAACCAATTTTATTTTTTCATCGGTAAATTCTTTAGCATTTTGCTTTAGTAATTCATACAACTCATGCTTAATCAATGGAATAGCTAATGGATTTTCATTCCAATTCCAAAAAATATCACTATATTCGGAATATCTTTCTCTTATAACATGTAGAGCAATGCGTTTGAATATAGGGTGTTCTTCATTCAACATCCCTATCAATATCTCTCTTATATTCTCGGCAGGGAGTTTTTCAATACAATCACGAACTAAATACACAAGTTGACATTCATACTTTTCTGGAGACATTGTTTGTGAGTGTTCCTCAATTGTTGGAATTGTCAAACCATTAAATGACGAAATGTCGATATTGATTATTTCTTTTATTTTTCGAATAGATAGTTCCATTATTTCTTTTCCAAAATCAGGTATAAGTTTTTCCTTATACTCAGAAATAATTCTCCATAAATCATAATCTCTAAAAATAGAACTTATCTTATCAAAAGGTTTTGTTTCATCTATTTTAAATTTCAACAAGATACTAATACTATTCAACAACAACTCTTTATTTGCTAACAGTAAAAGTCGATCTATTAATTCGCCAAAATCATAACCTATTAATCCTTCCCATTTACTATCAAAGGTCGATTCAATGAAGTCTAAATGGGTGTTAGTTATTTGACTACCAGGCAGATTGCATATTATTTTAAAGATACTGGAATCAGTTCTGAAATTCTCTATTCTATTCCCATCGGGTTTACGATAACTAACTATAATGTTTATAATTGAAACTAAGAGAGCTGAAATCTCATCATTGGGATTTTGGGCATTAATTTGTGATACATGATCCAAATAGTTTAGGATAGACCAATAAGGGATTGAAACAAGATTGGGATTATCATCTTTAAGGATAGGCTCTGGATTTAGTTTTCCATCAAAATAGCCTTCATCAAATAATGTTTGTAACCATTCAATAGACTTTAGATTGCTGAAAAAATAAACGTATCTTGATTCTGTTTCAAAAATATTTTTTAAAGATTTCATTATGGGTTCAGTCGGCTTATCCATTTTGACAATAGAATCAATACGTTCTGCAAGGGCATAATAACTCCCAACCAGATATTCGAGTATATCAACAAAGTCCCTCCAAATATCATCAAACGATTGCTTTTCTCTCGGAGACTTCCATGCACCGTGTCTATGAGCATATTTAGGGAACTGATTTGCTGTCTTATGCCATTTTTTTACAAATTCATTTTCTTCATTTAGACCTAATGATTTGATTATTGATTCTTTATGTCCAATTTTTCTGTTTATTTGACTGGAGCATTTGTCACAATATATAGCCTCTTCATCATTTTTTGGAGTTAAAATATCCCTAAGACCACTTTCGATTTCTCTTGAAAGGTGACTTAACAAATAAGGTTTAGTATCAAAATCTGATTCAGCAATCTTAACTGCGTCAGAAAAGAATGCTGCAATCTCGGAACCAATTGACTTTAAACCCTTATATATTTCTTGTTCTCTTTCTGTCATAGTTTTAATAGTTTGTGATAATAGTTATTGAGATATTATCCACATTATTTTCATCTAAATCTTGAAGTTTAGCATCCAGTTCAATATCAGAATTTGTTATCAATCTCGCAGGATTTATTGAATTATAAAGCCCATCAGAACTAATGCAGATTATATCTCCTTGCTGGAGTTGTATTTCAATTATTTGAATAGATTCTTCTAAAAGTGTACCTGATAATGATTTAGTTACAATGTTTTTATATCTTTCAATATCTTTAGCGGAAACAACTCCATTACCTTTCATCTCGTTTATTAAGGAATGACTCTCGGAAATAAAAAGTTGTTTATTATCTCTAAAGTGTTGTATTTGTACATCGCCAATCCAAAATGCATAAGCAACACTTTCACGAATAAAGATCCCAGCAACGGTAGTTCCTAATTTTGCGTGCAATACTTTGCGCTTCAATGCAATTTCTTCGTTTGCAAATTCTATTGCCTGTTGAATTGTTGAAGTAATATTCCCATCAGAATGCCTTTCTGATATATATTGAACAATTGCATCGGTGGCTACTTGAGCGGCAATTTCACCATACAGGTATCCACCCATTCCGTCTGCAACGATATGAAGTGAAGTGTTATTTTCAAATTGAACACTTCTTATATAGTCTTCATTCGTTTCGCGATTCCCTTTGCCGGAATAAGAATATACAGTCATAATTATATTGCTCTTTTTGTTTCACCTCCGTGTTTAGTAACCCGAGGACGTGTAGAAATCTTAACCGGTCTATTCATAATACCCTTATCGGTCGATTTGGTAGCCCAAAGGTAACCTTCACCCGGAGACAAGGAAGATAATTCAAGTGGGGTTAAATGTGAGAGTTGTGTTATTGATTTCTGTATGTGTTTAACCCATTGAGGGCTGTTGAACTTGTGCAATAAAACAATTGAACTTAGTTCGATAATTTCGTTTGGTAAACTCAATGGATCCTGACTGGCAATCATGATGGAGACTCCTTTATGTCGCATTTCGCGAATTGAAGTTACAATGCTATTAGTCAAATCTTTATTGTCCATGTATTTGTGTGCCTCGTCAAAAACAATAAACTTATTGAATGGTATTGATTCAAAGGTTTTTACGCTTGAAAAAATATTTAGCATGACAACAAATAGCCCAAGTGCTTCATCTTTTTCAATAAATTCATCCCTTAAATCCACAATAATCAATCTGCCAGGTTTCAATAGATTTCTTATTGCTGTTGTATCGTCGATATATTCATCTGCAAATTGTATTCGCTGCTCTGCCAGCGTTTTTTGAGAATTTGAGAGTAAGGATGAATCGGCTACACTATTACGCAATCCGGTTAAACTTATATTATCACGAATGTTGCGCATAATTGCTTTTAATTGCCTTATATAGGTTGAATCGTTGCCAATAGCACCTAATAAAAACATCCAATCCTGAACACTTAATTCATTTGAATTGAAACTTATCGGATGTACTTCGACAGAAGGAAATTGTTCCCGTCTTTCATTTACTTTTGCTTTTGGTGTTAGGATTATAACATCAGACAAACTTGCGGGATTAGCATTATACTCCGTTTTTAGTTTCTGAATTTCTTCGGCTTTATTGTTTGATTTAATCATGGAGGTAAATTCAGGCTCATAATCCATGCTTTCGCTGTAATGAAATATTACTCCGGCCAATGGAGCCGGAAGTTCGTTTATATGGCTGAATTGCTTAAGAACCATTTCGGTGATAGTACCGATTGTATAACTTTTACCGCCGCCTTGTACTCCAAACAAACTAATTGTATTTGTCTCGCTTAAATCGAGTGCAATTGGTTTTCCATTTGCAATGATTTTGCCCAATATACCATACTGTTCAGTGGTTGAAGTTTTTCCTACAATTATTTCGTAGGTAGGTACTTCATAAGGTAATACATCTTCACTAATTACGTTTTCTAGAATAGGCTCTGCTTCAGATTCTATCGTGTTAGTATGTTCATCAACCGTAACAACTTCAATAGTTTCTTCAATTATTGGTTCGACAACAATAGGTGTTTCGATTACCGTTTCTGGGATTTCGATTGTTTGCGGAGAAACTTCAACTACAGTCTTTTCTTTTTTGTCAACTTCCTTTTCAAAATAAGGAATCGGCTCTGATACAGTTGAATCAGTTTGAGATTTTCTCAAACAATTTTCAAGAGAAGATTGCCCAAAGAAAGAAACTAATTGCTCATCATCCACTATATGTTCCAAACGTCGCGTATTCAAATCTGAATCCGGATCCAGAATCTCAGCAATCATATTTTTACCAAAAGTAAAGAATGTACTTTCGTTATCGAATAATTCTTTTCTGTGGCGTTGTGAAGCTGAGAAATCATATATAACTCCTAAGCGTTTGAATGATAGAGAATATCCATAATTCAAATTGTCGAGCAATTGCGTGTAAACTTCATGGACCTCTGGTGAGATTTGATTGTAGCGTGCAGCACGGTTTATGTAGAATTCAAGCAATGATTTTAGCTGAAGTGTTTTCAATTCTCGATCCAATCTATCGTTACGGGTAGAATACTCTTTGTCAAAATGGAAACGTAAAGCTTCGATTGTGTTTTCAATCTGGCTTTCCATCTTGGATATTAAATCTAATCGCTCTGTTTCATAAAGACTGGTTCTGCATTTTACTTCAATGACCGTAAAACATATTTCCTGATTATCAGGATTTATCTTAACCAATAGAATATCTGCTCGTTCTTTATCCTCGTTGGGTAATTTCTCAAACAATTCTTTGTGTAAATCCACCGGAATTAAGAAGGAATCCTCTAAAATATTTTTCTTTTCCAGCACTCTTTTTGTGAAAGCCATTCCCAACACTTCGAATGCTTTATTACTTGTTGAGTTGAACTGCAAAATAAGTGAGCTGCTTATAGAACGAATATCTTCGAGCAAGATTTTTAATTTTGCTGCATCGTTTCTAAGGTCAATACCAAATTCTTCGAAATGTGGCCCTATTAATCCAATTATTTCTGAGGTTGGGCGAGTTGTGAGATAAGAGGAAATTCCTGATATTTCTTGTCCAGGAACATAATCGAGCAAAAATGGAATCTCGCCTTCAACTCCGGGTAGATCATACACTTCAGGACCCATGTTTTTATCGAATGTAACAACCCAGTCTGATGTGTCGTGAATAAAGGACAAAAGCACCTTATCAGATTCATTCAGTTCCAAGCGTGTTGCCGGAACTGATTGTTCTCTATTTGTTGACAATGAATTGGCCACAAATGATTGCATGTTGGCAAATAATGAAATTCCTGTGTTACAAAAATCATTCACGCAATTAGCAACAGGATTTTCAGAAAAGTATTTATTCCAGATAATAGCATCCGACTTTTGCGATACACTTATAACATGCTGATTAACAAGTCCATTAAAATAGAATGATTGTTTTCTGTCGTCGGGGCGCACCAATGTAGTTTTTACAGGGAAAGGACTAATGAGAAAACTTAGATGTGCAAAATAATCATTTGGTCTCTGAATGAAATCAACAATATTATTTATAGAGAACCGTAATTTTGGAAACAACCGATTGCCCGAAGCTTGCGAAAAAGCTTCCGCATCTTCTGAAATATTACTCTCAGGGTTTATAAGATTTCTAAATGCTTCACCAGGAACAATAATTCTATCGTCGGCAAACAAACGAATCTCGTATTTTATTGATTTATACTCAAGCATCCGTTCAATATCTACCATTGCATTGGCAAAAACATAAGCATCTCCAGCATTAAATAAATTGATTATCAATTTATTTGTATAAGGATGTTGAGAAAGATAGTTATGAATATGCCGACAAACAAGCGCTTGGTTCACATCCGTATCGATACGATATTCATTCGCGATATTCAACAAGGACGATAAATATATTTTCACTTGACGCGATATAGAAGAAAATGCATCATTGTTTTTCAGTATTGGTTTAGAATATAATCCCCAACCAAAGGATAGTTCGCCAACATACTGAAAGTATTCAGACATGGCTACATCCGCAAGTACCGGCAGTGCGGTTTCTGGAATGAGGTCGCCCAGAAAAAGATTTTCGAGATTTTTATACCACACCGATTTATACTGAGGATAAGTAATTCTTGTTTCTTCTTCCCATTTGTTGTATAAATCAAAAAGATTCACAAACCATGCTAACCGCAACGGATGTAATGGCGATACTAATTTTAAGTAAATTGTTTGTCCATCAGGCATTTCTGTTTTTACAGAAATCATTTCAAGGTTTTGTAAATCAACTAAAGTTCTTTGAAAATTAGCTGATTGTAGTGAGTCAGAATCAATAGCTTTCATCAATGACTTGGTCCACTTTTCGTATTCAGATACATATTGACGTATTAGTTCAATATGTTTGAACGTTTCAAACGTTTCAAAAACTCCCGTATTATTAGGAGCAGATTGCGCAATTTGTTGAAATAATTCTTTACGTAAAACAAGTAAGCTTTCGGGGATTAAGTCTTTATCAGCAAAAGCATTGAAACGAAGTGATTGGAAATCACTTTCAGTAGGATTACTACTTAGACGCGCTTCAATAGAACCAATCGCATCATTGTGTTTTAATAAACAAGCCTGAAGTTTATGAAGCTTATTTGAGATATTTATCTGGTAATTATGATTGGTTGCGTACTTGATATGATAGGTACTAACAAGACCTAAATCTGTTCCTTTCAACCACACCGCAGTTTCATCAATGGGTTCCGGGATGGTCAATTCAAAATTGTTTCGTAAATCTTCGATGCGATATCGGAAAAAAGCTTGAAGTACATTGTCCAGTTTGTCCTTTCGGTGCGGTTCAAGTTCATCACCGGTAGCTTCACCGAAGTTTAGGTAAAAATCTTCAGAGTCATTTGTTCTTTTAATTCGGTTTGTTACTTCAAATAGGTCTCTGGTAAGTTCAGGATTCAATTCACTTTGACCTTTCCAACGGCTTTCCCATTCGGGTGAATTAAATACATCTTGTGTATTTAAGATACCTCCATTTTCGTCTTCAGCAAAAACACGAAGAAAATAGGAGCCTTCTTCGAACATTGCTTCAGAAAACTCCATAGTTATATCTCTATAGGTTTTAGCATTTTCAGTAACCTTAGTTCTTTTTACTTCGCTAACCTGATACCACCCATCAATGGCCATCAAAACTATTCTAAAGTTTTTCAGTTCTTTAAAATCTTTCGGTGCAGGTCTTGTTGATATACGGATTTTTACCTTTGCTGTTTTATCGCGTGGTATGGTTAATGTATAATCCCCTTCTGAAGTTCTTATGTCTTTTGAGGTTATTTTATCAACCAAAACATGTAAATCATGTGGAGTTTCAAAATCGGGAATTTTCCAATCACTAAAATTCAACTCTACATAATTTTGTAAAATCATTTGACAGATTTCATTTTTGTTTTTGAGTTGATTTTCGGTTCGCAGAAAAATACTAATCTGATTTTGTAAAGTATTGAATTCTATTGGTAATTCCGCAATTCTATCGGGTGTAGGCTTAGAAAAGTCACCTAAAATGTCCACACATTTTAAGTTGAAAAGTAAGCGCTGTCTTATCTGTTTTAATTCAGCATTAATTTTAGCATCAGGAATTAAGGTTAAGTATGCTAAGCCATTACCCATTGCAGTCTCACTCCATCCCTGCGATTTTATATACAAAAGATATTGTAGGTATTGAATTTGTCTGATGTTTTGGAGTTTGAGATATTCAAACACTTCATTGACCGCTGGTTTTAGAGTTGCCGGAATTTCAGATTTTAGATTTTCAAACAGCTTGGAATCAAGGTGTTCAATTGACAAATTTTTAAATGTTGCATTGCCATAAGAATCTTCAGTCGATGTACGGCTATTTGATGGTATTAAAACCAACAAAGGAAAACTGTCGTTGTTGCGGTATTCGATTAATTTATTGGCACTTATATATTCTTCGCCTTGAATGTCATCCGACAATATAAATGTATTCAAATCGCCAGGCAATGACCTCACTGCCTCACAAAGTGGCTGTAATTCCCGCATTGAAAGTCCTGTAATTTTCATGCAATGACCAGGCTTTGCATTTATAAACTCTTCTTTGTATTCGTCGAGGATAAGAGAAAGAAGTAACTGATAGTATAGTTCTGATATTTCCATTATGCTTCAAATTTATAGCGTGGTCTGATTTTCTGTAAGATATATGCATCACTCAAATCGGTGTAGAAACCGATTTGGCGTAATTTATTTTTAAAAGCGTCCACATTTTCCTTAAATGCGAGATGAGTTTCTAAATCTGCATTTGAGAATTTTGTTTCGTTGAGTCCGTTTATTACAATTCCATAACGGGATCGTAATTTTGAGATTAAGTCATCGATTGACAATGAATGTGAAGTGAATCCGGCACCTTCTTTTGGTTCCAATACGAGTAATTGAACAAGCGTTTCGAGCAAACGAGAACCAAGAACAGCTCTTCGCGTGTGTTTTCTACTTCTACCATCAGCCATAAAACCGTAATCGGTATTTTTCATTGAAATAGAATCAATAAAACCCTGAAAATAACGGTATTGATAAGCCCCTTTGGCTTTAAGCAGTGTCATTACATATTTATCGAAGAAACTTTCTTCGTACTGAACACTATCTAAAAGTGTTTTTTTGTCGTCCTCCTCTTCTTCTTTAAATCGACCAAGAATGTCAATGAACTTATTTTCGTAAAAGGCATCAAAGTTGGTCGGTTTGTCTTTTAGAATAGAAAGCAATTCATCTACAGAATCAATACTTGCCATACTAGATTCATAACGTTTCTGAACTGCATTGACTTCAAATGAGGATTTAAAAAAGCCATATAATCCATTAATGGTTTTCTCCATGTCTTCACATGCGAAACGAGATACTTTACTTTCGAAATTATCCGTAACATCAACAATTACTGAAAAATCATCTTCTACATTTCGCTTACCTTCTTTTACCATAGTTGGGAGAAGGTGAATGATTTTTTGTGTGTAAAGCGACAAATGAAAACCAATCAGCGTTCGTAAGTATTCAATAAACACATTACGGGGAATAGCATCTTTATAAACCAATAGACGAAGAATATCGTCGCAAAAAAGGTTTGCTTGATCTTCAAGTAACGGTCGCACATTTTTTACTTGTGCAGTTGATTTTGGGTCAATCTGAATATTTTTAATCAATTGTAGGATTCCTGCACTATCAACATCCAATTTTTGATTCTTGGAGATATTTCTTGTTACATTATCCCAACCTCTTGACAGATATTCTTTTAAACTTTCAAGAACTTCAGGTTTCATCCGCAACATTAAAAAAATCTGGTCCGACGAATTATAATCACGGGTTTGAGCTATGTTACGAATTCGATAACTCTCGAGATGTACGGGGCGAAGGGATGATATTTTTTCTTTAACAATATTGCCTCTAAATACAAGGTTCACTAAATTGCAACGAAGCCAATCTTCAGCCGCTTCTTTATGGTCGGTAAGTCCGATAATTGTACCCTGTTTCTCCAAATTTTCGAGATATTCAACCATTGAGGCAAAAGTATGTTCTTTCTTAACCCTCATATTTATTCTTGCCCCGTTGTTGCGCAAAAGCATGAACAAATTAGTCAATGTATGATCAAGATTTACCGACTTAGCATCGGCGGCTAAAACGAGTTCGTTACGAAAAACCGCTTCATTTTTATCTAAACGTATTGCCATGATTCTATAAGTTTAGGGGTGCTATGGTTAGTTTATTTGTTTGTTGTTCGAGTGAGATAACAAAAAACGATTTGTTGTTTTTTGTTATCAATACCTCTTCATACGATTTATTCTCGAGCAGATTTTTGAAAACCTGAAGTTCAATAAACCGACCGCGCATATCGTTTATAGAAGGGCTGAAACCCTGTTTGATAAAGAAAAGCATTTCATATAAGTCCAACGATACAGTAAGGGATATAAATTGCTCGTTTTTATTTTTATTCCTGAAAATAATGCTATCACTTTCGTATTCAATATATTGAACCAAATGTTCCGACTTGTTGACAAACAATTCAAAATCATCGATTGAAAAGCGACGGAAACTCTGACTAATTGGGTCTGAAACCCTTGAAGACCTCAATAATAAATAGTCTTTGGCCAATCTCATTTCTGTACAGCCTTCACTGATAGAAATAGCCTGTGCCAGGCTTTGTTTAGCCGATAACATGGCATCCTCGTTGTTGCCGGAGTCAGTCAGTAATTTATGAAAATCTTCCAATGACTGATAAGGCAACCGTTTTTTGAATTCAAATTTACCTTCAAAATACTGATGACGAACGAAAACGCGATGACGCAATTTAAGTTTTTCCAAA